>WNGN01000533.1_pt1 | contig 24581 bp, 26 predicted proteins | sample 5400561 | NCBI WGS metagenome assembly WNGN01 (sample SAMN13153379, study PRJNA577476) | soil metagenome | isolation source: 115 cm soil or saprolite under Garry oak tree replicate 2 | place: USA:California | collected 2016-06-15 | reverse complement strand
AACCGATGAGCGGTGCCAGGCCGAGAATCATGAACATGGAGTTGAGCGACTGATACCAAGTCGACGGAAAGCTGAATCCGAACAGGCGGTTCTCCGTCAGCCGATCGGCAAACAGGTTCAGGCTCGACGACGCCTGCTCGAACGCGCCCCAAAAGATCGACGAGAACACGAAGAGCACCGCGATCGCCGCGACGCGTCCCCACTCGTCGCGCGTGAACCGCCACCAGGGCCCAGTCGCTGGGGCGGCATGACGGTCGGTCTGGCCGAGTCGCTGCAGCGCCGGCGTGAGTCGTGACTTCCCGACGACGTACTGGATCAGCCCGATCACCATTCCCACGCCGGCGCACGCAAAGCCGACGTGCCAGTCGACCTTCTGTCCCAGGGTGCCGACGATGAGTGGGGCGACAAATGCGCCGACGTTGATCCCCACGTAGAAGATCGAGAATCCGGCATCGCGGCGCGCGTCGTCCTCGTCGTACAGCGCGCCCACCATCGTGCTCGCGTTTGGCTTGAGCAGGCCCGTGCCAACGACAATCAGGCAGAGGCCGAGGTAGAACGTTGCCAGCGTGGGAAACGCCATGCTGAAATGGCCGGCGGCGATGATGACGCCACCCAGGAGAACGCTGCGGTACTGACCGAAGACGCGATCGGCGAGCACACCGCCGAGAATGGCCGGCCTTGAGACCGTAGAAGCTGAAGCGCTCCCACATCTCGGTGAAGAACAGCGTCGACAGGCCGCGCGGATGGCCGAACCAGCCGGCCGTGTCGCGTTGCCGGACGACGGGTGCTGTCATCTATCGGACGCCGCCCATGAGATTGCGAATCGGCCGGAGCAGCAGGAACAGCACGACCCCTGCCCCAAGGGTCACCGCCGCCGTGACGCCGAACAGCGTCACCAGGGGGACGGTACTGATGAATCGCGCCGACCATCCCGCGAGCCAGTTGCCCGCGGCATTCGAGAGGAAGAAGATCCCCATGACCAGACTGACGAAGCGCACCGGCGCCAGCTTGGTCACGAGCGAGAGGCCGACCGGACTGAGGCAGAGCTCGCCGAGCTCCTGGATGAAATAGGCTGCGACGAGCCATAGCGGCGAAACCTTCACGCCACTCTGCGCCAGCGATCCGGCGGGGATAAGCAGTACGAACGCCACTCCCACAAATAGGAGGGCCAGTGCAAACTTGGCCGGGCTCGACGGCTGGCGCGGCCCGAGCGCTTCACCCAGAGCCAGGCGAAGATCGGCGAGAGGAGGATCACGAACGCGGCCTGGATCGACACGAACCACGAGGCATACAGCGTGATGCCGAGGAACTCGAGATGCACGTAGCGGTCGGCGAACAGGTTCAGCGTCGACCCCGCCTGCTCGTAGGCTCCCCAGAACAACGACGCGAATACGAACAGCACGACGACCGCGCTGATGCGGCGCCAGTCGTCAGCGGTCAGAGGCGCTTGCGGGGTCCCGCTGCCCATTTGTGCGGCGAGTCGCGCTCGGCGTTGGGCCTCGAGCCGCTCGATGCCCGGCTGCAGGCGACCGCGGCCCAACACGTACTGTACCACGCCGAACACCATGCCGACGCCGGCACACGCGAAGCCCAGATGCCAGTCGACGCCCTGCGCGAGCTTGCCGGCGATCAACGGGCCGAGGAAGGCGCCGAGATTGATCCCCATATAGAAGATCGAGAAGCCCGCATCGCGCCGCTCGTCACCGGGCTCGTACAGCGAGCCGACGATGGCGCTGATGTTGGGCTTCAGCAGTCCCGTGCCGAGCACGATGAGCGTGAGACCGACGTAGAGGAACGGCAACGGATGGAACGCGAGGGTGAAGTGGCCGAGCGCGATGATGATGCCGCCAATGAGGACGCTGCGGTATTGGCCCAGCCAGCGGTCGGCGATGAAGCCACCGATGATCGGCGTGAGCCAGACGCTCGAGACGTAGTTGCCGTAGGCGAGGCCGGCATGCTGATCGGTGAAGCCGAGCGCTTTCGTCATGTACAAGATGAGGAATCCCCGCATCCCGTAGTAGCTGAAGCGCTCCCACATCTCGGTGAAAAACAGCGTGGAGAGGCCGCGCGGGTGACCGAAGAACTGGCGCTGGTCGTTCATCAGTCGAACAGGTCGTCTTGGGATGCGGTGTCGGGATGCTCGGACGGGCGCAGCAACGTGCTGACCCGCCCCTCCCATTTCTCGACGTCGAAATGGTGCTCGTTCTGCAGGGCACGGCGCAGCACCGGGGAGAATTCGTGGAACGCTTCGAGCAGCTCGCGGGTCGCCTGGCGCAGCGCTTCCTGCTGGAAGCTGCCGTCAGTGGCGCCCATGTCCTCGAGGATCGCCTGCTCGGTACGCGAGGCGACGATCGGCTCAACCTGTCCCTCGATAAAGACGTTGGTGCGCTGCCCCGGACCTCGTCCCTGCTCGATCGGCGTGAGGCCCAGAATCCGGTCCGAGCGCCAGTACTTGCCGTAGCCGAGGAACACCATCCGGCCGCGTTTCACGTCCATGGGGATTCTCCCTTTACCTTGCACCGCGCACATTGCGGCGGTTCTTGCGGATGTCATCGAGAGCAACGCGATCAATCTTCCCGTCCATGCGCACCCGCACATCGTAGTTCTCCCAATACATGAAATTTGCGAGCGCGGTCAGAAACGTCTGGTTGAGCGACGGTTGTGGAGCCGCGAGCCACTTTTGCGGTTGATTCGCCGGTTCAGTCAGGAGGATCGCTTCCAGCTCTTTCTGGAGCGCCGGGGTGATGGGAGTGAGATCGGCGGAATCACTCGTGAAAAAATACAGTTTGTGCAACGCGTACAGCCGCTGCAGCTCCTTGATCGGATCCGGCGCATCATAGACGCGAATGTCGATGTAGCGATCGGTGCCGCCGAGGTACCCGCCTTTCGCACGCACGACGAGCAGCGCCGCCGACTGCATCCCCCGCTTGTCGCCGCCGCCCGCCTGCCCCGCCACCAGCGCCGCGATCAGCCGGTCGGCGAGCGAGCCCCGCGCGTGCTCGAACGTCTCCGCCATGTTTCGCACCGTGGCATCCGAGACCATGATGTTCGCCTGCGCGGCGTAGCCGTGCCCGGTGATCATCTGCCCCTTCCCACCCACCCCTCCACCGCCCGTCCTTCCACCCGCCCAATCGAACGTCGAATCGCCGGTCCAGCTCGCCGCATTGCCGTGCGCATCCACCATGCCGACCTGTCGCTGCGAGGGCTGCGGGTCGCCGCGCATGATGATTCGCATCGCTTCGGGCGCCGTTGCGCCGCGCGCCAGCAGCTCCAATCCCTTCTCGCCGTAGTCGGTATTGCTCAACGCTTGCGTCGCGACCGCGCCCACACCGGCGCGCGCCCACGGGACGAGCCCGCCGACGTTGGGGAACTTCGACTGCACCGCGATGCCGAGGTCGCCGGTGACCGAATCGTAGGCGACGATGCTGTAGGTGTGAGCGCGCTTGCGAAAGTCAGATGGTGGAGGTTGTGGAGGTTGGTGAAGAATCTGGAGGATCGCGAGGAGAAGCACGGGCTATTCCTTTCTCATTTTCTTCTTCAACTCCTCGAGCTGGCGCGCGGCGGTCGCCTCTCGCGCCGCCCGGTCCATGTCCGACTTCAGCAGCTCATCCTGCAAATCCAGTCCTGGTTCCGTGCCAGCCGCGGCCTCCTGCGCGGAGCGTTGCGCTTCCATCGCCGGCCGGTCGCGCTCCGCGCGCTTGAGCTGTGTCTGCATTTCATCCAGCTCCCGCTGTGCGAGCGCGAGCTCCTCACGCTGCGTCGCGAGCTTGCGCTCCAGCACCCCCAGCCGCTCGCGGTGCTTCGCCGCGAACCGCTCCGCCACCGTCACGGTCTCCTGATCCTGGATCTCGCCCGCCAGCCGGCCGCGGCGCTCGGCATCCGCCAGCCGCTGGCGCTCGAGACCGAGCTCACGCTCTGTGCGCGCGATCGCTTCCTGAGTTTCTGCGACGGCGACCTTCGCATCGACGACCGCCTCGCGCATCTGGCGCGCGAGCGATCGCAGGTCCGGGCTCGACGCCGCATCGAGAGCAGCGCGGAAGGCGTCCCGCAGGCGCTCGAACAGAGTTCAGCTCTTGCGGACGGTCTTCGCGAAAAAGTCGGAAAAGACGGGCTCCACGGCGGGCGAATCGCACTTCGGGCAACGAGGACGAGACCGCGCGGAGTGCTCCGCCATCGATTCCGTGCGCGAAAACCGCGCCTCACACGCCGTACAGCGGTACTCGTACAGTGGCATGCCGAAACGTTATTCCCGCGCAAAACCATGGTCAAGTTGACGCTCCCACGTCCGGCGGCAAATTGCTGGGATGCGCACGGTTTGGCTCCTCGCGGCTCTCCTGACGGCGTGTGGCGGCGGCCTCGAGCCCGAACCGATCTGCGCGCCGTCGCTCGTCGGGCTGTGCGGTACGCTCCGATTCCGGGGCACGATCCCCGCGAACACGGAGAGTGTCTTCATCGCCGCCTACTTCGATTTGCCGCAGACCTGCACCGATCTCATCGCCAACCGCCAGCCCGTGATCCCCGGCTCGGTCCCGTTTACCGACTCGCTGACGCTGTACAGCGTGCCGCTATCCCCAGGGAACTATCATTGGGTCCTGGCGGTCTGGAAAAAGCCGGGCACGCTTACCCTCACGCCCGCCGATACCCAGTACCTGCGCGTCGCTGGCTACTACCGCAACCCGGCCGACTCGACGCTCCCCGGAATTGTGACCGTGCCGTCTGGGGCGTCCGCGGGCGACGTCGATTTCGTGGTGGATTTCGACAACTTGCGGCCCGCGACGGACTTTGTGACGTGCACCGGGCCATAGCGGCGCTGCTGGTCGCGCTCGCGGCCCCCCCCCTGCCGCTGGTCGCGGCCGCGCAGGGAGTGCTGCGGGGAGCCGTGCACGATCGCGAGGGCGCCCCGATTCGCGGCGCGGCGGTCGTCGTTCGCGGAACGACACTCGCCACGCTGACCGATCTGCAGGGCAGATTTCGACTGCCCGTGGTCCCGGCCGGCCCCGTGCACGTGCACGCGGCGGCGATCGGCTACGACTTCGTGGACACGACAGTCGCGCTCACGGGTGGCGACTCGACGACGCTCGATATCCGGCTGTTGCCGGCGCCGCTCGCCCTGCCACCGGTCGACGTGATCAGCGACAAGGTGCCGCATTTTGGCGACCGCCCGCCCACCAGCGTTGCTCAGGTCACCGAACAGGACCTGAATCGTCGTGCCGTGAACACGGTCGACGAAGCCGTCGATCATGCGCCGGGCGTGCAGTTCGTGAACGGCCAAATCAACCTGCGCGGCTCGACCGGTTACGTGCAGGGACTGAATTCGCGCGTTCTGATGACGGTCGACGGGGTCCCCATGAATCAGGGAGACCGTGGCGGCATCAGCTGGGATCTGCTCGCCGTGGATGAGATCGAGAGCGTCCAGATCCTCAAGGGCGCGGGTTCTTCGTTGTATGGATCGGCCGCGTTCGGTGGGGTCGTGAACGTGACGACCCGCGACATCCCGAATGGCCTGCACACGCGCGTGCGATTCACGGGCGGCATGTACGGCGATCCGCCCCACGCGGTCTGGCGCTTTCGCGACAACGCGGGATTGCTCGGCAGCGGCGACTTCGCAGCGTCCTACGGGAACGATGAGCTGGGCGGCAGAATCGCGGCGGGCGATCGGCACTCCGACGGCTATCGCCAGCAGGACCAGGACGACCACCTGCATTTCGCCGGCAAAGCGCGCTGGCAACCGGCTGTCAACACCAGAGTCGATGTCTCCGGGGCATGGGCCGTCGACCGCTATGACGTTCCGCTCAGCTGGTGCAGTCGGGGCGAATGCGACGATCGGGGACAAGTCTTCCAACCCTTCAAGGTGGACACGACCGAGCTCGGCGCGCGCACCGACTCACGCAAGGGCTATCTCGCGGCCCAGGTCCGCACGACAGTCTCGCCGCAGCTGGCGTGGGTCGCGCGCGGCTCCTGGATGCGTACGCACTTCACGGATCTGCGGCGCAGCGCGACGGAATTCGGCGTCGGGAACCGGTTTGGCGCAGAAGGCCGCATCGAGGCGCACCCCGACTCCACGCGCATCGCGATCGTCGGCACGGAGGCGACGCTCTCCGACGTGACGAGCGACATCTTCGGCACCCATACGCAGTCCGAATTCGCGGCGTACGGCCAGAGCGACCAGCGCATCGGTGTAGTGCGGGTCAGCGGCGGCGCTCGACTCGACTTGCTCGCTGTCGATGGCGGCTCGCTCACCGCCGTCGTCAGCCCCCGCGTCGGGATCACGGTGCCGACAGACGCCCGAGGACCGAATGGTGGTACGCTCCGCGCATCGATCGGGCGCGGTTTCCGCGCCCCGACGATGGCGGAGCGGTTCGTGCATACCACCGCTCTCGGATTCGACGTCGTGCCCAATCCCACACTGCGGCCCGAGACGGCGTGGTCGTTCGAGATCGGGCACACGAGTGCCCCCCTATGGCATATAATGCGGCTCGATGCTGCGCTCTTCTGGACCGAGGCCCGCAATCTCATCGAGCCTCAGTTGCTCCAGATTCCACCAAGCACCGTCGAAATTCAGCTGCAGAACGTCGTGCACGCCCGGATCGCGGGCCTAGACGCCAACGTGATCGCGGCGCCGATTCCCGACCGGCTCATTGCGACCCTCGGCTACACCTATCTCGACACCCGCCGGCGCCTGGCGGGCGACAGTACGTCCGGACCCCTGGCGTTCCGGCCGCGCCACCTCCTGACGCTTGCCGCGGACTATATCATCGGCCCGGGTGAAGTCGGCGCGGACTTCCGATTCGCGAGTCGGCCAGAGCGCATCGAGCTGGAAGGATTTGTCGATCCCCGCCGGGTGCCGGTGAAAGTGTTGGATCTCCGCGCGAGCTGGAGGCAGGGACCCGTCGAGTTCCGTCTGCTCGCCACGAACGTGCTCAACTACATCTATAACCTGGTGCCCGAAACCCTCGCGCCTGTGCGGACCGTCACGCTGACGGTTGTCTGGTCACATTAGCGTTACATTTCGAGCCCATGAACCGGTCCGTCGTGTCCCTTCTGGTGTTGCTGGCAGCCGGGGCCTGTACCCGCGGCAGCGGTGGGTCGCCGACCTGCGGCCTGGCGCTGCTCGCCGGTCCGTCGCTGATCACCTCGCAGCTCCAGAACGCGCGCATGGTGCTGACCGACCCCCCTCGCGGCATACCCGATTCGCTCCCCGCGCACGTGATCGAGCAAAAGGCCGGCAGCGGCGGGAACGGCGCGCTCATCGTCGGTCACGATGCCGAGGGCAAGATCTCGATGCAGTACCGGGGAGCGAGCTTCCCAGCGCGGGGGTACGGTTTGCTGGTGGTCGACGACACCTCGCAACGTGCCATGGGGGTGCTGCTCCTCGACCAGGAGGAGCCCGCGGGCCATCCCGCGATCGGCACGGTCATCGGCGGCAGCACGGTCCTGAATCTGTACGGCGTGCGTGTCGACTGGGCCAGCGTCAGCAACCCCCGCTGTCCGTTGTTTGGCGGTTCCGCGCCCACTCCCACGTCGTGACGCAGGCTCAACCAGTTGCCGTGACCGCGCCGCGCCGCATGGTCGATGGCCGCGATCGCGTCACACTGAACACGGCGTACGTGCGCGCGCTCGAAACTGCCGGCCTTGTTCCCCTCGCAGTCCCAACGATGTTGGCCGCCGACCGCGCCGCTGCCGCCCTCGCAGCGGTCCGCGGGCTGGTGCTCACGGGTGGTGAAGACGTCGCGCCGGACCGCTACGGGGCGACGCCGCATCCTCGCCTGGGCGATGTCGATCCCGTGCGTGACGCCGCCGAGCTCGCGCTCATTGCGGCGGCGCGCTCGCGCCGCCTGCCGATTCTCGCGATCTGTCGTGGCATTCAGATCCTCAACGTCGCGCTCGGCGGCACCCTGTATCAGGATCTGGATAGCGAGCGGCCCGGCGCCGTGCCGCACAGCGACGAGACGGGCGAGCATGCGGTGCGCGTCGCGGCCGGATCGCTCCTCGAGCGCACCCTCGGCATGCGCGCGGCGACGGTGAACAGCCGCCATCATCAGGCGATCCGCGACCTCGCTCCAGGTCTCAAGGCCGTGGCGTGGGCCGATGACGGCGTGATCGAGGGCGCGGAACCGTCAGACGCGAACGCCCCGTGGATGGTCGCGGTGCAATGGCACCCGGAAGATCTCACGGAGCGGGCGCTGTTCGACGGATTCGCACGGGCCGTCGCGTGACCACCGCGCTCCACGCCTTTCCGTCGGCGGAGTGGGTGGCCGCGTATGAGGCCGCGATCAACGCGAGCGAAGACTACCGCAGCGCGTCGACGGAATGGACGCACGGGTCGGTCGCGCTTGTCCTGCCCGCGCAGCCCGCGATTGGCGTCGCCGAAGACGTGGGGATCTGGCTGGACCTCGACCGCGGTGTCTGCCGCGCCGCGAAGCTCGTGGCACGGCAGGACGCGCAGCAGGCCCCCTTCGTCCTGACCGCCGAATACCGCTACTGGAAGCAGATCATCAAGAAGGAACTCGGTCCCATCGCCGGGATCATGCAACGCAAGGTCGCGCTGCAGGGGTCGTTGCCGATCGTGGTCCGATTCATCAAGTCAGCCGAGGCGCTGGTGGACGCCGCGACGCGAGTGCCGACGCGGTTCCTGGATGAAGGCACGTGAGCGGTTCGGTCACCGACGTACTGACGCGACTGACCGCGCTCTCCCATGAGCTCGCGGGCGCCTTTCGTCCGGCCACGATTGTCGAGATTGTCGCGCGGGTCCTGACGGAACAGCTGGCGCCCGATCGTCTCTCCGTGATGTTGCTCGATCTCGATACCAACCAGCTCACCGTCACCTACCACAACGGACCGCGTCCCGCGAGTACCGACGAGCCGCTCTTGCAGCTCGCGCTCCGGCGCGGACCCCTGGTCTTTCGGGATAACGTCGCCGCGCGCGCCGCTGAGTTCGAGGTCGTGCTCGACGGGTCCGGGCCGATACCCCCCAGCTGGCTCGGCGCGCCGATTGTTGCCGTCACACGCACCATTGGCGCGGTCGCGCTCGAAGGCGATCGCAAAGACGCCTTCGATGAGGGCGCGCTGATGTTCACGCGCGCCGTGCTGGCGCAGGCCGGGCTCGCGCTCGAGAACGCGCGACTCGTCGAGCTGCTGTCGAGCGGCAAGCGTGAGTGGGAACAGACGGTCGACGCATTCAACCAGGCAATTTGCTACGTGGATCCGCAGGGCGCGGTGCGTCGCGCCAATCGCGTATTTGCCGATTTGATCAAGCTCCCCGTCACGGCGCTTCCCGGGCGAGCGTGGCTCACCCTCCTCCCGCCGTCGTGGGTGGAGCCCGTGGCGCGCTTGCTGGCTCCGACGCCGAGCGAAGCGTCGGTGGAGGTGCGCGCCGGCGAGCGGACATTGCTGGTAACCGCCATTCCCACCGGCGAGCCGGGCGCCGCCGTGCTGCTGTTCGAGGATCAAAGTGAGAAGCGGCGTCTCCAGGACCAGCTGCTGCAGTCGGAGAAGATGTCGGCGATCGGCCAGCTGATTGCGGGCGTCGCGCACGATCTCAACAACCCGCTCGCGTCGGTCGTCGGCTTCAGCGACCTGCTGGGCGAAGCCGCGGATGTGCCGCCGCGCCTCGCCGAGCCGCTCGCGGTGATTCGGCAGGAAGCCGAGCGCGCATCGGCCATTGTCCGCAACCTCCTCTCGTTCGCCCGGCGGCAGGAGGGCGAGCGCCAGCTCCAATCGATCCGGCCAATTCTCGAGTCAACGCACCAGCTCTGGAAAAACCAGCTGCTCGCCGCGCGCATCGAGCTCACATTGACCTTCGAGCCGGGACTGCCGGAAGTGGAAGTGCACGCGAACCAGATCAAGCAAGTCTTCGTGAACATCATCAACAATGCAGCGCAGGCCATCACCAGCACGCGCCGCAAAGACCGTGGCGGCCGGATCGAGCTCGTCGCCCGCTGCGAGCCGGACGGCATCTCCGTGAGCATTACCGACAACGGCCCCGGAATTCCGGAAGCCGTCGCGCAGCGCGTGTTCGAGCCGTTCTTCAGCACCAAATCCGAGGGCGAGGGGACCGGGCTCGGCCTGTCGATCTGCCTGGGAATCGTGAAGGAGCACGGCGGCAACATTTCCGTGGACCCGGGGGGCGCGGGAAGCGGACGCGGCGCCACGTTCACCGTCGAGCTCCCCGCCGGTGTGCGCGCGGAACTCAGCCCGCTCGCCGGGGGGCGGGGGGAGCGGGGGGACGGGGCGGAGGACGAACCCTCACCGGCCGATCGGCATGAACACCTGCGAGTACTCGTGGTGGATGACGAGCCGCACATCCTCCACTACATGCAGGCGACGCTCGAGAGCTGGGGCCACGAGGTCGTGGTCGCGCACGACGGCAGCCAGGCCTTGAAGCGGGCCCTGATGCAGCCATTCGATCTCATTATCTGCGACCTGCGCATGCCCCGCCTGGGCGGCCGCGAGATGTTTCACACGCTCGCGCGTATGCATCCCGCGGTCGCCGATCGCATCATCTTCGCCACGGGCGATACGGTCCGCGGCGACACGCTGCAATTCCTCGAAGAGCTGGGCCGTCCCTTCCTGCAGAAGCCGTTCAAACTCGATGCACTGCGCCGCGTCCTCGCCGGAGTGGTGAAAGTCCCTGCCTAGGGAGCGGGACTCGTGCGCGTACTGCAGGTCGATTCGGGTCGACAGTGGCGCGGCGGGCAGCATCAAGTCTGGCTGCTGTGCCGCGCGTTGGGGCACGAGCCAGATATCGAACAGACGCTCGTCACGCAGCGGGACAGCGAGCTGGCCCGGCGCGTCGGCGCCGCCGGAATCCCCGTCCACGGGACCGCGTGGGACATGGGACTGGATCCCCGCGCCTGGTGGCACCTGCGCCGTACCATCGCCGCCTTCGAGCCCGATGTCATTCACGCCCATGACAGCCATGCCCTGACGCTCGCGGCGACGGTCGCGAAGGGGCGCGCCGTCGTCGCGACGCGTCGCGTCGAATTTCATATCGGCCGGTTCGGGGCGTGGCGACGTGCCGACCGCATCATCGCGATCTCTGCGGCCGTCAAGCGCGTGCTGGTCGCGGATGGCATTGCGTCCCAGACCGTCGTCGTCGTACGTGACGGCATCGACGTCGAGGAGGTCCGGCGTGCGGCGACGCCACCGCTGGAGATTCGCCGCCAACTCTCGATTCCTCGCGGCGCACCGATCGCCGTCAACGCCGCGGCGCTTACTGGTGAAAAGGATCATCGGACGTTGATTCGGGCGGCGCACTACGCGCGGGCCCGTCTGCCGGACCTGCACTGGATCATCGCCGGCGAGGGCAAACTGCGCGACGCGCTTGCTGCCGAAATCGATCGCCTGGGGCTGCGCGATCGCGTGCACCTGATCGGTCACGTCGATCGGGTCGACGCCTTGATCGCGGAGGCGAGCGTGTTCGTGCTGTCATCCCGCAGCGAAGGGCTCGGCAGTGTGCTCTTGAACGCGCTCGCACTAGGCCGCCCCGTGGTCGCCACCGGCGTCGGTGGCATCCCCGAGATTCTCCCTCCGGAAGCGCTCGTACCCGTCGACGCGGCCGAGCTCCTGGCACAAAAGGTGATGGACACGCTCGCCACCGCGAACCCTCCAGGGCTGCCTGCGGGCTTCACGGCAAGCGCGATGGCCCACGGAGTCTTGGACGTGTATAGGGCCCATCTCTAGATTGCAGGGCCATGATCTACGTCTGCGTTCCGGTTCACAACGAGGCGCGCACGGTTGGACTCGTGCTCTGGAAGGTGCGCCAGGTATTCACCGCCTTCGAGCGGGAATATCAGATCATCGCGTGCGATGACGCGTCGACGGACGGATCGGCGGATGTGTTGACGTCGTACGCGCGCGTCCTGCCCCTGACCGTCATTCAGCACCGCTCCCGGCAGGGATACGCGAAGAGCCTCGAGGAGTTGCTGCGGCTGGCGTTGCAGCGGACCGACCGGCCGAAGCGCGATTGCGCGATCACGCTCCATGCCGACTTCGTGCACGCCCCCGAGACGATGGAAGAGATGGTCAAACGGTTGGAGTCCGGAGCGGATCTCGTCGTCGCCGAGCAGTATCGCGTGCAGGGAAACCGCACCTGGCCGGAACGGTGGGCGCGGCGGTGGGCGCCGCGCTTGCTCCGCGTGGGCGGTGGCGTGAAGGACTCCATTTCAGGCTTCCTGGCGCTGCGCCTGGTCGTGCTGCGTCAGGCAACGCGAGGCGGCGAGCGCCCTCCCCTCCTCACCACCGAGGGGTGGGCGGCGAACGCCGAGCTCCTGGCACGCCTTGGCGCCCACGCACGGCGCATCGAGGTGGTCTCCAGTGCCGCGCGATACGATCTCAAACAGCGGCCATCGCGATCCAATCCCTGGCAGCAGCTCCTCGCCGCGTGGCGCTCGCGCGGGTTGATCACCGCGGCACGCAAAAGCTCGGCGCTGCTCGTGCTCGCGCTGCTCGCGGCAGCAGGGGTTGGGTCACTTGGTGCTCAAGACGGCGTGTGTACCGGCAAGATTGTACGTGCCGTGGCTGTGCCCTTCCCGGTCGGCGAGCGGCTCTCGTTCAATGCGAAGTACGGGATTTTCAACGTGGGCAACGCCGCGATGGAGGTTATGGGGATCGATACCGTCCACAATGTTGAGACGGTGCACATTCGATTCCGCATATCCGGAGGAGCTCTGTGGTACCACCTCGACCAGACGATCGAGTCGTGGGTGGGACGGTACGACTTCCGATCGCGCCGTTTCTCGTCCGTCCAGGACGAGCGCGACAAGCACCGCGAGCACCGCTATGAGATCTTTCCCGACTCCGGGTTCTATCGCGAAGTCGGGCGCGACACGACGTTCGCGACCGTCCTCGAGCCGCTGGACGATGCCGCGTTCCTCTATTGGATCCGGACGGTGCCGCTCGAGGTCGGCAAGAAGTACGAATACGCGCGGTATTTTCGTCCGGATCGGAATCCCGTCATCATCGAGGTGTTGGGGCGCGAGCGAGTCGGCGTCGCGGGGAAGAAGTGGCGCGCGATCGTCGTGCGCCCCAAAATCCCCCAGGGGCGCGGGATCTTCGCCGAGAAGTCCGAGACGCGCATCTGGCTCTCCGATGATGCCCAGCGCCTCGTGCTCGCGATCCAGTCCAACTTCTCGTTCGGCCAGGTGACGCTCAAGCTCAAGGACTACGTCGTCCCAGGAGTCAGTCAGCCATGACCGAGTACCGTGAAGCCGATTTCTCCCGCCTCAAGACCGTTCCCATCGCCAAACGCCGCAACAAAGTCGACGCTTCACTCCTCGCCCATCCACCGCGCGCGTCCGACCGCTCGTTCGCCGCATTCCTCGACGCGCTGCCGTCGATACTCGCCGCGCAGGATCTGCGCTACGTGGTCGATCAGATCGTTGCCGCGGCCGACAAACGCGCAGTGGTCGTGATGCTCGGTGGGCACGTGATCAAGGTCGGACTGGGGCCGCTGCTGATTGCGCTGATGCGACAGCGCGCCGTGACCGTCGTCGCCATGAACGGCAGTGCGGCGATCCACGACTTCGAGCTTGCGGCGTACGGAGGAACGAGCGAAGACGTGGCCGCGGGGCTGGGCGACGGAACCTTCGGCATGGCGGAGGAAACGGGTCGCGAGATGAATGCCGCGCTGGCGCGCGGCGCCAAGACCGGACAGGGCGCCGGCGAGTCCTTCGCCGAATACTTACGCGCGCGCCAGGAGCTTCCCGGCCGCGATGTGTCGGTGTTAGTCGCGTGCGGCGAGCTGGGCGTGCCGGTCACCGTACACGCGGCGCTCGGCGCAGAGATCATTCATCAGCATCCGACCGCCGACGGCGCCGCCATCGGCGCCACCAGTCACCGCGATTTCAGGCGGCTGGCCGCTACCCTGCCCGACCTGGACGACGGCGGCGTCGTGCTCAATCTCGGCAGCGCGGTGGTGATGCCGGAAGTGTTCCTCAAGGCATTGACCATCGCGCGCAATCTGAATGAGGGGAAACCGAAGAACTTCACGGCGTGCGACTGCGATATGCAGCGCCACTATCGACCGCGTGTCAATGTCGTCGAACGGCCGACTCTAACCGGTGGGCGGGGCATCCAGCTCACCGGTCATCACGAGATCCTGTTTCCGCTACTCGCCTGGGCGGTACTCCTCAAGACTCGGAAGGACGTCCCTTGATCATGTCGCGCACGCGATCAGCCGTCGACGGGCTGAGAATGCGTAGCGCCATATAGAAGAAGAAGCCGATGACTGCCAGCGTGAGGACCGTCGTCGCGAGGCCGAACAGGCTCCCAACGATACCAAAGATCAGCTTCAGAGCGAGCCAGGCGACAACGGCGAGAATCGCGAACCCAATGATGCTCCGGAACATGATATCCTCCGTGGTGTCCGGTGCGTCTGCAGCGTACGCCTAAATGTCGCACAAAGTTTCGTCCTGTGAAGTGTTGGTCGCCGGCGGCGGAATCATCGGCGCCGCCTGCGCCCGCGCCGCGGCGCTGCGGGGGCTGCGGGTCCTGATCTGCGAGCCCGGGCCCGACCCGGCAGCGGCGTCGGCGGCGTCGGCGGGAATCCTGGGGCCGCAAATCGAGCGGACCGACGACACGCTACGGGCCCTGGGGTTGCGCGCCCGCGATCTCTACGAGAGCCTCGCCCCGACCCTCGCGGAGAACACCGGCATCGACATCGGGTTGTGGCGCGACGGCATCGCGTCTCTTGCATTCGATGAGTCCGAAGCCGAGCGGCTCCGCGACGTGGTGGCCCATCAGCGCCAGGCTGGACTGCGTTGCGACTGGCTGGAAGCGGAGGAGGTGGCGGAGCGATTCCCCGCCACGGCACCCTGCCTGGGCGCGATGTTTGCACCGGAAGACGGTGCCGTGGACGCGCCAGCACTCGCGCGCGCGCTCCACGCCGATGCGAAGCGCCACGGCGCACGCACGCTGAACGCCCGGGTGACCCGCCTCACCACGATCCTCGGCCGCGCGACCGGCGTCGAAATCCCCGCCGGCAAGATCAAGGCGGAGCACGTCATCATCGCCGCTGGCGCCTGGTCCACCCGCATCGACCATCTTCCCCGCACGCTGCCGGTCGAGCCCGTCCGTGGACAGATGGCGGCCGCACCCTGGCCGGCCAACATGCCGCGTACGGTGCTCTACTACGACCACGGGTACGTCCTGGCCCGCAGCGGTGAAGCAATCTTTGGCAGCACCATGGAGCACGTGGGATTCGATGGGCGAGTCACCGAGTCCGGCATCCATGAGATCGTGTCGGCCGCTCGTCGGCTGTTGCCCCAGCTTCCGACGGTCCCCCTCCGGACCTGGGCTGGCCTGCGCCCGATCACGCCGGATGGGCGTCCGATCCTCGGCCCCGACCCCGATGTGCGGGGATTGTGGTACGCCACCGGCCATGGCCGTAACGGCGTCCTACTCGCGGGCCTCACGGGAGAGATCATTGGCGACTTGGTGGCGACCGGTGCTACCGAGGTAGAGATTGCCTCGCTCGCCCCGGAGCGATTTACTTCCTAGGATGTTTAGCAGTTGCGCATTCTGTAATGCTGGGTTTGACGGTGATGGTGGCCCTTCGGGACTCGGCATTGGCCGGCGGATTGCCTTCGACGAATGGAAGGGCCGGCTTTGGGTCGTGTGCCCACGCTGCAGCCGCTGGAATCTCACGCCTTTCGACGATCGACTCGAGCGCATCGAGGCAGTTGCCCGCGCCGCGAGCAACGGACGTATCGCCGCATCGACTGCGCAGGTCGCATTGATTCGGTGGGAACGCTACGACTTCGTGCGCGTCGGAAAGCCGCCGCGCGTCGAGCTGGCGACCTGGCGCTACGGCGAGCGACTCCGCAACCGCCAGCGTGAGCGCATGAAGGTCGTGGTTCCCCTCACCATCGCGGCGATTGGTCTCGGCATCGCCGCAAACGTCGCGGCGGGCGGCGGATTCGGGGTCATGGTTTGGAATCTCCACCGGCTCGTCGACGGCATATACGTGGGGATGGTGGGGCGCCGCAAAGTCACATTGACCGAGGCACCCATTTGCGCCCATTGCGGCAGCCTGATGGTGCTTCGTGCCCGACACGTCCAACACGCGCGTATCGTGCCCGATCGCCACGCGGACATGGCCGTCGTGGTGAGCTGCCCGAAGTGTCGCCAGGAAGGCGCGCACCTGACCGGCGGTGAGGCGGTTCAGGTGCTACGTCAGGGTCTTACCTATCTGAACCTCGCTCGGGGCGGGCGCCGGCGGGCCGAGGATGCGGCACGAGAAGTGGACATGGTGGGCGGGGCGGATCGTCTGGTCCACGACATTGCGCGGCGGGAGCTGACATTGCGCTCACTCCGTCCAGAGCGGGGATTGGCGCTCGAGATGGCGGTGGACGAGCGCGCCGAGGTTGAGGAGTTGGAGCGGCAGTGGAAGGAAGCGGAAGAGATTGCCGACATCGCCGACGGCACGCTGAGCACTTCGACGGAGATCGAAGAGGAGCTAAGACGGCTGAAGAATCGAGGCCGCGATCAACCGTCTGGTTGAAAAATGGCCTACCCCACCCCATCGGCGATGACTATCTTCGACGTCCATGGCCGCCCCCTTGGTGCACATCCAGCCCTCCACCGCACCCTCAGACCCAGCCCGTAAGCCCTCGTGGTTGAAGGTGAAAGCACCCGGCGGCCCCAACTACCTCGCGCTCAAGCACATGATGCGCGACCTCAAGCTGCATACGGTCTGTGAAGAAGCACATTGCCCCAACATCGGGGAGTGCTGGGAGCACAAGGCCGCCACGTTCATGATCCTCGGCGACGTGTGTACGCGCAACTGCGCGTACTGCGCGGTCGCCCACGGCACACCCGCCCCGCTCGATGCTGGTGAACCGCGGCGCCTGGCCGACGCGGTGGCGCAGATGGGTCTTAAGCACGTCGTGATCACCAGCGTCGATCGCGACGATTTGCCGAACGGCGGCGCCGAAGTGTTTGCTGCGTGTATTGCCGAGATTCGGCGGCGCCTCCCTGAGACATCTGTCGAAGTCCTCATCCCCGACTTCAAGGGCAACCCCGAAGCACTTCGCATCGTCGTCGCTGCGCGCCCCGATATCCTCAATCACAATCTCGAGACGATCGCGCGACTGTATCGGATTGCCCGGCCCGGTGGCCGTTATTCTCGAGCGCTCGAGCTGCTGGAGCGCGCCAAAGATCTCAATCCTGAAATGCTGACCAAGTCCGGAATCATCTGCGGGCTCGGCGAGGAGTGGGACGAGCTGCTCGTCGCGATGCGGGACCTGCGCGCGGCCCGCGTCGATATTCTCACCATCGGCCAGTACCTGCGGCCGTCCGATCAGCATCTGCCCATCGCGCGCTGGTACACACCCGACGAGTTTGCCGAGCTGAAGCGCTACGGTATGGTGCTGGGCTTCCGGCACGTCGAATCGGGCCCGCTGGTCCGGTCCAGCTATCACGCGTGGGAGCAAGTGGAGGCTGCTACGCGATGACGGCCACCGCGCGACGTCCGAAAGACACCGCGCAATCAGAGCTGCATCTCCGCATGCTGCGACAGATGTTGCTCATCCGGCGTTTCGAGGAAAAGGCGGCCGAGGCATACGCGCTCGGCAAGATCGGCGGGTTTTGCCACCTCTACATCGGACAGGAAGCGGTCGGGGTCGGTGCGCTCGCCGCGTTGCGGGACGATGACTACGTGATTTGTTCGTATCGCGAGCACGGCCAGGCGCTGATCAAGGGCATCTCCCCAAACGCGGTGATGGCCGAGTTGTTCGGGAAAGCCACGGGCTGCTCGAAGGGCAAGGGCGGCTCGATGCACCTCTTCGATGCCAAGCGCCGCTTCATGGGCGGCCACGGCATTGTCGGTGGACACATTCCGCTCGGCGCCGGCCTCGCGTTCGCCAGCAAATACCGGGGCACCGATCAGGTCACCGTCTGTTTCTTCGGCGAAGCCGCCGTCAATATCGGCGCATTCCACGAGACGCTGAACATGGCGTCGGTGTGGAAACTGCCGGTCGTCTTTTTGTGCGAAAACAATCGCTACGGCATGGGCACGGCGTTCGAGCGCGTCGCCGCGGTCACTGACATCGTGGAGCACGCGTGCAGCTACGACATGGCCGCCGAGTTGGTCGACGGGATGAACGTGCTGACGGTCTATGAGGCGACGCGACGGGCCGTCGAGCGGGCCCGCAAGCAGAGCCACCCCACCTTGCTCGAGGTGCGAACCTATCGGTACATGGGGCACTCCATGTCGGATCCGTTGCACGGCGTGTACCGGACCAAAGATGAAGTCGAGGAGCAGAAGGCCCGCGACCCGATTTCGCACCTGGCCGGAAAGCTGAAGGACGAGGGCATCATCGATCAGGCCGCGCTCGACGCGATGGACTCGGGAGTCCAAGCCGAGGTGGAGGAGGCCGTGAAGTTCGCCGATGAGAGTCCGGATCCCCAGCCGGGGGAGCTCTTCACGGACGTCCTGGTCGACTGATGGCGACGCTCACCTACCGCGATGCGCTGAATCAGGCGCTGCGCGAAGAGATGCAGCGCGATCCCAACGTGTTCCTCATGGGCGAAGAAGTCGGCGTCTATCAAGGCGCCTACAAGGTGAGCCGTGGGTTGCTGGAGGAGTTCGGTCCGAAGCGGATCGTGGACACACCGATCGCCGAGCTGGGATTCGCCGGCATCGGAGTCGGCGCGGCGATGGGTGGACTGCGTCCCGTGATCGAGTTCATGACGTGGAACTTTGCGATTCTGGCCATGGACCAGATCGTCAACTCCGCAGCCAAGATGCTGTACATGTCCGGCGGCCAGATTCCGCTCCCCATCGTGTTCCGCGGCCCGAACGGCGCGGCGCTGCAACTCTCGTCGCAACACTCCCAGGCCTGGGAGAGCTGGGTGTCGCACATCCCCGGCCTCAAGGTCGTGGCGCCGGCGACGCCAGCAGACGCCAAAGGGCTGCTCAAGTCCGCGATTCGCGACAACAATCCGGTGATCGTGCTCGAAGGCGAGATGTTGTACAACATCAAGGGGGAGGTCCCCGACGGCGAACACATCGTTCCGATCGGACGCGCCGACATCAAGCGCGAGGGCTCGGATGTGACGCTCGTATGTCATTCGAAAACCTTGAGCGTGGCCTTAAAGGCGGCGGAGCAGCTGGCCGAGCAGAATGTGTCCGCTGAGGTGCTCGATTTGCGGTCGCTGCGGCCGCTCGACGAAGCGGCGATCCTCGAGTCGGTGAAGAAGACCAACCGCGCGGTGGTGGTTGAAGAAGGCTGGCCGCATGCCGGCCTCGGTGCGCAGGTGGTCGATCTCATCCAGCGTGACGCGTTCGACGATCTCGATGCCCCCGTGCAGCGCGTGACGCAGGCCGACGTGCCGATGCCGTACAACAAGCTGCTCGAGCGGGCGGCCAAGGCGTCGCCCGAGAAGGTCGTCGCCGCGGCGCGGCGCGTGCTCTACCTGGAGTAGCGCTCGACTATGGCCACGAAAGTCCACATGGAAGCCTTGTCGCCCACGATGGAGGAAGGCCGCCTCGTGAAGTGGACGAAGCACGAGGGCGACCCGGTCAAGTCGGGTGAGACGCTCGCCGAGGTGGAAACCGACAAAGCCGTGATGGAGTTGGTGGCGCGCGCCGATGGCCAACTGCTGAAGGTGATGGTCCCCGAGGGAACGACAGTGCCGGTAGGCAACGTCGTCGCGTGGATTGGGAAGCCGGGTGAGAAGGTTGACGGAGCAGGGAGCACGGAGCAGGGAGCAGCCGCGCCGAAACCCGCGGCGGCCGTGGCCGCAGCTCCCAAGGCGACCCCTCCCCCGCTCTCGCCCTCCCCGGCACCGCCGGCTTCTGTCGTTTCAGCCGCAGCTGACGCGACCCGGGTGAAGGCGTCACCTTTGGCACGACGAATTGCCAAGGATGCAGGCGTGGATCTCAAGCTCGTGCAGGGATCGGGACCTGGCGGCCGCGTCATCAAGCGCGATGTCGAAGCTGGTGTGCCGCAGGCCCGGGCGGTGGCCGCCGCTCCTGCTCCCCGCTCCGTGCTCCCTGCTCCCTCCGGTGCGCCCTACGAAGACGTCCCCCTCAGCCAGATCCGCAAGACGATCGCCAAGCGTCTCGTCGCGTCGATTGGGCCGATTCCGCATTTCTTTCTCACCACCGAGATCGACATGGAGCGCGCCGCAGAAGCGCGCGAAGCCCTCAACAAGCAGCTCGGCGAAGAAGGCGGGAAGATTTCGTTCAACGACATCATCATCAAGGCCGTCGCGCTGGCGCTGGTCCAGCACCGCGCCTGCAATGCCTGGTTCCAGGAGGATCACATCCGCTACTGGAACGAGGTGCACATCGGGATGGCCGTCGCGATCGAGGACGGGCTCATCACGCCGGTGATCCGCAACGCCGACCTGAAGAGTCTGCGCCAGATCGGCGCCGAGGCGCGCGAGCTGGCGGGTCGCGCCCGGAACCGGCGCCTGAAGCCCGAGGAATACACGGGTGCGACGTTCAGCGTCTCAAACCTGGGCATGTTCGACATCGATCAGTTCACGGCGGTCATCAACCCGCCGGAGAGCGGGATCGTGGCGATCGGCAGCGTCGTGCCCAAGCCCGTCGCGGACGGCGATCGCCTGGTGGTGCGGCGTCGGCTACGCGTGACGATGAGCTGTGATCACCGCGTGATCGACGGCGCGACCGGCGCGGCCTACTTGAAAACGTTGAAACAAATGCTGGAAAACCCGTTGGCGATGCTGTTGTAATGGCGGATTGCCGATTGCGGATTGCGGATTGGGCCCGTGACCCACCGTGATAATCCGCAATCCACAATCCGACATCCGCAATCGAGGAGTGTGGGGTGGCTATTTTCGACGTGATTATTGTAGGCGGCGGGCCCGCGGGCTACATCTGTGCGATTCGCAGCGCCCAGCTCGGGCTCAGCACGGCCGTCATCGAGCAGGAGAAGCTCGGGGGCGTGTGCGTCAATATCGGCTGCATCCCGACCAAAGCGCTCCTGCACTCCGCCTACATCGCCATGCTGCTGAAGGAGTCGAAGGAGTTCGGCGTCGAGGCGAGCGGCGTGAAGACCGATTACGGCGTGGCGATGAAGCGATCCCGGCGCGTCAGCGATCAGAACTCCAAGGGCGTCGAGTTCCTGATGAAAAAGCACAAGATCACCGTCGTCAAAGGCACCGGCGTGCTGCAGCCGGGGAAGAAAGTGAAGGTGGGGAACGACGTCTACGAGGCAAAGAAAGCGGTCGTCGTCGCCACCGGGTCCCGGGTCAAAGGCATTCCGCAGATCGGCCTCGAAATCAACAAGACGACAGTGATCTCGTCGGATGAGGCGCTCCTGATGGAGCGCGTGCCGGAGTCGCTCGCGATCATCGGGGCGGGCGCGGTCGGCATGGAGTTCGCCGACATCTTCGCGGCGTTCGGCGTCAAGATCACGCTGATCGAAGCGCTGCCGCGGATCCTGCCGATCGAGGACGCCGAATCGTCCGATGTGGTGACCAAGAGCTACCGGAAACGAGGCATCGAGGTGATCGCCGGCGCGAAGATCAACAAGGCTACCGTCGGAAAAGACAAGGTCACGCTCGACATCGAAGCGGGAGGGGAGAAGAAGCAGGTCACGGCGGCTGCCGTACTCATGGCCGCGGGACGCGCGGTCAACACCGAGAACATCGGCCTCAAGGAATGCGGGATTCAGCTGACGGACCGCGGATTCATCAAGGTGGACAAGAATCTGCAGACCACCACCGCCGGCTATTACGCCATCGGCGACGTGGCGGGCCCGCCGATGCTCGCGCACAAGGGCTTTCGCGAGGGGTCGGTCGTCGCCGAGCTCATCGCCGGTCAGAAGCCGCATCCGATCCGGTACGACAACGTCCCCAGCGTGACGTACTGTCATCCCGAAGTTGCGAGCATCGGGCTGACCGAGGATCAGTGTAAGGAGCAGAAGCTGGACTACGTCGCCGGCAGGTTTCCCTTCTCGGCCAACGGCCGGGCGCGCGGCACCGGCGAAACCGAGGGATTCGTGAAGATCCTGCGGGACAAGAAGTACGGCGAAATCCTCGGCGCGCACATCGTCGGCGCGCACGCGTCCGAGATGATTCACGAGCTGGCGGTCGCCCGCGAGAACGAATACACCGTCGAGGAAATTGACTTGGCGATCCACGCGCATCCGACGATGTCGGAGGCCGTCGGGGAAGCCGCGCTCGATTCGCTCGGGCGCGTGTTGCACCTGTGAGCGCCGTAACCGCCAAGGATCCGCTCGCGCTCGGCCTCGGCTCCCTCGCGTCGGGGGTGGCGTTCGGGGGCGCCTGCATGACCGTCTCACAGATCGCGCTACGGTTCTCAGAAGAACGGTTCGAGACAGTGGGCTACTACGAGCTGACGGCGGGACTCGTTGCCGCTGTCGGCGTGGGCGGCGCGGTCGGCTGGTATCGCAGCGGCGCCCTCGACAACATCTGGCAGCGCGGCGTCATCGCGGTCCTGGGTGCCGTCGGCGCCGTCCTGTTCGGCTTTCTCGCGGCGCCGCTCGACCGCTTCTTCGGCATCATCGGCATGATCGTCTGGCTCTTGCTAGGCGTGGCGGCCGGGATCGTGGCCACGCGCTGGGCGAACAGCGGACGGGGGACGGGGGACGGGGGAAGCGGGATGGGAACGGGATGAACACACTCGAGATCCTGGACGCAGGCACCGTCCCTTATGAGGAAGCCCTAGCCTGGCAGCGGCGGCTCGCGGACGACCGCATCGCCGGACGACTGTCACACGACGTGCTCCTGCTGCTCGAGCATCCCCCCGTCGTCACGTTGGGCAGGAATTCGCACGCCGAGCACTTGCTGCAGGCTGAGGGCATCGACGTGTTCGAGGTCGAGCGCGGCGGCGACGTGACCTTCCATGGCCCGGGCCAGCTGGTCGGCTATCCCATCTTCGATCTCGGTGACCATAAGAAGGATCTGCACTGGTATCTGCGCACGCTCGAGCAGGCGCTTATCGACGCGCTCGCGATCCTCGATATCCCCGCCGAGCGGCGCCCAGGGTTCACCGGCGTGTGGACACGCGGGAAGAAGATCGCGAGCATCGGGGTTCACGTGAAGCAGTGGGTGACGTGGCACGGTTTCGCGCTCAATGTCACGACGGACCTCGCACATTTCGATCGCATCGTGCCGTGTGGGATTCAGGGTGTGGAGATGACGTCTGTAGACCGGGAAGGGGGACGGGGGAAGGGGGAAGGGCTGTGGGAGAAGAGCATCGATGCAGTGGTGAAAGGGTTCGAGAGCGCATTCGGAGTAATTTCACACCCTGAAGGGTGTGCTCGGCCCCCATTGTCCTTAAGGACAGTGTCTGCCGAGCCCAGGCTTTAGCCTGGGAACACAATGAGCGATGCAACCAAGCCCCGGATTCCCCCGGGCCAAATCCAGACCACCAAATGGCCGGTCCTGCACTACGGCGACGTCCCAAGCGTCGAGACGTCGAAATGGACGTTCATGGTTTCCGGTCTCGTCGAGAAACCCTTCACTCTCACCTACGACGAGTTCCTCGCGCTCCCGCGCAAGACCGTGAACTGTGACATCCACTGTGTGACGACGTGGAGCCGCCTCGATAACGTCTTCGAAGGGGTGCCCGTCCAGCTGTTGCTCGAGCGCGCGAAGGTAAAACCGGAAGCTAAGTATTGCCTGGTGGTGGCAGAGCAGGGATTCACGACCAATCTGCCGCTGTCGGATTTGAACCGACCGGAGAACCTCATCGCGCTGAAGTGGGCTGGCGAGCCGCTGATGCCGGAGCACGGTTGGCCTGCCCGACTGCTCGTGCCACATCTCTATTTCTGGAAGAGCGCGAAGTGGGTGCGCGGCTTCGAGTTGTTGGAAGAGGACTTGCCCGGCTTCTGGGAGCAGAACGGCTACCATATGCACGGCGATCCGTGGACAGAGGAGCGATACGGGGGTCGTGGGCTGAGCCAGCACGAGATCAACAAGTTTCGGAACGCCAGTAAGAGGATCGGGGGTACTAACCGGTAGCCCCGTGCTACACGACCGGTCACGCCGTCACCGCTGGCTAGTCATGGTCTTGAGCCTCGTCGCACTGACTCGGACCGGCGCCGCACAATACGCCCACAGCGCCCGCTTCAGACCCGCCCCAGAGCTCGCACCAGGGGACAGAGTTCGCGTGTTGATCCGACCCCCCTGGTACGTGCGAACTCGGGGACCCGGCCCACGAATCACCGGGGAACTAATCGATTACGCTCCGCTCGATTCCTTAACCATCCGTCGAACCGGTCTGCGAGTGCCGTGGCAGCCGGAGATCGGAACCGTGTACTGGCCCGATATCGGTCGCATTGACGTGCCGCATGGTCGCAACACGCTCGGCGGATTGGGTCTAGGCGCCGGGGTAGCCGCAGGAACTGTCCTCACGATCGCGTTCTACTGTAAGATCTGGGCGGGCGAGCACTGCATGAGCCAAGCGTGGCAGCTGAGCCGGCGCGTCGTCTACATCGCGATCCCTGCGGGTGCCGTCTGGGGCTTCTTTTCAACGCGCTGGAAGCGCGTGTATTAGCGACCGTTGCCCCGCCCCCCGCCCCCCGCCCCCGCCCCCCCCAGCAGCTCGTAAAACCGCCGGAACACGTCGATCCCATCCCACAGCT
>WNGN01000888.1_pt1 | contig 24604 bp, 25 predicted proteins | sample 5400561 | NCBI WGS metagenome assembly WNGN01 (sample SAMN13153379, study PRJNA577476) | soil metagenome | isolation source: 115 cm soil or saprolite under Garry oak tree replicate 2 | place: USA:California | collected 2016-06-15 | reverse complement strand
CCATGGCAGCTCCTCCTGGTCTGGCCGTGATATCAGAGATCCGCAACTTGTCAATGGCGCCCTTGCCGAGCTCCGTGATCACCCGCGGGCCAGCCGAGTCCACAACTCCGGCAGGCGCGCGAGCGCGGCGGTCGACAGTGGCCCCTTGTTCACGCACGCCGCGGCGTACTCGAGCTGCTCGAGACTCGAGTAGCCGAGGAGGACGGTCGAGACCGGGTCGGCGGCCAGGGCGAAGCGCAGCGACGCCTCGACGAGACTGCCGGCGTGGCCCTCGTCGACCAGCGCGCTCAGCATGCGCGCGTGCCGTGCGTCCGTCGCGTAATCGGCCGCCGAGGCGATCGGGTCCACCGCCGGAGCCGCCACCGGGTGCCGCGTCTCGGTTCCGCTCAGCGCTCCCGCGGCGAGCACGCGAATCACGATCACGCCCATCTGCTGCTCCCGACAGCGCTCGAGGAGCCGGCCGAAATCCTGCGCGGGAAAACCCGGCGGGAGCGCATGCCCGGCACTCCCCGTCCCGCGCCGATCACGTCGAGCACGGACGCGGTCTCACCGAGCGCCGTGATGCCGTAGAAGCCGATCTTGCCTTGCTCGGCGAGCCGGGCCATCGCCGGGAAGACCACGTCGCGCACGTCCTTGACGGCGAGGCTCTCGCTCGTCCGCTCGGCGGTGACGTGGTTGTGGAGCTGAAACAGGTCGACGCGGTCTCGGCCCAGTCGCTGCAGACTCTCCTCGAGGCCGCGAGCGACAGCTCCGGCAAGCGCGGAGACGGGGACGTCGGGGACGCGAACCTTGGTGCCGACGAACGGCGACACCTTCAGCGCCCGGAGCGCGCGGCCGAGGTGTTCTTCCGACTGGCCGTCTCCGTAGCTGGCCGCCGTGTCGAAGTAGTTGATGCCCAGCTCGATCGCGCGCGCCACCGCCCGCTCGCGCTCGGCCACGCTTCCTCGGATCAACAGTCCGCCGATGTTCCCGCAGCCGAAGCCGAGCGCGGACACCCGCAGCCCGGTCCCTCCCAGCGATCGATATTCCATCAGCCATCTCCTGTTGTTGATTTATGGCCCGCGGACGGCGCACGGCAGTTTCTACGCACCCACGAGCGCTGTCAACCGAGCCGGGACGAACTTCCCTCTTGACGGCGGCTTCGCCGGACGCGATAAGCGAGGACACTCCATGTCTCGGTTCCCCGTCATCACGCCGCCGGCCCTCGCCGAGCTGCGGGCGCGCATCGGGCGGCCCGTGCCGCGCCCCGAGCCCTACATCGAGGTCGCCACGCGCGACGCCGTCCGGCACTGGGCGGCCGGCATCGGCGATCGCAATCCGTTCTGGCTCAGGGCCGGCGTGGCTCCGCCGACGATCCTGTTCGCGATGGACCGCATCGTGTCCGGATACGTCGGTGGCCTGCCCGGTGTCCACGCGATGTACGGCGGTACCGATTTCCGCTGGGACCGTCCGATCCGCATCGGGGATCGCATCGTCGGCGACAGCGTGCTGCTCGATCTGGTCGAGAAGCCGTCGCGGTTCGCGAAGCGGGCGATCCAGCAGATCTACCGGACGACGTTTTCGAACCAGCGCGACGAGGTCGTGTGCGTGGCCGACTCCTGGTGCTTCCGCACGGAGCGCGACACCGCGCGCGAGCGCGCCAAGTACGGCCCGGCCGAGTCGACGAGCTACACGCCCGCTCAGATCGAGGAGATCGCGCGGGCCTACGGCGCCGAGCAGATCCGTGGCGCGACGCCACGGCGGGCCGGCGACGTTCAGATCGGAGACGCGCTGCCCGCCGTCGTGAAGGGCCCGCTGACCGTGACCTCCGTCATCGCCTTCATTCAGGGCTGGGGCAGCCTCTACATCCGCGCTCACGGCGCGGCCTTCGATCTCTTCGAGCGGCACCCCGCGCTCGGCATTCCGAACGCGTTCGGCGTGCCGGAGCCTCCCGAGCGGGTGCACTGGGACGAAGGGCTCGCGCGTGCGGTGGGCGTGCCGGGCGCCTACGACTATGGCCCGGAGCGCGTCGCCTGGCTGGGCCACCTGGCGACCAACTGGATGGGCGACGACGCGTTCCTCCGCCGGCTGAACGTCCAGGTCCAGCGTCACAACCTGATCGGCGACACCACGTGGTGCCGGGCGCGCGTCACCGGAAAGGACGGGGACGGCGTGGTCACGCTCGCGCTCGTCGCCGAGAACCAGCGCGGCGAGACGACGGCAGCCGGGACCGCCGACGTCGTGCTGACGCGGGCCGGCTGATGGCCGCGCGGAGTTACCGCGAGGCGCTGGCGACCTTCAGCTGGGATGCGCTGTGGCGGAGGTTCGACGGCGACCGCCGGCGTCTCAACATCGCCCACGAGTGTGTCGACCGCCACGCCGGCCGTGGCCCGGCGCTCCGCCTGCAGTTCGCCGACGGCCGGCGCGAGGAGCACGACTTCGATGCGTTGATCGCCTGGTCGTCGCGCTTCGCTCACTTCCTCGAGCGTGAAGGCATCGAGCGCGGCGACCGCGTCGCGATCATGCTGGAGCCGTCCCTGCCGTTCTACGGCGCGCTGTTCGGCGCCGTGAAGCGTGGCGCGATCGCCGTCCCGCTCTTCACGCTGTTCGGTCCCGACGGCGTGGCGCTGCGCCTCGACGACTGCCAGCCGAGGATGCTGCTGGTCGAGCGTGATGCCACGACGTGGCAGGCGTCCTTCCCTCACGTCCGCGTGCTCGCCATCGATCGCGATCTCGCCGGGCGGCTCGAGCGTCTGCCGGTGGCCTACGAGCCGTCGACCGCCGCCGATGACCTCGCCGTCTTCCAGTACACGTCGGGGACCACGCGCGCATTGCCGGAGGCGGTGAGGCACACGCACCGCTCAGTAGTGACGCTGATGATCGCCGCGCTCTACGGCGTCGGCCTCGAGACCGGCGACCGGTACTTCTGCCCATCGTCGCCGGCGTGGGGACACGGCCTCTGGCACGGGACCATCGCGCCACTGGCGCTCGGTATCGCCGTCGGTGCGTACTCGGGCCGGTTCGACGCCGGCCGTCTCTTCGACGCCCTCGACACGTTCGGCATCGACAATATCGCGGCGGCGCCGACGGTCTACCGATTGCTGCGCGACTCCGGGCTCGCGGCTCGCCATCCCTTTCGTCCGCGCAAGCTCTCGTACACGGGCGAGCCGATGGACTCGAACACGTTCGCGTGGATCGAGCGCACGTGGGGCCTCCGGCCGTGCGGGATGTACGGCAGCACCGAGGTCGGCGTGATCATCGCCGACTATCCCGGCTTCGCCGATTACGAAGTCCGCCCGGGCGCGCTCGGGAAGGCCGTGCCCGGCTGGGACGTGGCGATCGTGGACGGCGAGGGACGGCCGCTACCGCCGGGACAGACCGGCGAGATCGCCGTGCGGCGGAAGGACGGATGGTTCTTCGTCAAGGATCGCGGCCTCGTGGATGCCGACGGCTACTTCCATCACGCCGGCCGCTCCGACGACGTCATCATCTCGGCCGGTTGGACGATGAGCGCCGTCGAGATCGAGGACACGCTGCTCAAGCATCCCGACGTACGCGAGGCGGCCGTGGTCGGCGTGGCCGACGAGCAGCGCGGCCTCGTGGCCAAAGCGTTCATCGTATCGCAGCGCCGCGGCTCGGACTTCGCGCGCGAGATCCAGGAGTTCGTCAAGACGCGGCTGAGCCAGCACGAATATCCGCGGCTGGTCGAGTACGTGGACGCGCTGCCACGGACGCCCGCCGGCAAGGTCGATCGCCGGACGCTGCGCGACCGGTCTACGGCCCCTTCGGTGTGTCCCCGCCCAGGGTGATGCGGTGGAGCAGCCGGCGATGGCCCTGGTAGTCGTTGATCGCGTTGTGCTGCGCGCAGCGGTTGTCCCAGAACGCCAGTGAGCCCGGTCGCCAGCGGAACCGGCAGGTGAACTCCGGCCGAACTTGATGTCGATAGAGATACTCGAGGAGCGGCGCGCTCTCCTCTTGCGTCATCCCCTCGAAGCGCACGGTGTGCGCGACGTTCACATAGAGGGCCCGGCGGCCGGTCTCGGGATGCACGCGCACGACCGGGTGCGTGGCGACGTATTCTTCCCGGGCCTCGGTACGGCCGGAGTCCTTCATGCGGTCCTCGCGCGTGCGCGACACGTCGGCGTTCGACGAGCTGTTGACGGCGACGAGCCCGTCCAGGACGCGCTTCATGCCCGCCGAGAGCCACTCGTAGGCGAGGTACATGTTGGCGAAGAGCGTGTCGCCGCCTGCCACGGGCACCTCCCGCGCCACCAGCATGCTCGCCATCGGCGGCACGTCGAGGTAGGCGGTGTCGGAATGCCAGATGCCGCCGAAGTTGACGCGCTCGTGCTCGAGCTTGAGCACCGGGATGATCTCGGGGAATTCGTCGAGGCCCTTCACGAATGGATACTCGACCGGCTCGCCGAACCGGCGGGCAAAGGCGAGGAACTCCGCCGGGGAGAGATCCTGGTCGCGGAAGAAGATGACCAGGTGCTGGAGCCACGCGCGGCGGATGGCGGCGACCGTGTCGTCGGAGAGGTCCTTCGCGAGATCGACGCCGGAGATTTCGGCGCCGAGGGCGCCGGCGACCGGCTGCACGCTGATCGGCCTCATGCGGTCATTATATGGTCCCGCATATGGTTCCGCGCGACGGGCAGCGCCCCTGCTTGACACTCTTGACCCTGCGCGCTATCCGTTCCGTGCCTCGCATCGAGGCCAAAGGGAGTCCGCAAGCCGTTGCGTAATGCGCTGGTCGCCGATCGCGCGCTCGCGAGTCCGTGAAGGCGCGGCTGCCCTCGTCGCCCTTCATCAGCCTGGCGGCCACGCCCGACGTGCGCCAGGCCATCCTCACGCGGCGCACGTTCAGGACGTTCGAGCGCCGCCCGGTCCCGGCCGACCTGCGGACGCGCGTGCTCGATGCCGCGAGCTGGGCGCCGTCGGCCGAGGACGCGGACTGTGTCCGCTTCGTCGTGATCGACGATCCCGCCCTCAAGAAACGGCTCTTCGCCCTCACGCGCGAGTCGAAGGACATCTCCAACCACTGGGAGGCGCTGTTCCGATCGTCGGGACTTCGCGGGTACGTGCAGGACTGGACGCACACGCCCCTTTGCATCGCCGTGTGCGTCGATCCCGCCGCCAGGCCTCGCCACATCCACGACAACTGGAGCCATCGGCTGGCCGGCGCGGCCGCGTCACAGAACCTGGCGCTCGCCGCCCGTTATCACGGGCTGGCCATGGTGATGTACACGCACTTCTCCCAGGAGAAGCTGAAGCAGTTGCTCGACGTGCCGTTCGAATGGGAGGTCGACGGTGTCATGGGCATCGGCTTCCCGGATCTCGGTCGCATCAATCCTCGCGTCCTCGAGGCCTCGCTCGTCCGCCTGGCGCTCGGCGAGCTGGTGTCGAGCGAACGCTACGGCGATCCGGCGCCGAAGGAGCTCACGGAAGAGCGCCAGCCGCCGGAGCGCCGCGCGCCGGTGGCGGTGCCCGACCTGCTGGCGCGCGAGTCGGCGGCCGTCTCAGCCCACTGGTTCCCGCGCTATCGCCAGGGCGCCATCGATCATCCTCGGTGGGCCGACGTGCCTGCGGCCGTCGCGCTGATCGCTGACCCGACAAAGGGCGGCCCGCACATCCACGGCGAGGCGACGCACGTCATCGGGGGTGGGCTGGCAGCTCAGAACATGCGGCTGATGGCTCACGCGCTCGGCCTCGGAACGTCCGTGATCACGCACTGGATCGAGGAGAAGGTGAAGGTCCTGATCGACTGCCCGCGCGACTGGGACCTCGTCGGCGTCATGCCCGTCGGTACGCCGGCGGAGTCGCCGGCCCGTCAACGCCGTCAGGTCGCCGAGGTCGTGTTTCAGGACCTCTTCGGGCGCCGCTTCACGCCCTGACGGCGGATGCGCTCACCACCACCAGCGACGATAGCCGTGGTAGACGTACGGACCCGGGACGATCACCGCGGGTCGCGGAGCCACGATGACCGGCGCCGGAGCCACCGCGACCGGGGTGGGAGCAGGAACGAGGACGCACCCCGCGGCGCCGAGGCCGATGCCGACCGCCAGGCCCACCATTGCAAGTGCCTTCCGAACCGTCCTGAATGGCCGCATGTCCCTACCTCCTGACAGTGAGACGACAGGGACGGCAGGCCTATTTACAGCCGGGGGAGGGACGATCCTGGTCGCCTCGTCTAGGGGGCGCCTTTTCCCTGGACGTACAGTGTCAAGCTAAGGCGGCTGTCGACGTTCAGCTTCCTGTAGATGTTGTGCAGGTGGATCTTCAGCGTGCCTTCCTTGACGGTCAGCCGCCTGGCGATTTCCTCGTTGGCGAAGCCACGGGCAACGAGCTTCACGATGTCGGTTTCCCGTGCGGTGAGTCCGGCCCGCCGTCGGCGGCGATCCGGGTCGCGCTGCTGCCGCCGTCGTCCGGCGAACCGACGTGACCCGGCAGCCAGCCATTGCTCGCCCGCGTGCACCTTTCTCACGCATTGCACCAGTGCCTCGGGCGGCATCTCCTTGAGGACGACGCCGCTGACGCCCAGATCCAGGGCGTCGTGGATCCGGGCGTCGCTGCTCGTGGCCGTGAACAGCACCGCCCGCGTCCCGGGATTGTGGCGATTGACGTGACGCACGATACCGAGCCCATCCGGCGGCACGTCGAAGTCGAAGATCACGACGTCGGGCTGATGCGTTTGGAGCACCGCGATCGCCTCGTCACACGTGCCGCAGCCCGCGATCACGCTGAAGCCGGGCTGGTCGAAGACGCTCACCATGGCGTCGACCGCGATCGGCTGACTGTCGGCGATGAGCAACTCGATCGGCTTCGCGGCCTCCGCGCTGTTCGTGGCCTCGTCGGTGCGGCGTCTGGCAAACCCGATGGGCGGCCGGGTGCCGCTCATGGCAGACCTCCCCGGTCGTGGGTCGAGGCGTAGGAACGAAGCGAGGCGTGCCGCACAGGCACGGAAATTATATGCGGAGTTCGCCGGCCGCTTGAAAGAGATAAGGGGCGGGGACGAGCGGCAGTGGATCAGATCTGGACGCTGCGGTAGGCCTGGATATCCGCGGCGACGAGCCAGCCGCCGCCGACGTGCGAGACCCGCACCACCGAGGCGATGCACGCGATGCGACACTTCCAGCCCGCATCGTGCTCGCCGAGGATCAGATTGAAGTCGACCAGATCTCCAACCTTGGCTTCCTGGGCGGTCGCGAAGAGCACACCGGTCTGGCTCACGTTCCGTGTCACGCCGGTCCCGCCCTCGAACTCCACGGGAAGATCGACGCGGTACCGCCGAGCGCGCCGGCGTTCGTGCGGCGCCCTCTTGGAGCGCAACTCCTGTTCGAGTTCGGCCATGGCTCCCGGCTCCCCCCAATGGCTTGACGTCGCGGGGCCCCCGGGAGCAAGAAGCGAACCGGGTGTCCTGCCCCAAGCGCTGGGATGGCGGAACACCCACGGCGCGAGCCATAGCTATGACATGGACGGTCGAGAATGATCATGTGTCCGGTGGCTGACGGAGCCGATAACCAGAGCGTGAACGCCTCTGGCCTGGGTAGGACCGCGTTCGAGCAGGCGTCTCCGTCTGGCGTGAACCTTGCCCTGCGGCCTGCCTTTCCACCAGGAGCGGAGGGAAGACCGCCTTTCCGGTGGTGCCCCGCGCGGGGGTCCCGGCGCGGCGCTGGCTCGGAGCATGCCCGACCCGACGAGAGACCACCTATTATTCTTGAATCGTTTGATCTATATCAAGAGTTATAGATGACTCTATCTTTTATTATATTGCTCGGAGGACACTGACTTGGCTACGATCCGGGTCCCCGCAGCCGTCGGTGATCGACTCCGGGGCGAGGTGAACGAGGGGATGCCAGCAGCCGGAGCCGTGACTACGGCAGTCAGCGTCGTTTCAGAGACTCCACGGCCGATCACGGTCGTCATTGCCGACACCCATCCGATCATTCTCGATGGCATCGCCCGGCTCTTCGAGGACGCGGGCTTCAGCGTCGTCGCTCGTTGCGGGGCCGGCCAGGACTGCCTGGCCGCGGTGCAGAGCCACAAGCCTGACGTTCTCGTCTTCGACCTGCGGTTGACCGGTAAGGACGGCCTGGCCGTCCTTCGCGAAATGAAGCGCCAGCAGCTGGCGACCCAATCCGTGCTGTTCACGTCGGCCCCCCCGGAGTCGGAGATCCTGGAAGCCATCCGTCTCGGGGTGCGGGGCGTCGTGCTCAAGGAGATGCCGCCTCACCTCCTCGTCAGTTGCGTGCGGAAAGTGTATTCCGGGGAACGCTGGGTGGAAAAGCGCTCGGCCGGCCGCCTGCTCGAGAAGCTGCTCAAGCGGGAGGTGGCGGCACGTCAGCTCGCCAAGGACCTCACCGTGCGTGAGCTCGACATCCTTCGGCTGGTGTCCATGGGGCTCAGCAACAAGGCGATCGCCGAGCGGATCTTCGTGAAGGAAGGCACCGTCAAGATCCACCTGCACAACATCTACAAGAAGCTCGACGTCGGGAACCGTCTGGCCCTGACAATCTTCGCCCAGAACAAGGGCTTCGTGTGAGGCGGGCGGCCTAGTCTCGCCGGATCGGGAAGCCGAACTGCAGGCCGAGGAAGACTCGATTCTGATCGACGTCGTTCACGGTCAAACCCGAGGCGGTTACCGTCGTCTCGGTGTGCTGCTGGAAGAAGTTGTAGCTGGCCAGAAGACCCAGCCACGGGGTCACCTGATAGGCCGCGCGTAACACGACCCGCAGGGCTTTCACGTCGATGTTTTCCCGCCCGATCGACTTCGAGATCGTGTAGGTCGGCGCGAGATCGAGCGCCAGGCCCTGCGCGAGCGTGGTCACGCGCACGGCGCCGCCGATCGACTGGTTCTCGGTCGGTCCGCCCAGGCCACCCGCCACCGCGATGTTCCGGTCGTAGCTCAGCGACGCCGAGCCGAAGGCCAACCGCTGCGTGAGGCTCACCGTGCCCGCGCCGCTGACCTGGTTTTCACTCCCCGTCGTAAACGTCGGGCCGGCGCTCACGCTTCCGGTGAGGGCGGGCGTGAACTGGTACGTCAGGCCGGCGCGGGGTGATTGCGACGTCGTTCCCGCCTGCCCCTCGATGTCGAGGAACGACACCTGGTAACCGACCGTTCCCCGCAGTCGAGGGGACAGATCGTGATTCAGGTTCGCGCTCAACCGGTACACGTCGGAGTCGTGAGCGTTGTTACTGTTGAATCGCTGGAGCGTGTAGGAGCCGAGGAACTGCACGGAGGTGCGGGGCGACAGCTGCCACGCGACACCCGGAGTCAGGGTGTTGCCCACCGAGCGTGTCCGTCCCGTCGCGATCCCTTCGGGACTGGCCGTGTTGGTGAAATCGCTGGCCACGAGGGTGTCGTTCAGCGAGAGCGACACGAGCGGCGTGACCTGGTAGGTCCCGTCGATGAAGAATCCCTGCGTGTGGAACAGGCTGTCGAGTTGCTCCTGGTGGAGGTATTTCTCGGCCGTCGCGAAATAGCCGGCGGAGAGCCGGTACCCCGGACTCTCCATCACGACACGGAGACCCGGACTGGCGTGGGTGATGTAGTCCGACTTCCGCCGGTTGTTGTTGAGGAAGACGTTGTCGTTGTACTCCTCGGCCAGCGTCAGCGTGGGAATGATCACGAAGGGGCCGCGGGCAGACGCTGCAAAGAATTCCGGTCCGGCCAGGATCGGAACTTCGCCGGTGTACTGGGCTCGGGCCGTCACGGGCCAGGTGAGACACAGCACTCCGACGACCACCGACCAGACGTAGCGGTGAAAAAGCGTCACTCTTTCGGTTCTAACATAGGACCTCGCGAGGACGAGAGCTTTCAGGTCGTGGACGCTACCCCTCGCCGGGGTGGGGCAGCCGGACGATCGTGTAGCCGACCGGGTGGCGCTCGCCCTGGTGGACGCGACGGTTCGGCACCGGTGACTCGGCCGGCGTGGATTCGTCGCGCGGCCCACGGCGCCGTCGGTCGAGGATCACTTCGACGCCCTTCAGGCCGGCGAACGACCGCGTCAGGTACCGGTAGAGCTCGACGGCGTCGGGATCCAGGATCAGGAGCATCCGGCGAACCGGCCGCCCCGGACTCGCCGCCGGACGCTGGGGAAGCGCCGCCAGCAGCAACGTCCGATGGTGATCGCAGATGCCGTGGGTGTCGCTGGGATCGTCGAGCGGCGGCCGCTCACCCAGGAACCCCGGCTTGCCTTCTTCCTGACACCACGCGCACCACGCCTTCATCGCACAGACACGGGTGCGCAGGTGATGCCAGCCGCGGACGTCAACCACGGCGCACCGTTACGGCCGGGTATTCGCTGCATCTCGCCGAAGCGTGAGGAAGTCCGACAGCGCGACCCTCGGGCACTGTCCGTCGAGGATGTTTACGTCCATCCGATCGCGAGCCCTCACGTGCGACCTAACGCGGTGCCCTGCAAGCCTTTTCGGGCGTGGAATGCTCCTTGCTCTTTCTGCGTGTCCACGAGCGTGCTGTTCGAGCTCGCACGAGAGGTGCTGTGATGAGGTGGTTGGTCGCTGTTGGCGTGATGGCTGTGGCGCTCATGGGAGCGACGGCTCCTGCGCACGCCACGACGCAGACATTCTCGGCGGCGAGCTCGCTCGACGTCGAGAGCGACCAGGTCCGCCTCGTCGTCCAGATGGCTCCGGTCTCGAGCGATCTCGAGCGAGAGAGCCTTGCGCTGGAGCTGGCGCCACCGACGGCGAGTCAGGATGCATCGCGCCAGTCCAGCATGATGACGGCCACACCACCTCCCTCTGTGCTCTTGCTCGTCGGGACCGGTCTCACAGGACTGGCCGGAATGGTACGCCGCCGTCTCGCTCGACGGCACGGAATTGCTTGGTGAGCGCGCTATCGCGACGTGGCGCGGATCATCGGGCGGTCGGCTCACGAGGGTGAGCCATCGTCGAGCGACGTGTTTCACACGTGTGGTGTGTCGCTGCTGTGAACGAGCGCGGGTCCGCCCGCGCGCTTTGGTATTGACCGATGGAGAGCGCCACATGGCTGTGACGAATGCCGCCACGGATCGGGAAGTCGAGAGCCGCCCATGCTGACCAACGCGAACGCGGTGACCGCAGCTCAGCCCATCCGGATCGTGCTCGCTGATGGCCATCCCGTGACGCTCGACGGCCTCGAGCAGCTGTTCCGTGGCGAGGAGTTCGCCGTCCTCGCGCGCTGCACCGACGGCGAGGACACCGTGCGGACAGTGCGGACGCACCGCCCCGACATCCTCGTCCTCGACTTCCGGCTGGCCCGGAAGGACGGCCTGGCGGTGATCCGCGAGCTGAAGCGCGAGAACCTTCCCACGCGGATCGTCCTCCTCAGCTCGGCGCTCGAGGAAGATCAGATCGGTGAGGCCATTCGCCTCGGCGTGCGCGGTGTGGTGCTGAAGGAGATGCCCTCGGCGCTGCTGCTCCAGTGCATCCGCAAGGTGCACGGCGGCGAGCCGTGGGTCGAGAAGCGCTCGGTCGGACGGCTCCTCGAGAAGCTGCTGCGCCGTGAGATCGCCTCGCGCCAATTCGCCCTGGACCTGACCGGCCGTGAGCTCGAGATCGTGCGGCTGGTCGCCACCGGCCTGCGGAACAAGGAGATCGCCACGCGGCTGTTCGTCCGCGAAGGCACCGTGAAGATCCATCTGCACAACATTTATCGCAAGCTGAACGTCAACAGCCGGATGGCGCTGACGCTCTACGCCCAGAAGCGAGGCTTCGTCTAGAGAGAGGCCCTCGGGGCGGCCGATTCGTCGGAGTTTCCGACAGTTGCATTCGGTGATTCGACCGACTAGAGTCGCCGCCCGTGAGGCCCTCCCACCAGCCCGACCGCCGTCAGGCGCGTCGTTATCACGTCGTCGTGCCCGTCGAATTCGAGACCGGCACCGGGATCACCCGGGACGTCAGCGAGGTGGGTGTCCTCTTCGAGACGAGGACCATGATGCATTTGGGGGAGGTCATCGAGTTCGCGCTGCTGCTCGGCCAGTTCGACCCGGGAGGGAACTATCGGGTGCGCTGCTCCGGAGCGGTGGTGAGAGTCGACGAGACCACCGACGCGTACGCCGTCGCCGTCCAGCTGCACTCCTACTCGCTCTAGTCGATCACGCCGATCGCTCAATCCTGACGCGAAGATGATGAGCGTCGTTCGGTCCGCGTTTTAGCCCCGTTCTGCCTATACCGGAAGTTACATAAAACTCTATCCCCCGAGATATTGCTGGGTTCACCCCCCCTCACCTACAGTGCCGCGGCATGCACTCACCGACTTTGGGCGCAGAACGAGCCCACATGCGGAAACGACGTCGAGACGGAGGAAGCATGAGAACAGTGACTGTCGCCTGGGCCCTGGTGCTGGTGCTCCTGGGAGGATTCGCCGGGGCCGAGACCACGACCCCGCCGACCAAGGCTGCGCCCGTAGAGCCCTCGTCGTACATCATCGGTCCCGAAGACGTGCTCCAGATCATCGTCTGGAGGAACGAGGCGCTCACCCGGGCCGTCCCGGTCCGGCCCGATGGTCTCATCTCCCTCCCGCTCCTCCACGACGTTCAGGCGGCCGGGCTCACGCCGTTGGCGCTGCGTGACGTGCTCACGAAGCGCCTGAGCGAGTTCATGACCGACCCCGAAGTGTCCGTCATCGTCACCGACGTCCGGAGCTTCAAGATCTCGGTCATGGGTGAAGTGCACCGTCCGGGTCGATACGAGCTGAAGAGCAACACGACGGTGCTCGACATGATCGCCCAGGCCGGCGGGTTCACGTACTTCTCCAGGAAGTCCAAGATCGTCGTCCTTCGTCAGAACGGTGCCAAGACCGAGCGGATCCCCTTCGACTACAACAAGGCGGTCGAGCTCAGCGGCCAGAACTTCTTCCTCCAACCCAACGACATCGTCCTGGTGCCATGATGAAGCTCAACGAAGAATCGATCCTCGACCTGGTGGTCGCCGTATGGAAGCGGCGCAAGTGGATGGGCATCGTCTCATTTTTGCTGCCCTTCAGCCTCGCGATCGGCACCATCGCGTTTTTGCCGAGCCTCTACCGCTCCTCGGCGCTGGTGCTCGTCGACCGTCAGCAGGTGCCCGAGGCGTTCGTCCGCCCGACCGTCACCAGCGGGCTGGAGACGCGGCTGCAGACGATCAGCCAGGAAGTGTTCAGCCGCGCCCGTCTCGACGGGATGATCACGCGCTTCCACCTCTATGAAGACTTGAAGAAGCGTGTGGCGGCCGAGGAAGTCATCGAGCGCATGCGCTCGGACATCCAGCTCGAGTACCGCGGCGTGGACCGTGCCGGTCAGCGGGGCACCATCGCTTTCGCGGTGAGCTTCCGGGGCAAGGATCCGCAGACCGTGGCCCAGGTCACCAACACGCTGGCCTCCTTCTTCATCGAGGAGAACCTGAAGGTGCGCGAGCGCCAGGCCGCCGGCACCGCCGAGTTCCTCAAGGCGCAGCTCGCCGAGGTCAAGGCCAAGCTCGACACGCAGGAGAAAGAGGTCAGCCAGTTCAAGAAGCGGAACCTGGTGGACCTGCCGCAGCAGGTCGGCGTGAACCTCGGCATGATCGAGCGACTCGACACCCAGTTGCGCGCCAACGTCGACAGCCAGACCCGCCTGGCCGAGCGCCGCGAGCTCCTGGCCAAGCGGGCCGCGCAAGCGTCCGAGTACATCCCCAACCCGCACCAGCCCGCGCCCGTCTTCTCGTCCGCGCCGCGTGATCATGTGTCGGCGCCGGCCGGCCCGTCGCCCGTGCAGTCGCCCGTGCTCGTCGATCCGTCGGCTGCCGAGCTGCTCCGGCTCCAGCAGGAGCTGCGCGCGATGCGGAGCCGCTTCAGCGACAAGTATCCCGACGTCGTCCGCCTGCGCGCCGCCATCGAGTTTCTGGAAAAGGAGATCAGCGAACGGCCGCGCCCGGTCCCGCCGGTGGCGAAGGCCGAGACGAAGACCGACCCGACGGCCGAGGTCAAGACCGAGGTGAGCCCGGCGCCGGCGCCCGTGCAGGCCATGATCCCCAATCCGTACCTGCAGCCGCTGCGTCAGGCCCAGGAAGAGATGGAAGCCGACATCCGCGCGCTGCGGGCCGAGGAGCAGCGCTTGCGCGCGAGCATCGCGACCTACGTGGGGCGCCTGCAGAACGCGCCCAAGCTCGAGCAGGAGTTGATCGAGGTCACCCGCGACTACGACTCGACGCGCGAGCTGTACGGATCCCTGCTCAAGCGGTACGAGGAAGCGCTCCTGGCCGAGAGCATGGAGCAACGCCAGAAGGGCGAGCAGTTCCGGATCCTCGACCCCGCCGTTCCGGCCGAGGAGCCGATCGCTCCGAACCGCGTGCGCCTGGGCATCCTGGCCGTGGTGTTGTCGCTCGGTCTCGCCGTCGGCGCGGTCGTTTCCGCCGAGCGCATCCGTCCGGCCTTCCATTCGGTCGACGGCCTCCGCGTCTTCAGCAGCGTGCCGGTGCTGCTGAGCATCCCGGCCATCGTCACCGGCCGTGACGTGCTGCGCCGTCAGCGCCAGGGGCGCCTGGCCATGGTCGCGGTGGTGCTCGCCATGGCCGTGCTCGTCGGCAGCTCGTACGTCATCGCGCACGGCAACGAGTACCTCGTGTCACTCATGACGCGGGGAAGGTCGTAAGGAGAGGGGCATGTTCGAAGCTTTCTACGGCCTCAACGAAAAGCCGTTCAATGCGACGCCGGACCCGAAGTTCCTCTTCATGACGCCGAGTCATCGGGAGGCGCTCGCGCACCTCGTCTTCGGCGTCCAGGAGGACAAGGGGTTCCTCGTGCTCACCGGCGAGGTGGGTACCGGGAAGACGACCCTCTTGAACGCCCTGCTGCGGAAGCTCGACGCGGGCTCCACGGCGGTCTCGTTCATCTACAACTCGACGCTCTCCTTCGACGAGATCCTCGAGTACATGCTGAAGGACTTCGGCGTGAACGCCGAGGCCAGCACGCGGGTCCAGCGCCTGATCGCCCTCAATGCCTTTCTCATCGAGCAGCGGCGGGCCGGTCGCAAGAGCGTGGTGATCTTCGACGAGGCGCAGAACCTCGAGACCTCGATTCTCGAGCAGGTCCGCCTGCTGTCGAACTTCGAGACCCCGAGCCAGAAGCTGCTGCAGATCATGCTGATCGGTCAGCCCGAGCTGAAGACGAAGCTCCAGCTGCCGAGTCTGCGCCAGCTCAAGCAGCGCATCGCGCTGCGCTGCACGATCCATCCGCTGTCGGGCGACGAGGTCAGGGACTACATCCGCAACCGCCTGCGCATCGCGGGCGCTCGCGACCTCCGGTTGTTCGAAGACCGGGCCGTCGAGCGCGTCGCCGAGTACGCGGGCGGCATCCCGCGCGTCATCAACATGGTCTGCGATCACTGCCTGGTCTCGGGCTACGCCCTCCGCAAGCGGCGGATCGACCGGGCGATCGTCGAGAAGGCCATCGAGTACCTGGAAGAAGGCGAGCGCGCGCCGTCGGAATCGCGCGACAGCCGACGGTTGGTGCGGTGGGTCGTCGGAACGATGGCGGCCAGCACGGCGGCGGCGGCCGCGGTCCTCACGATGCATTCGGCAGTGGGTGGTTCAATCGCCGCGCCCATTTTCGAGATGGCGCGCGCAGCAAGGGCGTGGTTACTGCCATGAGCGAATTCTTCAGAGCCCTCGAGCAGGCTGGACGGGACCGCGACGAGCGGCTGGCCAAGCAACGGAACAATCGGAAGCCACCGGTGGCCGCGGAGCCGCCAGCCCAACCGGAACCCGAAGTCCCGGTGGTCGCGAAGGTGAGCAAGCCGCGCAAAGAGTCGCAACCCGCGGCGGCCCCGAAGGCCACGCCGACGCCGGCGCCCGAGGTCGTGGCGACCGCGCCGGCGAGCACTCCGCGGAAGGAGTCGCGACCCGCGGCGGCCCCCACGCCCACGCCGACGCCAGAACCGGAGCTCGTGGCGGTCGCGCCGACGATCACGCCGCGCCACGAGACGCGAGCCCCGGTCGCCGTGGAGACTCCCGCGCCCGTGGAACTCGAGGTGGCCACGGTCGAGGCGGCGGTCGCGACGGAAGTCGAGCCGGAGCCAGAGCCGGAGATCGCGACCGACATCCAGCACGCGATCTATACGGAGCTCTACCCCATCTTCCACCCGGAGGTCGAGGTCGAGATCGACGCCGAGGTCGAGCCGGAGATGCCCGTGGACGTCGAGTCGGAGATCTACGACGACGTCGAGATCCACGCGGCGATCGAGCCCGAGCTCCACGAGGACATCGAGCCGGACATCCACATGGATATCGAGACCGAGATCCATGAGGAGGTCGAGCCCGAGGTCCACGCGGTCATCGAGCCGGAGATCCACGCCGACGTCGAGCCCGAAATCTACGCGGACGTCGAGCCGGAGATCCGGATGCACGAGGAGCCGGAGATCCAGGCCGAGGTCGAGGACGAGACGGAAGCCGAAGCCGCGTGTGCGACCGAAGGTGGCAGGGCGGCCACGCCGATGCCGTTTGCGATGAGAGCAGCGGATGCGCCCGCCTTCACCGAGAGCGTGCCGACGGTCAAGGACGACGATGCCGAGAGCGTCGACGACCGCCTGGTCACGCTGCTCACGCCGAACAGCTTCGCCGGCGAGCAGTATCGGACGCTGCGACACCTCGTCGAGAAGATGCACACCGAGACGGGCGTGTCGGTGGTCGGGGTGTCGAGCCCCAGCATCGGTGACGGCAAGACCACGACGGCCATCAACCTGGCCGGCGCCCTGGCCCAGGCCCGGGAGACCAAGGTGTTGCTCATCGACATGGACCTTCGCCGCCCGGCGGTGAATGGTCAGCTCGGACTCCGGGGCTTCAACCCGAAGGGCGTGGTCGCCGTGCTCGGCGCCGGCGCCTCCCTGGACGACGTCATCGTCGAGCTGCCGATGTTCAACCTGTCGATCATTCCCTCGGGGCCGCGCCAGTCGGCGCCCTACGAGCTCCTCAAGTCGAGCCGCCTGCATCAGATGATGGACGAAGCCCGGCGCCGCTTCGACTACGTGATCGTCGACACACCGCCGGTCATCGCCGTGCCCGACTGCCGCGTCATCAGCAGCGGTGTCGACGGCTTCCTCATCATCGTCAACGCGCACAAGACGCCGACCCGGCTGCTCAGCGAGACGGTGAGCGTGCTCGGACAGTCGAAGGTGCTGGGTCTCATCTTCAATCGCGACGACCAGCCGATCGCCGAGCACCTCTACAACTCCTATGGCCCGGACCCGAGCGGCGGATGGACCGGCTCGATCCGCCGGCGCCTGCGCCGGAATGGTCACGGCAACGGCAACGGCAACGCGAGCGGAAACGGAACCGGTTACCTGAGCGGCAACGGCATCACGCACTAGTCACGGGCCATGAAACCGCTCCTTCTCGCCCTCGTGGAAGGCGTCGCCGTGTTCGGCGGCGTCACGACCATGACGGCACTGTGGCGGCCGGGCGGGGTGGACAACCTCCACCTGGCCGTCCAGGTCCTGCTCCAGGCGCTGGTGCTCTCGGTCTGCTGCATCGTCGCCTTCTACTACAACGACCTCTACGACCTCTACATCGTCCGCGACTTCGAGATGTTCCTGTTCCGGCTGGCCGAATCGCTGGGCGTCATGTTCATCCTGACCGCGTTCTCGTACATGGCGCTGCCCGATCTCAACATGGCCAACGGGCCGTTCGTCTCCAGCGTGCTGATCATCGTCGGCGTGCTGATCCCGTTGCGGGGCGCGACCTACACGGTGATGCGCCACCGGTTCCGCAGCCGCGTCATCATCGTGGGCTCCAACGATCTCGTCGCCGATCTCGTCCGCGAAGCGAGGAACCGGCCGAACGACGGCCTCACGATCCTCGGCATCGTCGACGACCGGGTGGTGGGCGAGGCGACCGTGTTCGGCGTCCCCGTGCTCGGTCCGATCAACGACATCTCGAAGATCCTGAGCGAGCACCGTCCCAACCGGATCGTCGTGGCCCTGTCCGAGCGCCGCGGCCGGCTGCCGGTGCGGGCGCTCCTCGAGGCCAAGGCCGGCGGCGTCCGCATCGAGGAAGCCACCCAGGTCTACGAGAACCTGACCGGGCGGATGGCGCTCGAGTCCCTGATGCCGAGCGCGCTGATCTTCGATTCCGGGTACTGGAAGTCGCCGCCCGACCTCGCCATCGCACGCGCTATCAGCATGGTGGTGGCGGCCGTCGGGCTCGTGGTGACGGCCCCGCTCATGGCGGCCGTCGCCGTGATCATCAAGCTGGACTCGGACGGTCCGGCGCTGTTCGTCCAGGACCGGATCGGCCGCCTGGGCCGACCGTTCCGGCTGATCAAGTTCCGCACCATGCGCGTCGCCTCCGGGCCGCACTCGGAGTGGGTCAGGCAGAATCAGGATCGGATCACCCGCGTCGGCCACTGGCTGCGCCGGTTCCGGCTCGACGAGCTGCCGCAGTTCATCAACATCCTGCGCGGCGACATGAACCTGGTCGGGCCGCGGCCCCATCCGGTTGCCAATTTCGGCCTGTTCCGCGAGCACATCCCGTATTACTCGATCCGCTGCTCGATCCGTCCGGGGGCTACCGGCTGGGCCCAGATCCGCTACGGCTACGCTAACAGCCTGGACGAAGAGATCGAGAAGATGCGGTACGACCTCTTCTACATCAAACGCATGTCCCCGCTCTTGGATCTACGCATCGTCTTCGACTCGGTGAAGACCGTGATGTTCGGACGAGGCGCGCAGTCCGCCGAGCTTTACGACAAGCAGATACCCGAGCAGGTCGTCGAGGCGAGCTGATGCTCGAGACGATCGCCAGACAGCCATCGCCATCGATGGTCGCGGAGCGGTGTGTACGCCACGGCGTCCTCACGTTCGACATCGAGGAATGGTTCCAGGTCGAGAACCTGCGCGCCGTGTTCCCGCGCGCCGGGTGGGACGAGCGCCCACGCCGGGCCGCCGACGGGACGCGCATCGTGCTCGATCTCCTGGAGTCGCACGGCGTGCGAGCGACCTTCTTCGTCCTGGGCTGGGTGGCCGAGCGCGATCCGGAGCTGGTCCGCGAGATCGCCGCGCGCGGCCACGAGGTCGCATGCCACGGCCATGGCCACGTGCTGCCCATGCAGCTCACGGAGCAGGAGTTCCGGGACGACCTGACGCGCAGCCGGCAGGCGCTGGAGGACATCAGCGGGACGCCGGTGATCGGGTATCGGGCGCCGTCGTTCAGCATCAGCGAGCGCCACCTGAAGATCCTGGCCGAGTACGGTTTCCGCTACGACTCGAGCTTCCACCCGTTCGCGCTCCACCGGCGCTACGGACGGCTCGCCCATCTGGGCGCGCGCCTGCGGCCCGGTGTCTATCGGACCGACGACGGCCTGATCGAGCTCGCGCTTCCCGTCGAGCGCTTCGGGGCGGCGTCGTTCCCGGTCTCCGGCGGCGGGTACTTCCGCGTGCTCCCGGCCCCACTGTTCCGGCGCCTGGTCGCGCGGGCCCTCGTGCGCGACGGCCACTACGTCATGTACCTGCACTCGTGGGAGTTCGATCCGGCGCAGCCGCGCGTGCGGGGGGCCAGGCTCGCCGCCCGCTTCCGTCACTATCACAACCTCGTGCGGACGCTGCCGCGGATGCAGCGGCTCATCCCGCTGTTGAAGGACCTCGGGACGCGCTTCGTCACCGCCAGCGATTTCGTCGGTGGCGTGCTGGCCCTGCCGGGAGCCGCGCATGGCCGCTAGCAACTGGCCCGCTCGGCGCCCGCTGACTACGGACACCGCGGGCCCCGGGCCCCGGATCGTCGCGCTCGGTGGCGGCACCGGGCTTCCCGTGCTCCTCGGCGGCCTCAAGGAAGCGCTCTTTCCCCACGATCGGCTGGCCTCGGCCCGCCGCGATCGGCTGACGGCGATCGTGACGGTGGCCGACGACGGCGGGAGCTCGGGCCGCCTGCGCGAGACCTACCGGATGCTGCCGCCGGGCGACATCCGCAATTGCCTGCTGGCGCTGTCCAGCGGACGGTCGATGCTCGCGCCCCTCTTCAACTTCCGGTTCAGCGGCAGCCAGGACGTGGGCGGCCACAGCCTCGGCAACCTGATCCTGAGCGCGCTCACCGAAATCGAGAACGACTTCTGCGAGGCGGTCGAGCACGCGGGCCGGCTGCTCGGTATCTGCGGGCGGATCCTGCCCGCCACGCTGGCCGACGTGAGGGTGACCGCGGAGTTCGAGGACGGCAGCTCGGTCACGGGCGAGTCGAAGATCGCCGTGCACCGGCGCCACATCCGCCGCGTCCGGCTGCAGCCGGCTGGCGCGCGCGTGCTGCCCGAGGCAGCGGCCGCCATCGAGGCCGCCGACGTGATTGTGATCGCGCCGGGGAGCCTCTACACGAGCCTGATCCCGATCCTTCTCGTCGAGGGCCTGGTCGAGGCCATGACGCGGGCCCGCGGGCGCGTGGTTCTGGTGATGAACCTCATGACCGAGCCGGGAGAGACCGAGGCGTTCACCGCGGTCGATCATCTCCTGGCCATCCGTCGCCACGCCCCGAAGATCCGCATCGACGACGTCTTGCTCAACACGACACCGATCGCATCGGCGCTGCTCGCCCGTTACTCCGCCGCCGGCGCGGTGCCGATCACGATCGACCGAGAAATTCTCCAAGCGCTTGGTTATCGCCCACACGAGTGCGACCTCCTGCGGGCGGATCACCAGATCCGCCACGACCCGGGAAAGCTCGCACACGCCGTGATGGAGACGATGGCCAACAGGGAGGCGAAATGAACGTCAGCGAACGCATCGAGCAGCGGATTGCCCGTGTCGCGATCATCGGTCAGGGGTACGTCGGTCTGCCCCTCGCCGTGGAGTTCGCCCGTGCCGGATTCACCGTGGTCGGCGTCGACAACGACGTCGATCGGGTGGCCGGCCTGGGGCTGGGTCAGTCGTACACGCCGGACGTCAAGAGCGCGGACCTGCTGCCGCTGCTCGCCAACGGCCGCTACACGCCGTCGACGAACTTCGCGGTGCTCGAAGAGAGCGACGTGATCGTCATCTGCGTCCCGACGCCGCTCCGGAAGTCGAAGGATCCGGACATCTCGTACGTGATGGCGGCGGCCGAAGAGGTCTCGACCCACTTCCGTCCCGGCCAGCTCGTCATCCTCGAGTCGACGACGTATCCGGGGACGACCGAGGAGCTGCTGCTGCCGATGCTGGAAGCCCGCGGCGGTCGCGTCGGCGAGAACGTGTTCCTCGCCTTCTCGCCCGAGCGGATCGATCCGGCCAACGGTAAGTTCCAGGTTCGCGACATCCCGAAGGTCGTGGGAGGCGTGACGGCAGAGTGCACCCGGCTGGCCGCGCTGTTCTATGGCCAGATCATCGATCGGGTCCAGCCCGTCTCCAGCCCGAAGGTGGCCGAGCTCGCCAAGCTCTACGAGAACGTCTTCCGGAACATCAACATCGCGCTGGCCAACGAGTTCGCGCTCATGTGCTCCCGCCTGGACGTCAACACGAAGGAAGTGATCGACGCCGCGGCCACCAAGCCGTTCGGGTTCATGCCGTTCTATCCGGGGCCGGGCATCGGCGGGCACTGCATCCCGCTCGATCCCTTCTATCTCTCCTGGAAGATGCGGCTGAACGGGTACGAGCCCCGCTTCATCCACCTGGCCGACGAGATCAACCGCGCCATGCCGGACTACGTCGTCGAGTTGGTCGGCAACGCGCTCAACCAGCGCCGCCGCTGCCTCAACGGCGCTCGGGTCCTCGCCCTCGGCGTGGCCTACAAGCGCGAGGTCGGCGACACGCGCGAGTCGCCCGCGATCGAGATCCTCATGAAGCTGCGTGAGAAGGGGTGCGAGGTCTCCTACGTCGATCCGTACGTCCCGACGCTGAATCTGCACGGCACGACGTTGAAGTCGGTGGATCTCACCGACGAGGAGCTGGCCGGCGCCGATTGCGTGGTGATCCTCACCGATCACTCGGCCTTCGATTACCAGCAGGTCGTCGACCACGCCCGGCTCGTCGTGGACCCGCGCAACGCCACCTGGGGACTGCCGGTGTCCGACGACCGGGTGGTCAGGCTCTAGAGGCGCGATCGTGGCGTCGTTCATCGACGTGGCGCTCGTGGTCGGCGCGCGCCCGAACTTCGTGAAGGCCGCGGCCTTGCTGGCCGAGATGCGGAACCATCCGGAGTTCCGGCCGCGGCTCATTCACACGGGCCAGCACTACGACGACCGCATGTCCGGGCGGTTCTTCGCCGAGCTCGAGATCCCGCGGGCCGACGTCAACCTCGGGGTCAACGCCGGCTCGGTCGTCGCCCAGACCGCCGAGATCATGGTGCGCCTGGCCTCGGTGCTGACCGACGCCCGCCCGAATCTCGTGATGGTGGTGGGTGACGTCACGTCGACGATCGCCGCCGGCCTCGTCGCCAACAAGATGTCGCTGCCCCTGGCCCACGTCGAGGCCGGGCTGCGCAGCTTCGACCGCAGCATGCCCGAAGAGATCAACCGCATCGTGACCGACACGCTGGCCGACTACTGCTTCACCACGGAGCCGGCCGCCATCGAGAACCTGCTGCGGGAAGGGATCTCGGGCGAGCGCATCCATCACGTCGGCAACGTGATGATCGACACGCTCTTCCGGTTCCGAGAGAAGGCCAGCGCCTCGACGGCTCTCGAGGAGCTGGCGCTTCGCCCTCAGCGCTTCGCCGTCCTGACGCTCCATCGCCCGAGCAACGTCGACGACCCGGCGAAGCTCTGCCGGACGCTCGCCGCCGTGGCGGCGGTCCGCGGTGACGTGCCGATCATCTTCCCGGTCCACCCGCGGACCCGGCAACGGCTGCAGCAGCTCGAGCCGGCCGTGATGGGGGACGAGACGCTACGTCTCGTCGAGCCGGCCGCGTACCTGGACTTCGTCCACCTCATGGCCAACGCCGCCTGCGTGCTCACCGACTCCGGCGGCATCCAGGAGGAGACGACCGCGCTCGGCGTGCCGTGCCTGACGCTTCGCACGGGCACGGAGCGACCGATCACCGTGACCCACGGGACGAACCGCATCGTCGGCCTCGATCCCACGCGCATCACCGACGCCTGGCAGCAGATCCGTCGCGGGGAGTGGCCGATGGGCCGCCTGCCCGAGCTGTGGGACGGCAAGGCCGCCAGCCGGATCACCGAGGTGCTTCTGAACGATGGACATCACTGAGCTCAGGACCGAGACCGCGGAGTGGGATGCCTTCGTCCGCGCCTCGGGCGAGGGATCGCCGTTCCAGCTCGTCGCCTGGAAGCGCGCCGTGGAGCGGACGTTCGGCCTGCGCGCCCACTACCTGATGGCGCGGGAGAACGGCCGGCTCGCCGGCGTGCTGCCGCTGTTCGAGGCGCGCGAGCTGTTCGGGCGCCGCGCCCTCATCTCGGTGCCGTACGCCGTCTACGGCGGCATCTGCGCGACCTCGGACGCCGCGCGGCGGGCCCTGGTGGACGCGGCCACCGTGCTCGGGCGCAAGCGGCGCGCCGCCTACGTGGAGCTGCGGCAGCGCCGCGATCTCGAGCTCGGACTGACGGTCAAGCAGCGCTACGTCGCCTTCGCGCGCTCGATCTCCAAGGACGAGGAAGAGAACGCGCTCGCCATTCCGCGCAAGCAGCGGCGGATGATCCGCCAGGGCCCCAAGTACGGGCTCCGCTCGGCGTCCGAGCGTCGGCACCTCGACAGCGTGTACGACGTCTACGCCCAGAGCGTGCACAACCTCGGCTCGCCGGTGTTTCCGCGCCGGCTCTTCCACGCCCTCGCCGAAGCCTTCGAGGAGGACTGCCACGTCCTGGCCGTCTACCACGACGAGCGCATCGTCGCCGGCGTGCTGTCGTTCTTCTACGAGGACCAGGTGCTGCCGTACTACGGCGGGGCGATCCGCGAAGCGTTCGCCTACGCCGTCAACGACTTCATGTACTGGGAGCTGATGTGCCTGGCCGCCAAGGCCGGGATGCGGGTCTTCGATTTCGGCCGGAGCCGCGAGGGCACGGGCTCCTACGACTTCAAGCGCCACTGGGGCTTCGAGCCGGTCCCGCTGCCCTATCAGTACGTGCTCTTGAACGGCCACGAGCTGCCCGACGTCAGCCCGTCGAATCCCAAGCTGCGCCGGGCCACCGACCTCTGGAAGCGGCTGCCGCTTCACGTGACCAATCGGCTGGGGCCGATGATCACCCGGTATCTGCCCTGACCATGCGCATCCTGATGCTCGCGCACCGCTTGCCGTACCCGCCGACGACGGGCGACCGCGTGCGCGCCTTCCACGTCGCGCAGGCGCTGGCCGGCCGCCACCAGCTCACGCTGGCCTGTCCGCTGGACGGACGCCGCGAGCTCGCGGCCGTGCGCGAGCTGCGGACGCTCGTTCCCGACCTCGAGTGCACCGTGCTGGGGTCACTGCGGCGCCAGGCCTCGGCGCTGGCGGCGCTGGCCGGCGGTCTCCCGCTCTCGGTGCGCTACTTCACCTCGCGCGCGCTGGCCGGCCGCATCCGGCAGCGAGCCGCCGCCGAGCGGTTCGACGTGACCTACGTCTCGTCGTCGTCGATGGCGCAGTACGCGCCGCCCGGCGTGCCGCTGGTCATGGACTTCGTCGACGTCGATTCGGAGAAGTTCGCCCGCTACGGCCGGGAGACGCAGCCGCCGATGCGGTGGATCTACCGGCTGGAGGCCGAGCGCCTGCGGCGGTACGAGCGCGCGGT
>WNGN01000478.1_pt1 | contig 24609 bp, 21 predicted proteins | sample 5400561 | NCBI WGS metagenome assembly WNGN01 (sample SAMN13153379, study PRJNA577476) | soil metagenome | isolation source: 115 cm soil or saprolite under Garry oak tree replicate 2 | place: USA:California | collected 2016-06-15 | reverse complement strand
GCAAGCACCCGCAGCAGGAATTCCTGCAGGTCGACACCACCAACATCCTGTTCGTGTGTGGCGGGGCCTTCTCGGGGTTGGAGAAGATCATCTCGGCCCGCGGCCGCTCGGCTTCCATCGGCTTTTCCGCCAAGGTGATTGCGCCGGAGGACCGCAAGACCGGCGAGATCTTCCGCCAGGTCGAGCCGGAGGATCTGCTCAAATACGGGCTGATCCCCGAGTTCGTCGGGCGGCTGCCGGTCGTCGCCACGCTCGAGGACCTCGACGAGGCGGCGCTCAAGCGCATCCTGACCGAGCCGAAGAACGCGCTGGTCAAGCAATACCAGCGGCTGTTCGAGATGGAGAGCGTCGATCTCACCCTGGCCGACGAGGCGCTCGCCGCCATCTCCCGCAAGGCGATCGACCGCAAGACCGGCGCGCGGGGCTTGCGCTCGATCATGGAGGGCATCCTGCTCGACACCATGTTCGATCTGCCGAGCCTCGAGGGGGTCGAGGAGGTGGTGATCTCCAAGGAAGTGGTCGAGGGCACCGCGCGGCCGCTCTACATCTATGCCGACCGCGCCGGGGACGCCGGCGCGAGCGCCTCCTGAGGGATCGACCGAATATGCGGATAGTCCCCCCGCGCCGGGGACGCCGGCGCGAGCGCCTCCTGAGGGATCGACCGAATATGCGGATAGTCCCCGCTTTTCGCGGGGACGGCGGCTTCGGCGCCGCTTTCGCGGGGCCTGCGGCGGCTTCGCCCGCCTTACTTGACACCCCCCCGAGCCGGGCCCACGTATAGCGTACGAACAGATCGCGTACGACCGATTCCGGGCAGGGCTTCGTACTCGTCAGCAGCGCTTTCTCGCTGACTTTCCGTCCTCCCTGCCGTCTCATCGCACTCCGCTGCGATCGCGCCTCGCGGGTCCCGGCGGAGGGGCAAAACAGGGAAATTCCGGGCCATGTCCACGACAAAACCACGCCCGTCGCTCACGCCCGGTGAAGTCCGGGCCTACCCGGTGCTGCCGCTGCGCGACATCGTGGTGTTCCCGCACATGATCGTGCCGCTGTTCGTCGGCCGGGAGAAGTCGATTCGCGCGCTCGAAGAGGTGATGCGCAGCGATACCTTCATCCTCCTGGCGACGCAGAAAAACGCCTCCGACGACGATCCGTCGACCGATTCCATCTTCGAGGTCGGCACGCTGGCGAGCGTGCTGCAGCTGCTGAAATTGCCCGACGGCACCGTCAAGGTGCTGGTGGAGGGCGTCGAGCGCGCGAAAATTCTCAAGTACACCGGCCGCGTCGACTATTACGAAGCCGACGCGACCAGCTTCCAGGATGCGATCGGCGAACGCGTCGAGGCCGAGGCGCTCGCCCGCTCGGTGGTGACCGAGTTCGAAGGCTATGTGAAGCTCAACAAGAAGGTCTCGCCCGAGGTCGTCGGCGTGGTGCAGCAGATCGACGATTACGGCCGCATCGCCGATACCGTCGCCTCGCATCTCGCGGTGAAGATCTCCGACAAGCAGGGCATCCTCGAGACCGCCTCGGTGAGCGAGCGGCTGGAGAAGGTGCTGGGCCTGATGGAGAGCGAGATCTCGGTGCTGCAGGTCGAGAAGCGCATCCGCACCCGCGTCAAGCGCCAGATGGAGAAGACCCAGCGCGAATACTACCTCAACGAGCAGATGAAGGCGATCCAGAAGGAGCTCGGCGACGAGGAGGGCCGCGACGAGCTCGCCGAGCTCGAGGACAAGATCAAGAAGACCAAGCTCTCCAAGGAGGCGCGCGAGAAGGCGACGCACGAGCTCAAGAAGCTCCGCCAGATGTCGCCGATGTCGGCGGAAGCCACGGTCGTGCGCAACTATCTCGACTGGCTGCTGTCGATCCCGTGGAACAAGAAGAGCAAAATCAAGAAGGACCTCATTCACGCTCAGGAGATCCTCGACAACGACCATTTCGGCCTGGAGAAGGTCAAGGAGCGCATTGTCGAGTATCTCGCGGTGCAGCAGCGCGCCAACAAGCTGACCGGCCCGATCCTGTGCCTGGTCGGCCCGCCCGGGGTGGGCAAGACGTCGCTCGGCAGATCGATCGCGCGAGCCACGGGCCGCGACTTCGTGCGCGTCTCGCTCGGCGGCGTGCGCGACGAGGCCGAGATCCGCGGCCATCGCCGCACCTACATCGGCTCGATGCCCGGAAAGATCATCCAGTCGATGCGCAAGGCCAAGTCCAGCAATCCACTGTTCCTGCTCGACGAGGTCGACAAGATGGGCGCCGATTTCCGCGGCGATCCGTCATCCGCGCTGCTCGAGGTGCTGGATCCGGAGCAGAACCACACCTTCAACGACCATTACCTCGAGGTCGATTACGACCTCTCGCACGTGATGTTCATTACGACGGCGAACACGCTCAACATTCCGCCGCCGCTGATGGACCGCATGGAGATCATCCGCATCGCCGGCTATACCGAGGACGAGAAGGTGCATATTGCGCGCCGGCACCTGGTCCCGAAAGCGCTCACCAAACACGGGGTAAGTGCCAAGGAGTGGGCACTCGACGACGAGGCGCTGCTCACCATGATCCGCCGCTACACGCGGGAAGCGGGCGTGCGCAATCTCGAGCGCGAGCTCTCGACCCTGATCCGCAAGGCGGTCAAGGAGCTGATCATCTCCAAGAAGAAGTCGATCAAGGTGAGCGCGGCCAACCTTGGCGACTACCTCGGCGTGCCGAAGTTCCGCTACGGCGAGATCGAGCCGAACGACCAGGTCGGCGTCGTCACCGGGCTGGCGTGGACCGACGTCGGCGGCGAGCTGCTCACCATCGAAAGCGTGATGATGCCCGGCAAGGGCAAGATGACGGTGACCGGCAATCTGCGCGACGTGATGAAGGAATCGATCTCGGCGGCGGCGTCCTACGTGCGCTCGCGCGCGGTCGATTTCGGCATCGAGCCGCCGCGGTTCGACCGCCGCGACATCCACGTGCACGTGCCGGAAGGCGCGACCCCGAAGGACGGGCCCTCGGCGGGAGTGGCCATGGTCACCGCGATTGTCTCGGTGATGACCGGCATCCCGGCGCGCCGCGACGTGGCGATGACCGGAGAGATCACGCTGCGCGGCCGCGTGCTGCCGATCGGCGGCTTGAAGGAGAAGCTGCTCGCGGCGCTGCGCGGCGGCATCAAGACCGTGCTGATCCCCGAGGAGAACGCCAAGGACCTGGTCGAGATCTCGGAGAGCGTGAAGAGCGGGCTCGAGATCATCCCGGTCTCGCGCATGGACGAGGTGCTGGCGCATTCGCTCACCCGCAAGCCCGAGCCGATCGTCTGGGACGAGACGCAGGCCAAGCCCGCGCCGGAGACGCCGGCGCAGCCGGTCGAGGAGGAGCCGCCGGGGTTGACGGCGCACTGACCAGAGAGCGACGAAGGATCACGGAAGAGGACAGACGTAAAGTCTGTCCTCTTCCCGTTTCTGGAGCGCCGTGCGCGCCGGCACCGCGCGCCGTCAGGTGCGCCGATGGCAGAGTCGGGTCGGCGCAATTCGCTTCTTCCACCGCTCGGAAGATGGAGTCTATGCTAGGGCCGAACGGCAAAGCCCCGTTGCAACAGCCATCGTAACTTCATGAACCCGATCATATCCGTCGCGAATCTGTCCAAAACCTATGCATCCGGCCTCCACGCTCTCAGGCGCATCAATCTCGACATTCGCCGCGGCGAGCTCTTTGCGCTGCTCGGCCCGAACGGGGCCGGCAAGACCACGCTGATCGGCATCATCTGCGGCATCGTCAACCCGACCGGCGGCACGGTGACGGTCGATGGTCACGACATTGTCCGCGACTACCGTGCGGCCCGGTCCCTGATCGGCCTGGTACCGCAGGAATTGACGACCGACGCCTTCGAGACGGTTTGGGCCACCGTGAGTTTCAGTCGAGGACTTTGGGGCAAACGGGCCGACCGCGATCATATCGCCGGGGTTCTGAAGGCGCTGTCGCTTTGGGACAAGAGGGACAGCAAAATCTTCACGTTGTCCGGCGGCACGAAGCGCCGGGTTCTGATCGCAAAAGCACTCTCGCACGAACCACAGATTCTGTTCCTCGACGAGCCGACGGCCGGCGTCGATGTGGAACTGCGCAAGGACATGTGGGGGATCGTGCGCTCCCTGCGCGCCGCCGGGGTGACCATCATCCTGACCACCCACTACATCGAAGAGGCGGAGCAGATGGCCGATCGCATCGGCGTGATCAACAAGGGGGAACTCATCCTGGTCGAGGAGAAGGCCGAGCTCATGCGCAAGCTCGGCAAGAAGCAAATGACGCTTCACCTCCACGCCAAGCTCGATGCCGTTCCGGCCGCGCTTGCAGCGCATCGCCTCACCCTCGCCGGGGACGGCACCGAGCTGGTCTACACCTATGATACCCAAGCCGGGCGCACCGGGATTACGACGCTGCTGCACGATCTCGGCGCCGCCGGCATCGGGTTCCGCGACCTGAATACGACGCAAAGCTCGCTCGAGGACATCTTCGTCGACCTGGTGAGGCGGGGACAATGAACTTTCGGGCCGCCGGCGCGATCTATGGCTTCGAAATGGCGCGTACCGGGCGCACCCTGATGCAGAGCATCATCTCCCCGGTGATCTCCACGTCGCTCTACTTCGTGGTGTTCGGCGGGGCGATCGGCTCGCGTATCACCGAGATAGAAGGCGTCAGCTACGGCGCCTTCATCGTACCCGGACTAGTCATGATGATGCTGCTGACTCAGAGCACCGCAAATGCGTCATTCGGCATCTATCTCCCGAAATTCGTCGGGTCCATTTATGAGCTGCTGTCGGCACCGATCTCGTATGTCGAAATCGTGCTCGGCTATGTCGGCGCGGCCGCGACCAAGTCGATCATATTGGGGCTGATCATCCTGGCGACAGCCGGCCTGTTCGTCCCGCTGCGCATCGCCCATCCGGTCTGGATGATTGCCTTCCTCGTGCTCACCGCGGTCACGTTCAGCCTGTTCGGCTTCATCATCGGCATTTGGGCCGACGGATTTGAGAAGCTGCAGGTCATCCCGCTGCTCGTCATCACTCCGCTCACGTTTCTCGGCGGCAGCTTCTACTCCGTGAGCGTTCTGCCGCCGATTTGGCAGACGATCAGCCTGTTCAATCCCGTGCTCTACCTGATCAGCGGCTTCCGCTGGAGTTTCTACGGTATTGCCGACGTGGGGGTCGGCGTCAGTCTGGCGATGACCGTCTTGTTCATGGTCCTGTGTCTCGCCGGGGTGTGGTGGATTTTCAGAACGGGCTATAGGCTCAAGCAGTAGGATCTCGCCTTCTATCGCCGGCCAGGCTTGGTGGAAGCTCCCGACCACAATGTTCCGCACGAGTTCGCTTCCCGCCCGCTTGGCAACGGCCGGAAATCGGAACACACTGCCAGCCCCGAAATCCAGGAGGCAGAGATGGTCAAGCTCGCACTCGGCATCCTTGCACTGTCGCTGACGGCATCGGCTGGCTTAGCCGCGGAAATGACGGTTGTGACCCCGGACGCGATCAAGTGGGGATCGGCCCCGCCCGCGCTCCCGAAAGGGGCGCAATTGGCCGTGCTGTCGGGGGATCCGGGCGCCGGCGGGCCCTACGTGATCCGAATGAAGCTGCCGGCAGGTTACCAAGTGCCGGCGCACAGCCATCCGACGACCGAGAACGTCACCATCATCTCCGGCACGTTCAACATCGGCATGGGCGACAAGCTCGACAAGAAGCACACGCAAGCTCTCAAGGCCGGCGGCTTTTTCTCGATGGCGCCAAAAATGAATCATTACGCCTGGACGAGCAGCGCTGCGATCATCCAGATCCACGGCGATGGACCATTCGCGATCAACTACGTGAATCCGGCCGACGATCCCTCCAAGGGTGCGTCAACCTCACGATAAGCCCAATGCGGCGATCCGCGCGTCGGGAGGCCGGGACAAAGTCGGCGCGACAAGAGCCCTCGGATCCATGATGGCCGGGGGTTCGGCAACATCCGCTATTCAGTCCATGTTGAAGGCAGCTCCGCAGGCCGGTTTGGCCGAAGCCGTCATTGGTGGCAGCCGCTGATGGATCAATCCGGTTTGTGCGATGCGTGCCGGACCACGGCATCCGGGAACCGAGGCCTTGTGGTTCCGGGCGTGCAGAGCCAATATGGGTGCTGCCGGGAACATGGAATTCAAATTTGGGACGGGATCAGCTTCGGGAGGAATTTATGACAACGCCGCCATTCTCGTATCGACCCGACCGGCGCACGGTCCTCAAGGGGACCGCGGCGGCCGGACTCGTTCAGGTCACTGCGCCCTTCATCATTCAAGCGCGCGGCGAGGCGCCGCTTCGGATCGGAATGATCGATCCTCTCACCGGCGTCTATGCCGCGCCCGCGCAGAATGAGGTGACCGGGGCCAAGCTCGCCGTCGACCAGATGAACGCCAAGGGCGGTATTCTCGGTCGTCCGGTCGAGTTGCTGGTGGAAGATTCCGCGAACGACGTCGGCACCGGGGTGCAGAAGGCGCGCAAGTTGATCGAACGCGACCAGGTGACGTTTCTCATCGGTGACGTGAACTCGGGCATTGCCCAGGCCATCGCCCAGGTCACCAACGAGAAGAAAGTGCTGCACATCGTCTCGGGCGGCCACACCGATACGATCACCGGCAAGGACTGCAAGTGGAACGTCTATCGCGTCTGCAACACGACGCGCATGGAAGCGAATTCGGTTTCCGACCTGCTGTTCAACAAATACGGCAAGAAGTGGCATTTCGTCACGCCGGACTACGCGTTCGGCCACACCCTGCAGGGGGCGCTCGACGCCAACCTCAAGCGCTTGGGCGGCACGGTCACGGGCAACGAACTCACCCCGCTCGGCACCACCGACTTTTCCGCGTATCTCATCAAGGCCCGCGCCGCCAATCCCGACGTGCTGCTGCTGCTGGTCCAGGGCTCGGACATGATCAACTGCCTCAAGCAGATCGTGCAGTTCGGCATCGACAAGCAGATTCACGTCGCCGGAACTCAGCAGGAGCTCGAATCGCTCGAGGGCCTGCCGCCCGAAGCACGCATCGGCATCTGGATGTTCGAGTGGTACTGGAAGCAGGCGGGCGTGCCGAACGTCGCCGAATTCGTCGCGGAGATCCGCAAGCGCAACGGCGGCAAGGTGCCGACCGCGCGGCATTGGTTCGGCTACACCTCGGCGATGACATTCGCGCTGGTCGCCAATCGCGAGAAGAGCGTGGATTCGCTGCAGCTGGCGAGAGCGCTCGGCGACTTCGAGCTGCCGCCCGAAGTCAAGCTGCAGCCCAACAAATGCTATTACCGCAAGGGCGACCACCAGCTGATGACCTCCGCCTTCATCGGCGAGGCGGTGTCGAACGGCAAGGACGATCCCGAGGATCTGTTCCGCGTCGACAATGTGGTTCCGGGGGACAAAACCTCGCCGGCCGAAACCGAGACCGGCTGCGCGTTGCAATGGCCCGCCTGAGGTAACGTCCGCTTTCCGCCGCGCTCGGGGCCGCATGGCCGCATCCCGGGCCGGCGGAAATTTGCGCATTCGGGGGGCTCATGACGCAGCTGCTGCTCTTCAACGTCACCAACGGGCTGATCATCGGCGCCTTCTACGTGCTGATGGCGCTCGGCCTCTCGCTCATCCTCAACCTCAGCAACGTCATCAATTTCGCGCACGGCGGATTCCTGGTCGTCGGCGGTTACATCGCTTACACGATCACGCCGTATCTGGGTTTCTGGGGTGCATTGCTGGTGGCGCCGCCGCTCACGGCGGTGCTCGGGCTCGCCATCGAGCGGGCGCTGATCCGGCCGCTGTACGGACGCGATCCGCTCTACAGCCTCCTGCTCACGTTCGGGCTCGCGTTCATCTTCGAGGACATGACGCGCTTCATCTGGGGCGCACAGGGCTTGCCGGTGACCATTCCGGCGTTCCTCGCCCAGCCGTTGAGCAGCGAGTTCTTCTTCATCACCGGCTATCGCCTGTTCATGGTCGGAATGGTGATCGTATCCGTCACGCTGCTGTTCGTGCTGCTGCGCTATACGCGCCTGGGCATCCGCATCCGGGCGGGCACGCTGGATCTCGAAACGGTGTCGGCGCTGGGCGTCAACGTGCGGATGCTGCGCTCGCTCAATTTCGCGGTCGGCATCTTCCTCGCAGGGCTGAGCGGGGTGCTCGCGGCGGGACAACTCGGCCTCGAGCCGACGATGGGGGCCGGGCTGCTGATGCCGAGCTTCATCGCCATCATCGTCGGCGGCGTGGGCAGCCTGACCGGTACGCTCTTGGGCGGCCTGCTCATCGGCGTCGCGTCGGGCGTGACCGCGGTGTACTTCCCGTCCGCGAGCGAGGCCGTCATGTACGTGCTGATGGCCGTGGTCCTGCTGATCCGTCCGCGCGGATTGCTGGGCGAGGAAGGCATGCTGACATGACCGGCGGGGAGGGCGCGCGCAAGCTGATCGCGCTCGGCGCCATCTGGGCGGCGCTGCTGCTCGCGCCTTATTGGATGCCGCCGCTCGGCGGCTATACGGCGCTGGGCACCCGCGTGCTCGTGCTCGGGCTTGCGGCGATGTCGGTCAATTTCCTGCTCGGCTTCACCGGCGTGCTGTCGTTCGGCCACGCGGCTTATTTCGGCCTGGGTGCCTATGGCGCTGGACTCGCGCTGAAATTCCTCGCCCCGAGCACGCCGCTTTCGCTCATCTGCGGCATGCTGGTGGGCGGGATCGCCGGCGCGATCCTCGGGGCGCTGATCGTGCGCCGCCGCGGCGTGTATTTCGCCATGGTCACCATCGCGTTCGGGCAGGTGTTCTATTACATCGCGTTCCAATGGAGCTCGGTCACCGGCGGCGACGACGGCCTGCGCGGCTTCTCGCGGCGGCCGCTCGACTTCGGCGCGTTCTCGATCGACATCCTGTCGAACGCCGAGAGCTTCTATTACTTCGTTCTGTTCTGCTTCGCGCTGGCGGCCGCCGCCATGGGGTTCGTGCTGCGATCGCCGTTCGGGCGCACCATGATCGCGATCCGCGAGAACGAGCGTCGTGCCCGCTTCCTCGGCATTCCGGTCGAGCGCCACATCTGGATCGCCTTCACGCTGTCGTGTTTTTTCATCGGCTTTGCCGGAGCGCTGTACGCGCTGCTCAACAATTTCGCCGACCCGAAGGGCTTGCATTACAGTCAGTCCGGCGATTTCGTCATCATGGCGGTGATGGGCGGGATGCGCAGTTTTTGGGGACCCCTGCTCGGCGCCGCGGTATTCGTCATCCTGCAGGACTATCTCTCCAGCATCACCGTCAACTGGATGTCGTTCATCGGGCTGCTGTTCGTGTTCGTAGTGCTGTTTTTCCCGCGCGGGCTGCTGGGCGCCATTCGTCGCAAGGTTCAGGCATGATGCTGCTGGAAGTCGTCGCCGCTACCAAGCATTTCGGCAGGCTCGCGGCCGTCCGCGACGTCTCGCTTGCGGTGCCGCAGGGAGAATTGCGGGCGGTGATCGGCCCGAACGGCGCCGGCAAGACCACGTTCTTCAATCTCATCAGCGGCCTGTTCCCGCCGACCGCAGGCCGCGTGGTATTCGACGGGCGCGACGTCACCGGAATGCCGGCGCACGCGCGGGTCAAGCTCGGCATGGCGCGCACCTTCCAGATCACCGAGATCTTTCCGGAGCTGAGCGTGCGGGAGAACGTGCGCGTCGGCGCCGAGGTGGCGGCGGGGTTTCGGTTGCGCCCCTGGATCAGCCGAGCGGAAGGCGCGGAGTTGCAGCGCCGGATCGAAGAGACGCTGAGTCTCGCCGGGCTTGCCAACAAGGCCGACCGGCTCGTGGGCGAGCTTGCCCACGGCGATCAGCGCGCCGCCGAGATCGCCATGGCGCTGGCGTTGCGCCCCAGGCTGCTGTTGCTGGACGAGCCGACGGCCGGAATGGGCGACCAGGAAACCTACGAAATCACCCAGCTCATTCGCGGGCTGCATCGCGACGGCAAGCTCACGATCGTCCTCATCGAGCACGACATGCGCGTGGTGTTTCATTTGGCCGACCGGATCACCGTGCTCGATCAGGGCAAGCTGTTGGCCGAGGGCACGCCGCAGGAAATCGCGGTCAACGACGCGGTTCAGGCCGCTTATCTGGGTAAGGCGGCATGAGCGCGGCGCTCGAAGCCGAGGGGCTTCACACCTTTTACGGCAAGAGCCACATCCTGCACGGCGTGAGCCTGCGCGCGGCCGAGGGAAAAATCACGACGCTGCTCGGGCGCAACGGCGCCGGCAAGACCACGACGCTGCGCAGCCTCATGGGCCTCACCCCGGCGCGCGAGGGTCGCATCACGGTGTTCGGCATGGATACCACGGCCTGGCCGGCGTTCCGGATCGCGGCGCTCGGCGTCGGCTACGTGCCGGAGGGGCGGCGCGTTTTCGCCAATCTGACGGTGGAAGAGAACCTCAAGGTGCCGCGCGAGCGGCAGGGGCCGTGGACGTTCGCGCGGATCTATCAATTGTTCCCGCGGCTCGCCGAACGCAAGCTGCACCGCGGCCGTCAATTGTCGGGCGGCGAACAGGAGATGCTGGCGATCGCCCGAGCGCTTCTGCTCAATCCGAGGCTTCTGATCCTCGACGAGCCGTCGCAGGGATTGGCGCCGCTGGTGGTGCGCGAGGTGTTCCGCATCGTCGCCGAAATGCGGCGCGAGGGCATCTCGGTACTGCTCGTCGAGCAGAACGCGCGGATGAGCCTCGAGATCGCCGACCAGGCCTACGTGCTCGACGATGGCAGGGTGGTCTATTCCGGTGCGGCGCGCGAGCTTGCGGCCGACGCCGCGCGCGTCAAGGCGCTGGCCGGTGCCAGCGCCGAGGAATGGACGCATGGCGCGGCGGGTTCATGACGGACGATCCGGTCATGCGAAACCCGTGCGGTTGCCGGACCAATCGGACGCAGCTTCGGACCGCGCAACAATATTGGCACCGGGCGCCGCAAGCGTCCAGTGGACGCCCGTTTCCTGAAACTCGAGTACCGCCTTGCCTTGCAGCGTAGCCGGGACGGCCCTGGTGATCACCAGATGTCCGAACCCTTGGCGTACCGGCGACGTCACGGGCGGACCATTATATTCCCGCCAAAAAAGCCGCAGGGTTCCTCCATCGGCTTCGTTGTTCTCGAGCTCCCACCGAACTTGGACTCTCCCGGCGCGGACGGACAACGCCCCGTGCTCTGCCGCGTTGGTGGCGAGTTCATGCAGCGCAAGTCCGATTTGCTCGGCTGCCGTCGGCGTCAGCGTGACCGGCGGTCCGGCAATTTCCAACTGATCCGCGTCGGTCGTGATAAAGGGCGACAGCTGCGTGCGAATGAGATCGTGAAGCTCGACTCCGCGCCACGCTCCGGCGACGAGCAAGTTGTGGATCTCGACCAAGGCATCGATCCGGGTCGCAAACGCCGATTGGAACTCCGCGAATGTTTGCGTCCTGAGAGCGATCTGGCGGGCTATGCTCTGGATGACGGCAAGCAAGTTCTTCGATCGGTGCGACAGTTCTCGCATGATAAGTTGAAAATGCTCTTCGTAGCGCTTGCGCTCGGTAATATCCGTATTCGTTTCGAGGATGGCGAGCGGCGATCCGTCGGCATGTTTATGGAGATCCCAATGGCTTTGCGAGACGACCTGCTGCCCGTCCTTGGTGTATTGTACGAGTTCCCCATCCCAGCTGCCGTCCCTGAACAGGATTTGCTTTATTTCCTGTAGCGGCACGGGAAACTCGGTTCGCAGCAATTGATGGGAGACTTTGCCGATCGCTTCGTCCTTGGTCCAACCGTAGAGCCGGCGTGCGCCCTCATTCCACAGCGTTATCTCGTCTTGGACGTTGCGGACAAGCACGTTGGCGAGATCGAGCACCCGCGCATGTTCGATGAGCTGCCTATTGCTGCTGTCGAGTTTCTCGACCATGTCTCGCAGCCGCTCTTCATGGCGTTTTCGTTCGGCAATCTCCTTCGTCATGGCCGCTTCGGCGCGGGCTCTCGCCACCGCGGCCCAGGTGCGTTCTGCCAGCTCCTTGCATAACGCGACTTCTGCCGTAGTCCAGCGCCTCGGATGCTCCTGAAAAACATGCAAGGCCGCCTGGAGCCGTCGCTCTTTTACGAGAGGGACCGTTATGTGTGCCCGAGCGTGGATGGAGCGATACAGCGGGAAGAATGCCTCGTTGCGAGGATTGGTTTCCGTGTCGTCGACGACGCGGGTCTCGCCGCGCATGAGCTGGTCGAGGGCAACCGAACCGAACGCCTGCAACGGAAACCGGCCGGTAACATCGGACAAATGCTCCGCGTGCCACTGGGCTCGCGCGATGATATGCGCCGATTCGTCGATCTCCGAATATCCGGCGCGGGATGCGGCAAGATATCGTCCGATCGCGCCGGCCACTCGGGTCATGATCCTGTCGGGGTCCGCAATGTTGCGCAGCTGGTCACTCAACTCGTAAATGAACCGCTCGCGATCATCTGCCGATCTGCGCATGGCGACATCCGCGCTCAAGGCCAGGCTCGGCACCGAGATGCTGATCATGAATGCGAGAACCAGAAGAAAGGAGTCGTTGATGTTGGAGCGGGCAAATGGCCCGCCCTCCATGACGGTGCCCCAGACCGCAAAACACGCGAGGATGAGTGCGACCGTGGCGGTATCGCGAGGTCCCGATCGCAGCGCCGCCCAAATCAGCGGCAGAATGGCCAAGAACGCCAGCGCCGCCCGGTCGGCCGTTTGCTCGAAGAGGGGGCTGAAAGCGACAATGCCCACGGCCAGCGCCGTCACGAGAATCATTGCGGAGCGCAGCAGCTGGTCTCGATCGAGCGATGGAGGCGCACTCCACAATACGATCACCGGCGTAACGACCAGCGCGCCGGCCAGATCGCCGAGCCACCAGGTCATCCATACCGGTGCGAAATTCGACAGGTCGGCATACCCGGCGAGGCTCAGGCTGCCGACGCCGATCGTTGCGCTCGTCATCGTGCTGGGGCCCAAACCGATCAAGGTGAACTTGGCTACGCCGATCGGGGTTTCGAACGTATTGCGCCCATCGGACCATCGGTTGATCAGCCAGCCGCCGATTACGGCTTCCAGCGTATTACCGAAGCCGATGGCGCAGGACGTATAGATCGAGCCGGCCGTGGTGAGGTTGACGAGGAACGCCCCGGCAAAGATCGCCGGCCAAATTCGGTGGCCGCATAGCAGGATCGCAGCCAAAGCCAGGCCGGTCGGCGGCCATATGGGAGTCGCATTGGGATGGATGGACGCCAGGGTCAGGCTGAGTTTGGCGGCGGCGAAATAGACGACGGCGACGGCGGCAAGCTCGATCGGATACTTCGGCGACCTGAGGATATCGGCAAGAATTCTTCGGGGGACCATCGGCCAGCCCTCGAGAGCGATCTGCGCGACAACCGGGTTATCTTAGCGCTTAAGATCGATTCTCGTCGATACCGGCAGGATCGGGTCGGCCTGCAAATGGCGATCACCAATGCCGATGCGCCAGGCGAAGCCCTGTGAGATCGCGCGGGGCCTTTTCTGCCTTCCGCGCCCCGTCATCGGGGATCGCGGGTCCGGAACCCGACGAAGCGGCGGGAGCAAATCTGGGCTCCTGACGGTCAGCCGGTATGCTTCTCGCCCCATTCTTTCAGCGTCTTGAGGACGGGACGAAGTTCGCGGCCTTTGTCGGTCAACGCATATTCGGCTCTGGGCGGATGCTCGTTGTAGAACTGCCGCCGGATGATGCCGCCATCCTCGAGCGTCTTGAGACGGGCGGACAGCGTATTTGGGCTGATACCGGCCAGAGAGATTTCCAGATCATGGAATTTGCGGGGACCATGGCGCACCAGGTCGCGCAGGATCAGGATCGTCCAGCGTTCGCCGATGATCTCGAGGGTGCGCGCCACCGGGCAGCGTCGGTCGTAGACGATCGACATGCATTGGCTCCGAATTAAGGCCGGCCGCCGGCCATGGCGTGCGGCATCTCGGCTCGGCCCCCGGCCTGCACAGGATACGAGCCCTTGTGAATACAATATATATAGTTTATATAAAAACGCTAGCCTATTCGCTGGCTTCGAGAGACCGCTGGCGCCGGCGGCGGAGTGGACCCCCGATGATCAAAGCCCGGATGGTTCGCGACGCGATGGCCCGGCAGCGGCCGCCCGGCGCAGCTTCCGGCGCGCAGGTATTGCCGGGCCAAGACGAAATCTCGCCCGTGCCGATTGCCGCCGGATCCCAACCGCCGGTTGATCCCGAGGTGCGCGCCCGGCAGGCGATCCTGCATGGGCCCGTCCTGGCCACGATGCTCGGCCTGGCCGGGCCCACGATCCTGGTGCTGGTGGCGCAAGTGGCCGTCGGGGTGGCCGAGACGTTCTACGTCAGCTATCTCGGCACTGCGGCGCTCGCCGGCGTTGCGCTGGTCTTTCCGATCCTGATGCTGATGACCATGATGTCCAACGGCGGGGTCGGCGGCGGCGTGGCGTCGGCCGTTGCGCGCGCCATCGGCGCCGGCCGCAACGACGATGCCGACGCGCTGGTCACGCATGCACTGGTCGTCGCGGTCGTGTTCGGACTGCTGTTCACCGCCGTTGCCTTGCTTCTGGGCCCGGCGATATACCGCGGGCTCGGCGGCACCGGGCCGGTGCTGGACGCCGCATTGACCTATTCGGGCTTCGTCTTCGCCGGCGCCGTGCCGAGCTGGATCGTCAGCCTGCTTGCGGCGGCGCTGCGCGGTGCCGGCAACGTCAAATTCCCGGCGATCGTGACCTTGACCTCGGCGGCCGTGCTGGTTCTGCTTTCGCCGGCGCTGATCTTCGGCATCGGCCCGATTCCCCGTCTCGGCATCGCCGGCGCGGGAATCGCGGTGACGAGCTTCAACGTGGTGGCGGCGGTCGTCCTGCTTCGCTACCTCGGCTCCGGCCGCGCGGTTCCGGCGTTGCGGCGCACCCGGCTCGAGGCCCGCCTGTTCCGCAGCATTCTCGGCGTCGGACTGCTCTCCGCGCTGGGCACGGTGCAATTCAATCTCACGGTGCTCCTGGTCACCGGTGCCGTCGGACTGTTCGGGACCGACGCGCTCGCCGGCTACGGCATCGCCTCGCGCCTCGACTATTTGCTGATCCCGCTGCTGTTCGGCCTCGGCACCGCGGCCGTCACCATGGTCGGCACGAACATCGGCGCGGGCGCGGCGGCGCGGGCGCGGCAGATTGCCTGGACCGGGGCGCTCGTGGCCGCCGCAGTGGCGGAAGCCATCGGCGTCTTCGTGGCGATTTTCCCCACCGCCTGGCTCGGCTTGTTCAGCAGCGATCCGAACGTGCTGGCGACCGGCGCGCGCTATTTGCGGATCGTCGGGCCGTTCTATGGGGCGATGGGCGTAGGGATGCTGCTCTATTTCGCGAGCCAAGGCGCCGGCCGCGTGCTCTGGCCGGTTCTCGCCGGCACGGCCCGACTGGTGATCGCGGCGCTCTTCGGCTGGCTCGCCGTTGCCTGGCTGGGGTTCGCGGAGCCGGCGTTGTTCGCGCTTGTCGCCGCCGCCGCCGCGGCGTTCGGCGCGATCAACGCCGCGAGCATGCTGTTGGGCGCCTGGGACCGCGGACCAAAGTAGCGCGCGTTCCGAGCAGGATCGGGTGAAGGATGAGCCCGGCGCGCCGCCCGGTCGCCGCCCGATGCCGCTCCGGATTCCGCCACGTTGCCGCGGACGCTGGCTATGTCGCGAAGTTCCCGTCGGGTTTGCCTTCGCCCACCATCTTCCGGCAATACGCATAGAGCGCGTCGTACACGATCCATTCGGCCGCGTTCACGGCGTGATCGTCGGGAAAACCGAGATGGCGAAAGCCCTCGGCGATGGCTTCCAGGCCCGGCCCCTCCGGCTGATGATACAGCGTGTTGTCGGTATCGGCGCCGTTGACGATTTTTCCGAGCAGGACGAGCGCGGCATCGCCGGCGAGATCGTATTTCTTCAGGATCGCCTCGAACGAGCACTCCTTGCCGTGATGTCCGAGCTCGACGTCCTTCACATCGTACGGAACGGCGTTCAAGCGTTTCGCCTCGTCCATGACCTTGTCGGCCGGGGCGAAAACGAATTCCGCATCGCGGTCCACGAATTTCCGGATGAGCCACGGGCAGGCGACACGGTCGACCTTCACGTGCTCGCGGGTAATCCACTTCATGGGATTCCTCCTCGTTGTTTGCCTTCGATCGGAAAAGGGCTGGGTTGGAAGAGGCCGCCGGCCGAGGTGGCCTCTTCCAGGGCGATGTCATTTCCAGAACGGCGTGCGGGCCTCACGCTCGGCTTGCTCGCGCGTGATGCCGATGTCGTCCAGCAGCCGATCCTCGAGGTCCAGTAAAGCTTGTCGCTGCTGCCAACGATTATGCATTCGCTTGAGGACCTGCACCCATCCCAAGGGGGATGGTACGCGTACAGCCAGCGTCTGGACGACGCCGATCTTCGGTAGTGCTGAGCGGGAAGGAGTGGCGTTGCCGCAAGACATGTCTCACCTCCTTGACGGAGCGAGACAACGCTTGGCTGCGGAGCAGCTGACCGGGCGGTTGTCGCTGGCCCGGATGGGTTTCTCCAAGCCGCCGCCAGAGTTCGGATCTGCAGGGGAAATGCCATTTCGCCAACAGCCCTCCGCCCGGGAAGCGGGCAAAGTGCAGTGCTTGGGCGAAACGCCTTGGGAAAGCCGGGCGACTGCGATCGAGCCCGACGCGACATATGTGAGCCAAAAAGCGACAAAAGTCAATCAGCCGACCCGTCTTTGTGCCGGCGCGAGCCAATCGAGGGCGAGCGACCCGCAGGGAATTGATGACTTTTTCAATCGGTGCCGCTAATACTTTCGGCGCAATTCGCGAATATCACGCCTTCGCGGGACGCTTCGGAAGGAACCGAGATCGAAAGAGGGGAAGGCGGCCACCGGGGTCGGCCGCCCAACGAGGACGGTATGAACAAACTGAATAGCGCTACAGATGCCGCGGCCGATATCGAGTGCGACGACATCCTGTATCCGTCGGCGGTCCCTTTCGTGCTGGTGCACCTGGCCTGCTTTGCGGCCATCTGGACCGGGGTCACCTGGGAATCGCTCGGGATGTGCGTTGTGCTGTATTGGGCGCGCATCTTCGGCATCAGTGCCGGATATCACCGGTACTTTTCGCATCGAGCCTATTCGACCAGCCGCGTGTTTCAATTCCTGCTGGCCGTATTGTCGCAGAGTACGGCGCAGAAAAGCATCCTGTGGTGGGCATCCAAGCACCGTCATCACCACCTGCACTCCGACACCGAGCGCGACGTTCACTCGCCGCGTCACACGGGATTCGTATACAGCCATCTGGGTTGGATTTTTTCCCGGAAACACGACAAAGCCGACCTCGTGAAGGTGGCCGACCTCAGCCGCTATCCCGAATTGATGTGGCTGCATCGATACGAGCTCGTGCCGCCCGTCGTGTTGGCGCTGCTGTGCTTCGCGCTGGGCGGATGGCCCGGCTTGGTGGTCGGGTTCTTCTGGAGCACCGTGCTGGTCTATCATGCGACGTTTTGCATCAACTCCCTTGCTCACGTACGCGGAAGCCAGCGCTATCTCACAGCCGACGATTCCCGGAACAACTGGCTGCTCGCGCTCTTCACGATGGGGGAGGGGTGGCACAACAATCACCACGCTTATCAGAGCAGCGTTCGCCAGGGGTTCCGGGCGTGGGAGATCGACCCGACCTTTTACATTCTCAAGGCGCTGGCCCGGTTCGGGATCGTTTGGGAGCTGAAGACGCCGCCGGTGTCGGTTCTGCGCAACGAGCATCGGCTCGGATCGCGGGTCGTCGAGCGCGCGGCAGCGCAACTTGCGGCAACCTTCAATTCCGAGCGCATCGCGCTCGCGATCGCTTCGGCCGTGGAGAAGTCGGATTTGGCGGCGCTCCAGGAGCGGTTGGCTCATGCCAGGCACTCCGCCGTCCAGGTGCTTGCCGACATGGGTCTGCCGCATTTGCCGAGCCGAGAGGAAATTTTCGCACGGGCGACGGCGATGTTTGCCAAGACGCCTTCGATCGAAGAAGTCGTCGATCGGGCGTACGGGCTCCTCGTCGAGGCAATCGGCAACCGGCTCCGCATGGACGGTGTCAACGCCACGGCATGACCGGCTCCAACCCGGCGCGAATTTTCGAGGAAAGAGCCCCCGATTCGCGGGGCTCCGTGCTCGCCCGTCCGTCCTGCATCGGCCGATTCGGCTTGCAATCACCGGGTTTTCGGCAAACCCTCGCCTCGCGAATCCCCGCTGATTCGGGGCAAAAGCGAGGAAAGGACTTTGCGATGACCAAGAACGAACTGATCGCGACGGTGGCCGGCAAGGCCAGCATGACCAAGACGGCCGCGGCGTCCGCCGTCGATGCCACCTTCGATGCCATCACCGCGGCGCTCAAGAAGGGCGGCGAAGTGAAGATCATGGGGTTCGGTCATTTCCGCGTGGTCAAGCGTGCCGCCCGCGAGGGCCGCAACCCGCGCACCGGCAAGCCGGTGAAGATCAAGGCGGCGCGGCGTCCGCGATTCTCGGCCGGCAAGGCTCTCAAGGACGCGGTGAACCGCTGAAGTTTTTGGCGTTGCGTACCCCGACGAGGTTCTCCTCAGCCTGCGGCATTCGAGCGCGCGGCGGCGTTTGTGCGTGCCCGATGATCGTTGACGGCGCGGGCAGGGTGACGGGGTTTGTCCGCCGCCGGCGTGCGCGGTAAAAGTTTGACGGCGGAAAAAGCGCACGCCTAATCCCGACGTCATGCGTTAATTTGTATCCGAGCCGTCAAGTCTCGCCTCGATCGTTCGCGTCCGGCGCGGGATCCAAAGGCGCGGCTTTCGCCGCCTCGTGCCGGGAAGCGTAGCGGAAAATCTCATTCGTATCTCGATCAAGCCGGTGTTGCTGATCCGCGGCGCGTGATCCAGCATGCCCTATGGCGACAATTCTGAACTCGTGAGCCCGGTTGGCGGCGTCTTCCCGAACACGCGCAGGACATCTATCGCGAAGCATTCAATCATGCCTTCGCAGTGCATGCCGGGGACCCGCGCCGGGAGGAAGCCGCGCATCGCATCGCCGGCGCCGCGCTTGCGCTCGGGCGCCGACCGGCGATATTGCTGGAGGGGAGGGCGGTTAGCTCAGCTGGTAGAGCGCCACGTTTACACCGTGGATGTCGGCGGTTCGAGTCCGTCACCGCCCACCACCAGCCTTCCGGGGGAATCATCTCGACAAGGTCCCGATGCTCGCGCCTCTGTGGCCCTCCTTGAAGGAGGCCGCGCCCATGCGTTTGGGCGGCCAATTTCCCTTGGGTTTTGGGCGCGGGGCGTCCTGCGCGGAGTAATGACGATGGATACGGGCCGGATGGAAGCGTTCAGCGATGGCGTGTTGGCCATTATCATCACCATCATGGTCCTGGAGTTGAAGGTGCCGCATGGCGCCGACCTCCCGGCGCTGTGGCCGCTGCTGCCGGTGTTCCTGAGCTACGTCCTGAGTTTCGTTTACCTCGGCATCTACTGGAACAATCACCATCACATGCTGCAGGTTACCCCGAGGGTACGCGGCTCGATCTTGTGGGCTAATTTGCACCTCCTGTTCTGGTTATCGCTCATCCCCTTCGTCACCGGCTGGATGGGTGAGAACAACTTCGCGCCGGCACCGACCGCTCTCTACGGCGTGATTTTGTTGATGGCGGCGCTCGCTTATTGGATCTTGCAGCGCGCAATCATCGCGGAGCAGGGTGAGACCTCGCTCCTCGCAGCAGCCGTTGGAAGGGACCTCAAAGGCAAGCTCTCCCCGGTGCTTTATGCGATCGCAATCCCGTCCGCATTCCTGCACGAATGGGTCGCAGGCGGGCTGTACGTGCTGGTGGCGCTGATATGGCTCATCCCGGACCGCCGCATCGAACGAGCCCTTGCGGGGCGGAAGAAGCACGGCAATTGAGCGAAAAAGCTGCTGTCCCATGCCCCGCGACGGCACGGCCCGCAAAGGGTAGGGTACCCAAGTCAAAGCGCAACGCGCCGGAGGCTGAGGGTCTCCAGCGCGTCACGGGTCAAGACCGGCATCGGCGGCCAGCGGGTCACGCGTCCGGCCGAAAATCGACGATCTTGTAGAGGGCGTCGATCACGTCCTTGCCGATACGGTTCTCCATCTCCTTGTGGACGGGCAGCACGGCCTGCAGCCAGGATCTTCGCTCCTCGGACGTGAGCGGGTAGACCTGCACCTTGCCGGTCTTCTTGATCTCCTCGAGCGCCTCGTCGTTTTCGGTCTTGGCGATGGCGTTGAAATAGTCCGATGCCTCGGCCATGGCCTTCTCGAGTGGCGGGCGCACGTCGGCCGGCAATCCGTCCCAGAACTTCTTGTTGGTGACCACGGCGTAGGACAGATGGGCATGGTGCGAGACCGCGATATATTTGACCACTTCGTAGAACTTCTGGGTCCAGATGTTCGACGGCACATTCTCCAGGCCGTCGACGACCCCGGTCTGCAGCGCCTGGTAGACCTCGGAGAAGGCCATCACCTGCGGGATGGCACCCCAGGCCCTGGTCGTGGCGTTGAGGACCTTCGAGCCCTGGATGCGAAGCTTGAGACCCTGGAAGTCCTTGACGTGGTGGATCGGTCTATTGGCCGCCATGACGTGGAAACCATTGTCCCAATAGGCGAGGCCCTTGACGCCGTTGGCCTCGAGCTTTTCGAACATTTTCCTGGCGAGATCGCTGGCCGCGAACTGCCTGAACGCCGCTTCGTCATGGAAGATGAACGGCAGGTCGAGCGCGTCGAACTCGGTGAAGCCGAGCGGGCCGAACTTGGCGGTCGAGGGTGCCAGCAGCTGCACCGCCCCGAGCTGCAGCGCCTCGAGCTCCTCCTTGTCCTTGTAGAGCGAGGAGTTGGGATAGAGTTCGATCTTGACCTTGCCATTCGCGTATTTCTCGGCAAGCTCCTTGAACTTTTGCGAAGCCTTGCCCTTCGGCGCATCGGGGGTCACGACGTGGCTGAACTTGATCACGATCGGGCTCTGCGCAGCGGCCGACTTGATGCCCGCCGCGGCAGCAACCGCCAGCGCGGTCGAGCCCTGCAAAATCTCGCGTCTGTTCATATTCATCCTCCCGGGCGTTGTTATCGGCCGTAGCTCGCGACTGCCATTTCGGGGCCGTTATAGCGGCCTCCAAGGTCCGTGACCAGCGTGCGGTGACTGCGCCGCAACAGAGCCACTCCGGATGCTTGCGTTGCGCGGGGGCGGGCGTCTTGGCCGCGAGCGCCGGCGCCTAGGCTCGCCCTTTCGGCACGCCGGCGCGGTGCGCGAGCAACTCGGTCATGATCGCCCGCGCGGCGTTCACGCAGGCGTCGGCCAGGATCGCCGCATCGCGCTCAGTCACGCCCTCCGCAACGGCGCCCGCCACCAGCTCATCGCGGCGCTCGGCAAGATGAGCCTCCCGCACCTGCCTCGAGGGAAGCTGTGCGGCATAGCCGGCGATCTCGGCGGCCCAGACGACGATTTTTTTCGTCAGATCCTCGGTCATCATCCAGTCGAGCAAGTGTCCTTGCCGACGCTGCGTGCCTCGGCATTCGACCTTGAGATGGAAACGAACCTGGACAGGATTCAAGGGAGCAGGGGCGGTTTGCCTGGAAAAGCTGCCTGCCCGCATCGCCGATTAGCTGGAGGAACGCGGCCGAAGGCGCTCGACACCACCGAGGCGGCCTCGCTCAAACGGCGGTATCCTGGTCCACTGGCGTCCAATCCGACGCAAGGAGCATCCACTTACGTCGCTGCTGGTCCGGCATCGCGGCTGGGTTCCGATTCATCGCCACGTTGCAACGGTACGACGTTCTCGCTGGGCAGCGGCGCCGTGTTCTGTCCCGAATTTTTGTCCGCACCGAAACCGCGAATGGCCCATCCGGTCGCCATGGCGCAAAGCAGTAGCGCGACCGGCGGCCCGAAGAACACCACCGGTATGGCAAGGAAATCCCCCACCGTCGTCAATGCCTGCGCCATGGCGGAAAGAATGAAATAGATCGCCCAGCTCATGACCCATGCGGCGGATACGAGCAGCCATAGGCGAAACAGCCCGCGACGCCAATTCAGCGGCGCGGCTTCCTCTGCGGGTGCAAACGGCCGCCGGACACGTCGGTACAGAGTCACCGTCAAACCTCGCGAACTGCAGTTCCCTGCCTATCCGCATTTTACTCCGTGGGCAGCCGGCGGCAAGCGGGCGAGAGATCCTGCAAGCGACTGCCATCGCCTGTCCTTAACCTCTTGGGTTCCGATTCCGCGTCAATTTGCCGTCGAGGCGTTCAAACCGCCCGGCCGCGTCATCGGCCTGGGCGGTGCAACCGGCAGGCGATGCGGTACGATGTCGACGCAGCCGTCCTCCTTGTCGTGGAAGGTCTTGTATACTGCCGGGACCTTGATCGAGGCTGATGCGTTGCGCGTGCGAACGATCAGACCTTTGTTTCGAGCGCAGATGCGGGACCTGGGCGTAGATGGCTACGAACACCGACTGGATCCTCTACGGCGCCAACGGCTTCACCGGCCGCCTGATCACGCTGGAAGCCAAGCGCAAGAGTCTTCGCCCGATTCTGGCCGGCCGACGGGCGGCACCAATCGAAGCCCTGGGGGCGCAACTCGATCTCCCGTGGCGAAGCTTCGATATCGATGATCCGTCGGCTGCGGCGGCCGCGCTGAGCGACGTCGATGTCTTGCTGAACTGCGCCGGCCCGTTCGCGGCGACGAGCGGGCCGATGCTCGATGCCTGCCTCGCCGGCAGGACGCATTACCTCGATATCACCGGCGAGATCGATGTCTTCGTCGCCGCGCATTCGAGACACGCGCAGGCGCAAGCCGCCGGCGTCGTCGTGTGCCCAGGCGTCGGCTTCGACGTCGTCCCGACCGATTGCGTCGCCGCCGTCCTGAAGCAGGCGCTGCCGGACGCCAAGTCTCTCGCGCTCGGCTTCGACGTGAAGGGCACGCCGAGCCCGGGGACGGCCAAGACCATGGTCGAGGGCCTCAAAGCCGGTGGCCGCGTCCGCAAAAACGGTGAGATCGTCGAGGTGCCCTTCGCCTATCGGACCCGGACGATCGATTTCGGTCGGGGAAACGCCTTGGGCGTGACGATCCCGTGGGGCGATGTCGCCACCGCCTATTACTCGACCGGCATCCCCGATATCGAGGTCTACGTCCGCACCACGCCGGCGGCGGTGTTTGCCATGCGGTGCTTGAACCCGCTGCGGCCTGTCCTCGATCGGGCCGCGCCCCTGCTGCGGCGATGGGCGGCGAGCAGCGGGGGACCTTCCGAAGACCAGCTGCGGCAGGAAACCAGCTACGTCTGGGGCGAGGTGCGTAATGACGCGGGCGCGACCCAAACCGCCCGGCTGACCACGCCGAACGGCTACCGCCTGACGGCGGACGCGGCCCTCCTGGCCGTGCAAACTGTGCTGGAGCGCCGCCCGCCGGGCGGCTATTACACGCCGAGCCGGCTGATGGGCGCGCGCTCAATCGAGCGGCTGCCCGGGGTCAGCGCTATTCACGTCGAGTAGACCATGCAGGAAATCATGATCGGACAGGAATATCGGGCCCCCGGCCGCTTCGTCGACAGCGATTCTCCGCAGCTCACCGCATTCGCCCGCGCGGCAAGCGCGGGGGCGAAGGATGCCACCGATGCGGTGCTGCGGCTCTATTGTGCGGTGCGCGACGAGATCCTCTACGACGCTTATGTCGACTGGACCGACCCCAACGTGTTTCGGGCGAGCGCGGTGCTGGCGGCAAAGCGCGGATTTTGCGTCGGCAAGGCATGCCTGCTCGCGGCTTGCGCGCGCGTGCTCGGCGTGCCGAGCCGGCTCGGCTTTGCCGACGTGAGGAACCACATGACTTCGCCGCGGCTCTACGAGCGCATGAAGACCGACGTGTTCCGCTGGCACGCGTATTGCGACCTGCATCTTTCCGGCAAATGGGTGAAGGCGACCCCGGCCTTCAACGCCAGTCTGTGCGAGCGGCTGGGCGTGAAGCCGCTCGCGTTCGACGGGCGGGCGGACTCGCTGTTCCAGCCGTTCGACAATGCCGGCCGCAAGCACATGGAATATGTGGTGGACCGCGGCACCTTCGCCGACGTGCCGTTCGAGACCATCCTGGCGGACTTTCGCGCGCATTATGCCGCGCTGTTCGGGGAGGAGCGGCTCGCCGGCGATTTTCAGGCCGAAGCGGTGGCCGCTTCGTAGGCTGCGATCAAGCGAAGTGGCCGGATCGGTCGACCGATATGCCCCCTGATCTCTGATACCGCCATGAAGCTCGGCTTCTTCATCATGCCGGTGCACCCGACCGGGCGCGATTACGCGCAGGTGCTCAAAGAGGACCGCGAGCTCGCCTTGATCGCGGACAAGCTCGGCTTCGCCGAAGGTTTTGTCGGCGAGCACGTCACCGACGCGGCCGAGCGCATCACCTCCTCGCTGATCTTCGTCGCCTCACTGATCGGCGAGACCCGAAACATCAAGCTCGGCACCGGCACGATCAACATGGCCAACCATCATCCGGCGGCGATCGCCGCGCAGGTCGCGATGGTCGATCACATGGCCGAGGGCCGCTTCATCATGGGCATAAGTCCCGGCAACCTGCGCTCCGATGCGGAACTGTTCGGCAATCACGACCGCGACCGCAACGACATGCTGGTCGAGGCGATGGACCA
>WNGN01003468.1_pt1 | contig 24611 bp, 32 predicted proteins | sample 5400561 | NCBI WGS metagenome assembly WNGN01 (sample SAMN13153379, study PRJNA577476) | soil metagenome | isolation source: 115 cm soil or saprolite under Garry oak tree replicate 2 | place: USA:California | collected 2016-06-15 | reverse complement strand
CCGGTGACCGACCCCAAGCTGGCCCGCGTCCGCGCCCTGACCGACGACGCGCTCGTCGCCAAGGCCGCGGCGGCCGCGAACGCCGCCAAGTTCATGCGGCTGTGGGGCGCCGAGGACGTGGGCGATCGCTCGGCGGCCGACGCCGCGCTGTGCGCGATCCTGGCCTACTGGACGCGCGCCGACGCGCCACGGATCGACCGGCTCTTCCGGCAGTCCAAGCTCCTGCGGCCGAAGTGGGACGAGCGCCGCGGGTCATCTACCTACGGCGAGCGCACCGTGGCCTTTGCCGTGCGCGGCGCGACCGCCCTCTTCGACCCGGACCTCGACGTGACGCTCGGGACGGACACGACCCGGAACGACATCGCCAACGCCGAGATCTTCGCCCAGCGCCACGGGGACGAGTTCGCGTGGGTGGACCCGTGGGAGACCTGGCTCCGCTGGGGCGGCCACGGCTGGGAGCGTGGCACCCTCGCCACGAGCGCGGCCAAGCTCGCCCGCGAGGACGTGCGCGCGGAACTGATCCGCCGGGCCACCACCTTGTCGGGCAAGGAGGCCGCGGCCGCCCTCAAGTGGGCCAACGCCGCCGGGGACGCGTACCGGCTCAATGCCCTCGAGGGCCTCGCCCAGCACCGCCTCGCCGCGCCGCTCGAGCGCTTCGACGCCGACCCGTACCTCCTCGCGTGCGCAAACGGCGTCGTGGACCTTCGCACCGGGGAGCTCCGCGACGGCGCCCGCGCCGACTGGTGCACGCGCACCACGGGGCTGCGGTACGACGACGCGGCCCGGTGCCCGACGTTCGAGCGGTTCCTCCGCGAGATCATGGAAAACGACAAGGAAATGATCACGTACCTCTGGCGGGTCATCGGGTACGCGCTCACCGGTGACGTCACCGAGCGGGCGTTCTTCCTGCTCGTCGGCGACGGGAAGAACGGTAAGTCCACCTTCGTCGAGACGCTCAAGGCCGTCCTCGGACCGCCGGGGACGGGATACGCGCAGAAGGCGCGGTTCTCGACCTTCCTTCGCAAGTCATTCGCGGGCGGCGCCAACGACGACGTCGCCCACCTCGCCGGCGCCCGCGTGGTCGTGGCCTCGGAGGCCGACGAGCGCCAGGCCCTCGACGTGGCCCTGGTCAAGGAGCTCACGGGGGGCGACACCCACCGCGCGCGATTCCTCTATGGCCGCGAGTTCGAGTTCGTTCCCCAGTTTAAGCTCTTCCTCGTCACGAACAAGGTGCCGCCGATCCACGAGACCACGTACGCGATCTGGGACCGGCTGCACTATGTCCCGTTCGCGTGGCGCGTGCCAGAAAAGGACGTGGACCGCGTCCTCCCGCTCAAGCTCCTCGGCGAGCTCCCCGGCATCCTCGCCCGGGCGGTCCGGGCGTGCCTCGAGTGGCAGCGCGAGGGGCTCCAGCCGCCCACGAAGGTGCTTCAGGCGGGGGAGAAGCTGTATAAGGAAATGGACCTCTTCGGCGATTTCCTCGACGACTGCTGCGAGGTCGGTGACAAGCTGCGCACCACCCACAAGAACCTCTACTACGTCTTCTTTCACTGGGCGCGGGAGCAGGGGCTCACCAGGCCGCCGTCGTCAAAGTGGGTGGCCGCCACGCTGCGGGAAAAAAAGTTTGTCGAGCAGCGTGGCACGGGGAACGTGAAGGAGTGGCTGGGAATCCGGCCGACGGCCAAGGCCGTGGGCGACGTGGGTGATTTATAAAGGAGAAAAGATCATGCAACCACTTAACCAGCGCGTCCACGACCTCGTGCGCTTCATGCGAACCGAGCTGCATGACAAGGGCCTGATCACCGACGAGGAATATGCCGAACTGGCCGTAGACCACGGGGGTGTAAAACGGCTCGAGGACTATGACGGCGTGATCCAGAAGGCGAATCTGGCTGCCGCATCAAAACGGCCAAGCGGGTTGGTACACGTGCTCATCAACGAGGTCCGTAACCTCAACGAAGAGGTACGAGACTGGCGACAAACCTTCAACATGTACCGGAACGCGTGGCTGCGAGAGATTGGCGGCAAGCTGATCTAGAAGAGCCACGACATTGATGCCTTCGTCCTCACCACGCGGTGGGCCCTGGGGGAGGCTGCCAAAAAGAAACCAAGCGACACGTGGAATGGACATATGAACCGCTACTTACTTTTTCTGTTCGAGGCCTATTATCCCGGCGGCGGGTGGCATGACTTTGAGGGTTCCTTTGACACCGTGAAAGAGGCAAAGCTCGTGACCGAAAATAAAGAATTTGCAGAGGGTGGCCACCTCGTGGACCGCGACTCGCAAAAGATCATCTTGCAATGGAGCAAGAGCCAAGGGCGATGGCCGCAAGGGTGGAGAGAAGAAGACCTATGAAAAATGAGCCAAGGTGGATTTGCTTCGTGCCCTCCACCCCTAAGCCAAAGACCAAGACCTGGCGCGTGGACTCCACCGAGTCTGGCGTCGAGCTGGGGTATGTCGAGTGGAACGGACGCTGGCGCTGTTACGTTTTCGCCCCACTCAGTGAAATGTATCTTGACATTTAGTGTCAGTGGATACAGTCTTTTGGGCTGACCCAGGGGTGCTGGTTTTTGGCCACGGGGCTAAGTGCTTTGGTTTCAGCGAAGGCCCAGTTATCGAGTTACCCAAACAGGGCTCTATAGAATAGTCTGCTATGCACGCGCGTACGTTACGGGAAGTTATAAAGAGCCCTGTTTCAGTAACTGGGTAACTGGTGGAAACTCGGGCCATTTTTTGTTGTACAGGTGCCCCCCGTGTATGTTAGCCTTTTATCTCGTGGGATCTCCTTTCACGACGGCAGCGTGTTCTTGGATCGGGCCGCTGCCGTCGTGTTCATCAACTTAGTGCTTAGAAAAATGCGAGGTTGCTTTGGCGCGACGGCTTCACGCAGAAAAAGGTAAGCGGCGTGGCATCTCGAGGCTGCGTGAGCTGGACCCTTCCATTCCTGACCCCCTCGCCCCTCACCGTTTCAAGAAGGGCCAACCTGGTAATCCACGTGGTCGTTCACACGCGGTGCGTGTCAGTGACGCGGTGGTGGAGACGCTGGCCCAGCGTGACGAACAAACGGGCCTGACCCGGGCGGGCATCCTCGCGAGCAATTTGATCTCCCGGGCAGAGACCGACTCGGGTGAACTTGAGCGCGTGCTGCGCATCACGGAGCCAGCGTTGGCCCAAAATCTTTCGGCCGTCGGCCTGTCGGTGGAGACGGATGATGTTTCGGTGGTGTTCAAAAAGTTAGGAATGGACTGACAACAACTTGAAGCCGCTGTCCCCACGCTTCGCCCTGGCCGTCATCGCGCTTGCCGCGGTGGCGGCCTTTTTTTGTTTTTCGCCACGCGTTACCCTCCCCGTGGTCTTGGCCATGGCGCTACCAGCCTTGAAGGAGTCAGGCGCGATCCTAGATCCGCGACAGGGAGAGAGCCGGGCGATAAAACTCGAAGCGCGGCTGCGTGACCCGGGCGAGGCCGGGCGGGAACAGCGAAAGAAGGTCGCGGCGCTGACCGACGCAGAGAAGCTGCAGTTAAAGTATAGCTGGGAATTTTGGGCGCGGCCCAACCAGCTGCTGCCCCCGGCCACCGTGGACTGGCAGACGTGGCTGATCATGGCGGGGCGTGGTTTCGGGAAGACCCGCACGGGGGCCGAGGCCGTGCGGGTGTGGGCGAGGGGCGGCAAGTTTAAGCTGATAAACATCATCGCGCCCACGTCGGATGACGCGCGGGACGTGTGCGTGGAAGGGGAGAGTGGCATCCTGGCAATCTGCCCGCGGGTCGAGCGGCCGGAATATCACCGGTCGCTGCGAAAGCTGACGTGGCCCAACGGGGCAACCTCGTTGATCTTTACGGCCGACGAGCCGGAGCGCCTGCGTGGGAAGCAGCACGAGAAACTGTGGTGTGATGAGCTGGCGGCGTGGCGGTACTTGGGGGACGCGTGGGACCAGGCGATGTTGGGCCTGCGGCTCGGGGACAACCCCCAGTGCGTGGTGACCACGACCCCGAAGCCGTTGAAGGAGGTCAAGGCGCTGAGCGCCGAGGCCACGACGTATCTCACCCGGGGCACCACGTACGAAAATCGTCAGAACTTGGCAAAGGCCTTTTACTCTCGCATCATCGTCAAGTACGAGGGCACGCGGCTGGGGCGTCAGGAGCTGAACGCGGAGTTGCTCGAAGATCGGCCGGGGGCGCTGTGGACGCTGAGGCTGATTGACGACGCGCGAATCAAGAGCCCAGAAAAATTTTGGCAAGAGATCTTTCCAAAGCTAATACGGGTGGTAGGCGCGATCGACCCGGCGGTGACCTCGAACGAGGACAGTGATGAGACGGGGATCATCTTCGTGGGCGTGGACGGGCAGAGCCCGCCACACTTTTACCCGTTTGACGATCGGAGCAACATCTACACGCCCGACGGGTGGGGCAAGGCGGCCGTCGCGGGCTACCACCAGCACCAGTGTGACCGGCTGGTGGGCGAGACGAACAACGGCGGCGAGATGGTGGAGGCGACACTGCGCCACGTGGACCCGAACGTGAGCTACATCGGGGTTCACGCGTCGCGCGGCAAGATCACGCGGGCGGAGCCGATCAGCGCGCTGTACGAGCAGGGCCGCGTGCATCACGTGGGGACGCTCGGCACGCTCGAGGATCAGATGTGTGATTATGACCCCGTGACCGCGACCTTCTCGCCAGACCGCATGGACGCGCTGGTCTGGGCGATGACCGAGCTGAGCGAGTCGTCGAACGAGCTGGCGGTGATCGAGGCGTTGAAGGCAGGAAAGAACACGGCCGCGCTCGTCGAGCGGCCGCCGGTCGTGACGGTCAAGGCGGCCGCGCCAGTGGGAGAAAAACCAACAGGCTGTCCAGCCTGTGGCAGCACGCTGGTGTCGACGGTCGCGGGCGGCCAGCGACGGTGCGCGCAGTGCGCCCACCAGTGGGGCGAGGTCGTGCGGCCGAACACGGGCTTTAACCGCGTGAACGTGGGGAGGGGCCGATGAAGACCGACCCGCGGTTACCAGTCTTTAACCCGACTTATAACCCAGGCGAGCTTCACGTGGGGCTGCGGTTGGCCACGGGCCAGCTGCTGCGCGTGGACCAGCGCTGGTGGAAAAAGTTTTTAAAAGAATTTTACTGGGAGATGGTTCCGGCGGTGAAGGCGTGATTCTCGAGTTCCCGACTGCGGCAGGCGTGGCCGAACGGCGCGTGGCCTCAACCACATCGCTTGAGCGTGTGACCAGCGTCCCTGTGAGCGACGCCGCCGCGGCGCGGGAAGGGCCGTACGTGTTTCGCGAGCGGCCCGCGGCACGGTCGAGCTGCTGCGCGGGGGCTTCCACCGTGTGTCAGCGCTGTGGCCACAAGCTCGATGGGCGGCACGGCGGCAACGGCGATTCGTGCGACTGCGCGTGTCACGAGGGGGCCCGGTGAGCGCCGTGGCCACCCCCGTGTTTGTGCCGGGGGTGATTTCCGAAGAGAAGGGGCTGCTGGCGTGTCTGACCGAGCAGATCTTGTGGGGACGGCTGGAGGTGGAGGAGGCCCGGCAGATCGTGCTGCGCCACTTGCGCTACCAGCAGGAGGCGCTGCGCCGGCCGCGGCTGGTGGCAGGCGGTCGTGGTCAGGGAGGCCCTCGAGAAAAATCACTGGCACCGGGGACGTACGGCCACGGCGCTGGGCATCACGCGCCGGGGGCTGGCTGGAAAGATGGGGCGCCTGGGATTGAACGCGGAGAAGTGAGAGGACCACAAGTGAGACGGGTGATCTTGTTATTCGTGCTGGCGCTGTTTGGTTGGAGTGTTGGCCGCATGCCGGCACAGCAGCAGAATTGTCAGCCGTGGCGTTTCCTCGTAGGCATTCAGACGCCGCCTTCTAGCGCGGCGGCTAGCAAGGTGACGCTGTACTTTAAACCCATGCCTTCGGTTAAGCCCATTTGCGAAGTGACCTTCGCCGTCCGGGAAGCCGCCATCGTTGACGTGCAACAGGGGTTTGTCACGATCGCTGGTAGGCCCGACACGCGCGTTGACATTGGCTGCACGTTGCCAGAAGGAAAGCCACGATGAAAAAATTTAGTTTCGTGCTGTTCTTTTTGGCCCTGGGCCTCATGGCGCAGACCGCCACGACGCCCCCGGTGCGTACGTATCCCGATGTTGTCACGTCACAGACGAATGCTTCGATCGCGCTGACGCAATACAAATCAAACATCGAAGGTTACATTTCGCAGGATGGCACCGACATTTGGAACTTGCAGCGAGTCATTGGCGCCCCGACGACAGGCTTGCTTGACCGCATGACGGTTGCTGAGACGGCGTTGAAAACTGTCATTGCCCCCACACCCTCCGTCCCCGTCGCCGAGTATCTGTTGGTGATTCCCTACGGGTCCACGGGGTTTTCTACCATCTCGTTGGGCACGCAGATCGAGTACCCGCCCACGCAGCGCACGCGCCGCCTGGTAGATTTTACGAACGTTCACCAGATCCGGTCGTGTACGAACATCATCTCGCCGGCCGGGGCTGGGTCTAATTTTTTTATTCGGCAAAGCCCCACCGCCACCTTCACCACGTTGGCCACCATCAGTGGCCCTTATGATCTTACGTTTACGGGGTTGCACTGTTCCACCTGGCAACCGTACGGCGGGCCAACCGGGGACCAATTCATTCGCGTGGAGGCCAGTGGCAGTGGCAGCGTCACGTTAGATTTTATCTCGATGCAGGTTAGGTGAGCGAGGACGTCTGATGAGGTGGAACTGGTGGAAGAAAAAGAAGGCTGTGGTAGTACCACTCTATCCGCACTTTCATTACTTGCAGGCGGCTTCGGACTTTGTCGTGAAGGAATTGAAGGACCGGCAGGTCGTATACGCTGAAGATCAGCCAGAATACCTAGTGTTGTCGCGTTGGCCATTGACCTCGGAACAACGGGCGGCGATTGCGGCGGGTGCCGACATTTATCTCGAGCTGCTGACCTTTAACCGGCCGCTGCAGCCCATCGTGATGTTTGTCGCTGATCAGGTAAACGTGGACTACTTTAAGAATGATTATTTTTGGAAGGATGAAAAGATCAAGGAGGTGCTATGATCCTTGGACTGACAAAGAAGTCCTTTCTGCTGGTCGTGTTGTTTACGGTGGTCGAGGTCATCACGCTGACGGGGTGGATCAAGCTCTTCGAGATCCCGGTAAAGCACGCGGTCGTGTCGGGAATCGTGCTAACCGTAGGATTGCTTGTCGAGCATTATCTAAGCATCTTTGCGGGAAAGGCAAATACGTTGTGATCTTTTATTGGCTAAGTCGGCTGGGACGTCATCTCGCCTGGCTGCTGCGGCCGCCGACGGCACGGGACGTGGCGCGGATCGAGGCCGACACCCCGTGCCCGGTCTGCGGGTATGGGCACGGGTTCATTCGCTGCGTGCACCGGCTGAGCGGGGCAGTGAACGGAAAGCCGCAGGTAGCGGTGCTGCTACAGCATACCTGCGGGGCGTGTGCGGCCCGGTGGTACGAGGAACCGATCGTGAGGTCGAGGCCGGAGCTGATTGGGCCAGGCGTGCCACGCACGGAGATCGAACGGGCCGAGGACAATCTCGAACGACTGGGTCGACAGGCGGTGAACTAAGATGACCTTTAAGCTGGAAGAGCACGTGCACCTGGCCCCGTGGCTGCAGTTCGTGGGGCTGATGATCGTGGTGGGTGGGCTGCTGAGCCTGAGGCACTGGGTGGGGGTGCCACTGGCCTACCTGGGGGTGGGGGTGAGCTTGACACGAGCGCCGGGGACATCACCCACGTGGGCGAGCCGGGCGCGCGGGTGGTCGTGCCGAAGAAGTCGAGGCCGTGATGGTTCAAGTTGACATGATGAAGGTGGGCGTGCGGGTGCTGGGCGCGCGGGTGAAACTGAAGGGTGCGAGCCCCGCAGGCCGCGTGGGAACCGTAGTGGCCCTGGAGTCGCTGAACGCTGACCCCCTCGTTCGCGTTCGCTTTGACGAGCAACGGGAGGGGGAAGGCCGGGAGCTCGTGGGGCCGCTGAGCCTGTTTGAGGTGCAACCACCACTGAACCTGCGAAAGGAAGTGGGTAGGTGATCACGGTGGGCGCGCGCGTGAGGCTATCACACCCGGAGGAGGGTGTTAAGCTGGGCACGGTGACGCAGACGCAGCCGATGGGCGAGAGCGTGATGGTCGAAGTGAGGTTGGACGAGGACAATCGCCTGATGATCGTGGACTCAAAATTGTTAGAGGTGGTGGCCTAACGTGCCACTGGGCATCATCGCCAGGCCCCTCGGGGCGATGGTCGAGGCGCTGACGCGCTACGGCCAGCTGCTGTTTCAGCCACCGGCGGATTCGATCCGCGGGATTAAGCCAGAGGCGTGGTACTCGCCGCTGCAGCCGGTAAGGCCGATTGCGCCGGAGGGCACCGAGCCACGGGGGTTTCAATACTGGGCGGGGCAGAACCTGCTGTGGACGCCGCGGGCGGACGCGGAGTATACCGCGGCGCAGCTCAAGCAGCTGGCCACCTACCCACTCGCGCGCATCTGCATCGAAAACACGAAGGACGCGGTAAGCCAGCTGCCACGTGAGATCCAGGTAAAGACCCAGCCGGGCGAGACGAAGAAGGAACGGGCCGTGCGCTCGCAGGGTGACGAGACCATCCGGAAGCTGAACGCCTTCTTCGACAAGCCAGACCGCGAGCACGACTGGGGTGAGTGGGTGCGGCCGCTGCTCGAGGACATGCTGGTGATCGACGCCGGGGCCATCTTGATCCGCAAGACGCGCGCGGGCGAGATCGTGGAGCTGCCGGTGATGCGTGGCGAGATGTTTGTGCGATACATCGACCAGAACGGGTTTACCCCGCAGCCGCCGGAGCCGGCCTACGCGCAGAACTGGTGGGGCATCCCGCTGGTGAACCTCTCGACCGACCAGCTGATCTACAAGCCGCGTAACATCGTGCCGCGTAACACCGTGGCCTCGCAGCTCTACGGGATGAGCCCCACCGAACAGCTTGCGCCCGAGATCGTCGTGGGCCAGAAGCGGCTGGAGTTCGTGACCATGTACTACACCGAGGGGTCGATCCCCGGCGTGGTGCAGGTCGTCCCCCGTGGTTTTCCCCCCGACAAGCTGGCCGAGGCCATGACGTGGATGAACTCGGAGCTCGCGGGCAATCTCGCGGCGCGGCAGCAGTGGCGATTGGTGCAGGGCTTCGCGGACGCGGCGAAGGGCGAAAAGGACATCATCGAGTTTGCAAAGCAGCCGCTCTTGGCGGATGCCTACGACGAACTGCACCTGCGAAAGATTGCCTTCGGGTACGGCACCTCGCCGCAGCGCCTCGCGAAGCAGATGAACCGGGCGAGCGCGCAGCAGGCAGATGAGGCGGCCGAGGTTGAGGGAATGCGCCCGTGGCTGAACTGGCTGACGGGCGTGATCAATTACATCATCCAGCGGAAGATGGGCTATGTGGACTATGAGATCGTGTTCGACGTGACGAACGAGCCAGATCCGGAGAAGCAGGGCAAGACGCTGGGGGAGCTGGTGGACAAGGGGCTGCTTACGCGAAATGAGGGGCGTGACCGGCTCGGCGAGGAGCCAAGCCCCGCGCCGATGGCAGATCAGCTCACCGTGACCACGAGCGCGGGGCCGGTGCCGCTGGGCCTGGTGACCAACCCGCTGGCCGAGGCGGGTACGGCGACACAGGGCGTGGATGGCAAGCTAAAGTCAGAAAAGAAGCCAGGTGAAGCAGAGACGCCACCGAACGGAAATGGGGGTGGGGCTGAAAAGGCCTGGGCACACTGCGTGACGCATCGTAAGTACCTGAGCACGTGTGCGGCGTGTGGCGTGGCGGTGTACGACCAGTTGGAGCTGGAGAAGAAGGCCCAGGCGCACCCGACGTCGGTGGCAAAGGAAGTGGCGATCCGGCCAGGCCGCCTCGAGCCAGACTCGGTGCTGGCAAAGCACCGGTTGGCCAAGGTGCTGGTTGACCGGTTTCGGCCAATGAAGCGAAAGACCGTGCGAGAACTGGCAAAGCGGCTGAAGCTGCCACACAAGCACCTGGAGGGGGCAGCAAAGGGGAAGTTAAAAAAACAGGATGAGGCAGATGCGACACAGACGATCTTGGACGCGCTCGCCGCCGACTGGGAAAAGGTCGCGGCAGCCGCGGGGGAGCCGCTGACCGGGGCGGCACTGGCCGGGGCCAATCTCGGGGGCCTGCAGTTGGACATCACGAGCGAGGACATGCTCTCGAGCGTGAGCGAACTCGCCCAGGCGTGGGCCGCGGACCGCGCCGCGGAGCTGGTGGGCATGAAGGTGGTCGGGGGCAAGCTGGTGGAGAACCCAGACGCGCGCTGGGCGATCAGTGACACGACGCGTGACAAGCTGCGTGGGATCATCGTCGACATCTTTGCTGAGGAAGATGTCACGCTCGCCGACATCGAGGCGCGGATCGTGGCCGCGGGAATTTTTTCAGCCGAGCGCGCGACCATGATCGCAAACACGGAGATCGCGCGGGCGCAGACGCAGGGCAACCTGGCCGCGTGGCGGGAGTCGGGGCTGGTGCGGCTGGTGGACTGGCAGTTGAGCGCGGACCACGACCTGGATGACGATTGCGACGACATGGCAGACAACGGGCCGTACGCCGTGGACGAGATCGACGGGCCGCCACTTCACCCAAACTGCCAGTGCGCGCTGGTGATCAGCGACGAGACACCAGAAGAGGTGGCAGCGGCAAGCGTGGAGGTTGAGCCATGATGAAAGGTCTAATAACATTCTTGGTAATTCTTCTTGGAACTTTTGGCTTTTCAGACCAAGCTAAAGCTACATCCCCGCCCGCATGCACACTATATGTTTCGCCTTCGGGGTTGGACTCCAATCCGGGCACGCTCTCCGCTCCTTGGCAAACTCCACAAAAAGCGGCTAACAGCGCCACCACCGGACAGACCGTCTGCTTCCGTGGAGGCTCTTATCCCCAAACCGTCACCGCTGGCTACCAACAGACCTTCAACAAGTCCGGTTCCTCCGGCAACCCCATCGTCTTCACCAACTACCCTGGTGAGATCGCCGTGATCCAAGGTTCCACTCGCATTAATGGTTCTTTTCTGAGCTTTATCGGCACACCCCAAGGGACAGGTAGTTGCGACGCCATCAATCACTGTGGCCTCGTCTTCGAAGGCTCCCAGGGCTACAACATCGACGCCATCGACATTTGTTGCGCCGTCAACTCCAATGCCAATTTCATTCTCTTCGACCACGTAGAGATTCGTAATGCCACCTATCATGCAGGACTTTACCAAGAAGGCTGCAATAATTCCATCGTCGGCAGCTACATCCACGACAACGGGGCCTTCAACAACAATCGAAACGAGGACAATGGCATCTACTGGTCCGTCACTTCTACAGGGTGCACCAATGGCGGCTTGATCGCCAACAACCTGCTAGAAAATACTTTCTCCAAGGGTATTCAACTCTACAATGGCGGCTCCGCGACCAATCCGTTCCTCGTCACCGTCACTGAAAACACCGTAGTGACCAGCGGCGCGCAGGGAGCGGTAATCTATGGTGATAACAACACCTTCGTAAACAACGTGCTCTACAACAACAACAACCTTGCTGGCAGTCCTGATGCTGGAGCGCAATATGGGCTGCACACGGGGATAAATAATCTCGTAGACCACAATTTGACCTACGATCCCGTTCGCCCTACCTCTGGTTTTAACATCGCCGGAGGATGCTGCGTCACGAACAATTTGATCGCCAATCCCCTGTTTGTTAACCCAGCAGGGTTGGACTGGCACATCCTCGCCTCCAGCCCGGCCATCGGCTTTAGCAACTTGAATTTTATTCAATCCGTAGACAAGGACAGCGTACCGCGCGTGAATCTGTTTGCCGTCGGGGTGTATCAATTCGTGCCAGTTAATGGCGTAGGATTCTTTCCGATAATTGGCGCCGGGACTATCAGTGGTACAGGGACGATTGTTGTAAGACCTTAGAAGTTCAATGAATAGGAGGCATTATGAAAAAACTGTTCGTAGTCTTTGCCATCGCATTACTTGGTGGCTATATTGGGACGAAGATCGCGGTTGTCGAAGCCCAGACAACGCCAACAGCCCTACAACTTACTGGCTCGGCACCGCACACGACTTGCGCGGTTACGCCAGCAACGACCACGTTCTGCTTCGCCAATGACGGACTTTGGCAATCGATCAACGGAGGGGCTTATGCGCAACTTGGCGTCGCCACTGGAGGGGTCACCACTGGAGGGGTCACGTCATTCAACGGGAGAACTGGCGTCGTCGTACCAGTACCTAGCGACTATCCAAACGCGGTAACTTCGGTGAACAGCAAGACTGGAGCAGTAGTAATCACAGCTACGACTGCTTTACAGTAATCTTGAGGGAACATTGGTGATAAATTGATGCGTCACACAGCGGCAATCCTCGCGCTTTTGCTCTTAGCTGGTTCGGTTCAGGCTGGGCCGAAACACTGGGTTGCCACCCACAAGCGCTTCCTGCTGATGGAAGGGGCGGCGATCGCCGGGGCCTCGATTCACGCCGCCGGGCTGCACCACTGCCGCCACGTAAATGGGGCCGAGCCGTGCGACGAACACTACGGGTCGGCCTGGGCGATGTTTGGCGTGACCACGGGGCTGACGGTAGTCGCGCTGCCCGCGACGGCCGAGGGCTGCTGGAAGAACGGTGGTGGAAAGTTTTGTTACGCCTTTGCCTACGGGGGCAGCGCGTTTCAGGCGGGCTGGGGCCTGCGAGAGTGGCGAACCCACGCGAAGAAAGAGGACACCGAGCCGTGAGCCTGGCCATCATCAAGGTTGGTTCCAGCGTCGCCGTGGACGTGATGGCCCAGGCGCGGGCCTCGCTGGTCTCGGTAAAACAAACCAGTGGCGCACCGGTTTCGTTCTACGTGACTGACCCGGCGCAGTTCACGGGGGCGCTGCAGGTGCCACTGGGCGGCCAGTATACGTTCGTCCGGGCCGGTGGCTACGCCGCGGGCGAGGTGATTGGCACCGTGCGCCTGGCCTCGGGCGGCCTGGTGGACGTGCGCGTGGAGTCGCAGGCGCTGGGCGGCGGCGTGGTGACCACCGAGGTAATCCCGGCAGAAGCGGGCGCCGGCGAGGTGGTGGTGGGGGTAGGGCCAAATGGGGCTTTAGAGTTTGCGGCTGGGGGTGGTGGTGGTTCGGTACCACGGTTGGATGAGGTGTTGGATCCCACGGCGGATAAGACGTTCGAGATGGGGGCGCACCAACTCAGATTTAACGCTCACCCGGTCTTGGGGGCGGACCTTCAGCCATTAGCTGTGTATTCATACGTTGACCCCTTAGTTGCGGTAGCTGAAACATCGGGGCTTTTTTTGCAACCGGAATTTGTTGGGAGTGGAACGCTACCTTCTTACGTCGGCGTGTATGAAACCCCTTATTCGCAGGCGCCATTTAACGGGGAAGTGACCAGTTATGTTGGCTTTCTCGATGATGCGGAGCACGACGTTGGCACGTTTCCAAGCTACAAGGGTTTTGCCACTCTTCACGGGGAGCAGGTTAGTTCGCAGGATACTTTTGACTTTTACGCCGGGGCTAGTTCTCCGTTTTCAATCCTACACACGAACGAATATGGCTTATTTGTAGCTGACAAGACAAAAGCGACTAACAGTTGGGCCATCAAGACCGGCCTCGGCAAAGTAGAATTTGGAGATACGCTCAAGGTCGGCGGGAACATCGGATTTTTTAATCACGCGCCCGCGGCGAAGCCAACCATTTCTGGCGCGAAATTACCAAGTGACGTGGTCCTGGCGAATTTGTTGACGGCGTTAAGTGGATTAGGGTTACTGACGGACAGCACGACGTGATGCAGGTTAGTGTCAGCCTGCTGTACGCGAAGATTGGCCAGCTGGTGGTCGAGAACGAGCTGCTACGAAGTGAACTTCAGCGGTTCGAGAGGGAGACGGCGGATGCCAAAAAAGCAAGTGAAGGAACGGGCCAGCCAGTCGGGAACGAGCAAACCGGGAGTTAGCCTGAGCTACGCGGCGATCTCCGCGCTGGTCGGGCTGCTGGCGGTGGCGGGCGTCATCTGGAAGGTGGGCAGTGCTGTCGCGACGAAGGACGACGTGGCGTCGATCAAGCTGCTGATTACTCCCGTGCTCGAGAAGCACGAGGATCGGATTCGGTCGTTGGAACTGCAGGTGGCGCGATACTTCGGGGCCTCGCAGACGAGTGGTCACCCGCTGCCGTCGCGGGACGAGGGCGGGGTGATCCAGGCGGGCGTGATGCTGGCCCAGTACCAGCAGGCGGCACCAAGTCTCGAACAGAAGATAGAGACGACGCGTCGCGTGGTGGTGCCGGACGAGATGATTCGGGCCTACGAGCTGCAACCGTCGCGGGGCGGCGTGTACGCCGTGCTCGGTGAGGACGGGCGGCTGTATAGCCTCGATGACGTGCTGGCCGTGATCATTCGCTTGCACCTCGAGGAACGGCAGTGGGCGAAGCGGCCAGTGCTGAAGAGATAAAAGACCAAGGGGGGCCTTACGTGGTGGAAATAAAAAATGGCATCACGTGGGCCCGCTGGGCGATTCCGGTGGTGACGCTGGCCGTGGGGATCGGTGGCTACGTCTTTTCGGTGGGGGAGATGAAGGCCACCTACGACCAGCGGTTTACCCGCCTCGAGGCGGATGTGCAACAGGCGCGAAGTGAGTTCGCGCGCAAGGACGTGTTCGAGTCGCGGTTGACGATGATCGAGAAGGCGCAGGAGCGGATCGAGGAAAGTGAAAAAGAGCAGGCGCGCAAGTTGGACGAGATCTTGATGGTCGAGCGAAAGCGGAGGGGGCCGTGAGGGTCGAGGTTCGCGACCTTGTCCTCACGGCCCGCGCGTGGTTGGTCGCGGTGAGCGTCTGGCTGGTGGTGACTGTCGCGTGTACGTTCTACACGACCGCGAAGCTGACCTCGTTTACCGCGGCGATTCACGTGGACCACGAGCTGCTGATGAAATTTGAGGTGCAGGGGCGCAGCGCGAGCTTCGACCGGGACATCGAGCTGCGCAAGCGGCTGATCACGCTGCAAGATGGGCTCGTCCAGCTGCAGGCCCAGCAGCTCGAGAACATAAAGAAGATCGAGGTGCTGCAGCAATTTTTGAACGCGAAGAGGAAAAAGGAGACGCGGTGAACTTTCTCAAGGATCTCTCGCAGAACCAGCTGCTCGTCTGGCTCGTGTACGTGCTGACGAAGACCGCGGTCGTGGCCACGGTCGCGGCCGTCCTCTACTGGGGGCTAGAGCGAACGAGCCCGGCGTTCAAGGAATTTATGAGGGGCGTGTTCAGCGACGGGGGCACGCCGTCGTTTTCGCGGGTGGCCACGGGGTGCCTCGTGCTGGCCTGCCTGGGGATGGACGGGTACCTCGTGGTACGAAACCACACCTTTCCGGACGTGGGCGGGCAGGTGCTGCTGATCGGCACGCTGTATGGCGTGAACGTGGCCGGCAGCACGGCATCGAAGTTTTCAGGAAAGTGAGCGAACCGATGGCGAACAACGACTTTTGGGCCTTGGTCTTCGAGCCGATCACGACGGCGCTCGGAACGCTCGCGGCGGAGGTGCACGCGGTCAAGCTGGAGCTGGCCACGATGCGCGTCGCGCTGCAAGACATCGCACGGGCGCTGCCCCCGCTGCCCGCGGTGCGGTTCATCTTTTCGGGGCAGGTTGGAATTGAACCAAGAAAGGACAACATCAAGATGCTGCTACTTACAGACGTGCAGAAGGCAACGCTCTCGATCGCGCCGGTGGACGCCAAGGGAAACCCGGCGCCGGTGGACGGCGCGCCGAGCTGGTCGGTCTCGGACCCGACCCTGCTGGACATCGCCCCGGCCGACGACGGGCTCTCCGCCGTGGTCACGGCGCGTGGGCCGCTGGGCTCAGGGCAGGTGAACGTGCAGGCAGACGCGGACCTCGGCGCGGGCGTGACGACCATCGCTGGGACGCTGGACGTGACGGTCTCGGCCTCGCAGGCTACGACGCTGAACATCGCGGCGGGTGCGCCCGAACCACAGTAGGGAGGGAAAAGACCTCGTGCCATACGGCTCGGTAAAAGACGTGCCGGACCACGTGCCCGCGGCCAAGCGGAAGCAGTGGCTCGAGGTCTTCAACTCTGCCTACGCGAGCGCGATTGACGACGGCAAGAACAAGGATGATGCGGAGGGCGCGGCCTTCGCGCAGGCCAACGCGGTGGCCGGGCCAAACGCGGAAAAGCTGGCGCTGACCGAGTGGAACCAGTTTCAGCGAGCCGCGCGGCGAGAGGGGCTGGGCCTCGGCAAGCGGATCGGCACGAAGGTCAGTGGGCTTACGCGGGAGGTCAACGGGCCATTTCGCTGTGATCACTGTAGCTTTTTTGACAAGGCCGCGGGGCTGCCGGAGGGGTACGACGCCTACTGCGACTCGCCACTTGTCGCCCTGGACCCGGAGGTGGCGGGGCATGACGGCAGGAAGATGGTAAGGGACGGTGAGTGCTGCGAGGACTACGAGCCCACGCTGGCAAAGGAGCGGAGGATGAAGACGACGTTCAAGAAGTTTATCCCATTCGCGAAGGTCGACGCGGTGAAGCGCGAGGTCTGGGGCGTCGTCACCGCCGAGCAGCCGGACAAGGATGATGAGGTCTGCGACTACGCCAAGTCGAAGCCCTTCTACGAGGCCGTGATTGCCGAGATCAGCCAGGCGAGCGACGGCAAGAACTTTTTTCCGTTGCGCGAGATGCACCAGCTCTCGGCGGTGGGCAAGGGCATCGGCTTCGACTTCCGCGACCCGGACAAGGAGATCTTCATGGGATTCCGGGTCGTGGATGACGCCGCGTGGAAGAAGGTGGACGAGGGGGTGTACACCGGCTTCTCACACGGCGGCGTGAAGGTCGGTGAGATGGAGCCCGATCCCGTGTTCAAGGGCTGCATGCGCTACGTGGCCAACCCCAGCGAGGTCTCGCTCGTAGATAACCCGTGCCTGGGGGCGGCGCACTTTGCCTACGTGAAGGCCGACGGGTCGGTGGAGCTGCGTAAGCTGAAGTCTGAACCGGCGGCCGTGGTATCCGCAGACCGTTTTAGCAAGATCATCCGCGACGTGGAAGACCTTAAGTCCCGCGTTCCTGTTATCAATAAGGGCAAGACCAAGCGCGTGGCAGGGGAGGACCTTTCGAGCTCTGCGTTCTTGATCGTGGGAGACAAGGACAAGACTGACACGTGGAAGCTGCCGATCAAGTTTTCGAGTGAGGCGAAGACGAAGCGGCACATTCGCAATGCGCTGGCCCGCTTTGGGCAGCTGAAAGACGTTTCTGCGGCAGATAAGGACGCGGCGTGGAAGCGGCTGGTGGCGGCGGCCAAGCAGTATGATGTTAACGTGGAAGCTGAAAAGGTGAAGCTCGCAGCGATCCAGGATCACCTCCGCAAGCTCGTACGCGTGCGGGTCAACCGGCTGGCGCGGGCGAAGACGTCGGCGGACCTCGGGCACGCGCTGACCTTCGTCGATGATGACCTGGGGCGGCTGGCAAAGGGCCTGTACGACGTGGGGCGGCTGGCGTGCTGCGTGCAAGAGCTTGGGTACATGCTGTACAACGTCATCGCCGAGCAAGAATGGGAGCAGGACGAGGACTCCCCGGTGCCGGCCATGCTGGCGGCCAACGTGAACGACCTGCTCGACACGCTGGTGGCCTACGCGGCCGAGGAGGTCGAAGAGTTTCGTGAAGAAATAAACGCTCGCGTCTAAAGCGAGTGGCAAGAAGGAGTAATAGGAGGAAAGAATATGAAGAAGTTTATCTCGATCGAGGGGCTGGCCAAGGGCTTTGCGGGCCTGGCGGGCCACTTTACGAAGGCAGCAGCCCACCACGAGGCAATGCACAAGGCGCACGCGGGGCACGCCATCGTGGCAAAGGCCAAGCATGACGGCATGGACGATGGGGACGTGCACAAGGCCTACTTCAAGGCGGTGGCGGATCACCACGAGGAGATGGCGAAGCTGCACAAGGCGCACGCCGATCACCACGCGGAGATGGCGAAGGCCACCGGCGATGAAGAGGACGGCGACAAGGCCGTGAAGGCGGCTGCCGCGGCCGCAGCGGCGGTGACGGAACCTGGGACGGCATTGAATGCCGCGGATCTGAACGTGTCTGTTGGGAACCTGATGAAGGACACGGTGGCAGAGGCCGTAAAGTCCCTGAAGGAAGATTCTTCGTTCAAGGACCTGTTCAAGGCTGCCGTGCTCGAAGAGGTCAAGCGGCAGCTTGGCCAGCAGCTCGAGCCGACCGACGTGAAGGTGATCATCCCGTCGAACGTGCCGGGCGCGGGTGGCTATGGCGCGGGCGTGGGGGTGATCCCAATCGCGCGGCCTGGCTCGGCGCCGCTTGACACGAGCGAGGTGCCGGCCACGCTCTTGCACTTAGTGGACGCGTAGGCCTAGAAGATTTTGGCGGTGGCCCGCCGCGCAGGAGCCTGGGCGGGGCTGGAAGAAAGAGATAAGAAAGGATCATCGAATGAAGATTGCCCAAGAACTTTACGCGGGCATTACCACCGAGAGCCGAAAGCAGATGGCGAAGTTGCTCTCAAGTGACAAGAAGCTCGCGGAACTGATGCAGAAGGCTCACCCGAAGTCCATGGGGGGCGAGGTTGACCCGAAGGACTGGGACCTTAACCACCCGCTGGTGAAACAGGCCGGGCGGCGATACATCAAGGCCCTGAGGGAGGGGCTGAGCAAAGCTGGGATCACCACCGCGCTGGGCTTTAATTACTATGACCTGCGTGGCCCGTCATACTTCATCTTTCCGCTGCTGACGCCGTTTATCCAGATGATCGGCAAGCAGGGAAAGGTCAACGCCGGGGTTGGCACCGTGGCCCACTGGAAGGCCACGCGCAACCCCAACTCCACTTACGTTTACGCGGGCCTGGCCGAAGGTCAGCGGAACGCGCTCGCCTCGCCGAACGAGATCGACTACCTCGCCACGTACAAGGAACTCGGCGAGGAAGGCGGGGAGACCTTTACCGCGCAGTGGGCGGGCGAGGGCTACACGGACAACCTGGCGGACGAGCACTTTCGCAACCTGGCACGCCTGCGGCTGCAGGAAGAGATGATGACGCTGTGGGGCAACTCTGGTACGGCCACTGGCAACCTGGGCTTTGCCCTCGGGCAGCCACCCACGCCGACCCGCGCGCTGGTGACCCCGGCGGCGACCTCGGCGCTGGGCAACGGGGCAAACGTGTGCGTGGCCGTGGTGGCCATCACCGGCATGGGGCTGAACCCTGGCGGGCAGGGTGGGTACAACGCGCCGCCCACCGTCGCGGGCGGCCTTACTACCTTTACCACGCGCGCGAACGCGGATGGCACCTCCATGAACGTTGCGGGCGGGATCAGTCAGATCTCGAACGTGTCGGCGAACCTTATCACCAACGCCACGGCCCAGACGGTCAAGGCGTCGATCGCCGCGCAGAAGGGCGCGGTGGCCTACGCGTGGTTCTGGGGGGTCAACACCACGGCGTCAGCAGCGAACGTAAAACTCGGGGCGATCACCCCGTGGCCTCACTACGTCATTACCGACGTGGCCGGGGGCACCCAGGCGGGGAACGCCACGGGGCTCAACGCAGACAACAGCCTTCAGGCTACGGACTTTGACGGCCTGGGCACCTACAGCTTCCTCAACGGTAGCTGGACGGACATGGACGGGGCCACGCTCACGCCGGGTGGCAACGGGGTGGTGAACGAGATCGAGACGGACCTGCAGGCGCTGTTTAATAACTTTCAGGCCCAACCGGACGCCATCTGGTGCTCGGCTGACGTGAAGGCTGCGGTCGAGGCCGCGGGCACCTTCTCGAGCACGGGGACGAACAGTTACATCTTCCCGTACACCCGTGACGGCCAGGACACCGGGCTGCTGCTTGGGTCGGTGGTCAGCGCCTACAAGTCGAAGTACTCGATCAGCCCGTCGGGCGGCGCGGCCATTCCCATCCGGTTGCACCCGATGTTCCCGCCGGGCACCATGATGTATGACATCAATACCAACCCATACCCACACAGCCGCATCCCGGCGGTGCGTCAGTTCTTGATGCAGCGGGACTATTACGCCATCGAGTGGCCGACCGTCACGCGCCAGTGGACGTTCGGCACCTACGTCCATCAGGTGCTTGCGCACTACGTGCCGTGGATCACGGCGATTCGCACCGGCATCGGGCCGTTCGTCGCGCCGTGCTGGCTCGCCGCGGTCGCGTTCGGGGAAGACTTTTACCTCGGGCCGCGGGTCAATCTGGTTCGCCGCTGGCTGGTCAACGACTGGGAGAAGTCTGGCCCGGTCGCGAAGCTGGTCATGGCGCTTTATCGCACTTACGGCGAGCGTGTTGCGAGGCAGGTGGTAAAGTCAAGCCTCCTGCGCCGCGTGGCCCGCGCAATATTTAGCCGCGTGTTGGCAAAGGCTGAGGCGAAATACGGCTTGGCCAAGTAGGCCATCTTCTCGTAAGCCTGTCCTAGGAAGCAGGCACGAGCAAACCTGGCGGGGGGCCTTCCTAGGGGCCCCCGCCCTTTCTTAAAAAGAAGAGGCGGCAACTGATGTCGCAAAGCCAAGTGGTTCAAGTTACCCTAGATGCGTCTGGCCAGACGCTGAAGCTGCTAAACGCGCTGCTGGCCACCACGTCCCTCGAGATTGACTACACGATCAACGGTTCGCCCGCCACGATCAAGCTCGTGTTGGCCGGGGGCAAGAACGATGGCAGCTCGGACACGCTCGACACCTACACCGTGGTGGCAAACGCCGCGCGCACGGTCGTGCTGGCGAAGACCTATGACTTTTTTCTGCTGACCGCCACGTGGACCGGCGGGGGCAGCGTGACGGTCGCGGCGACCCTCAAGACCTCGGGGGCCGGGGCGGCCTTCGCGGGCGCGTTTCAATTCGTGCAGTCGGGCGTGGGCAGCCCGGCCGGGGTGCTTGCCGCCCCCGTTGGCACCGTGTACGTGGACCTGAGCGGCGGGGCGGGCACGACGCTATATGTCAAAGAGTCGGGTGGGTCAACTTCAAGCGGGTGGGTGGCCAAGTGAAGGTTGCGGTCTTTTATCCGAAGAATTTTTTTGCGAGCTGGTATGCGCTCGGGGGCTACGTGAGCGCGCTGCGTGACCTGGGGCATGAGGTAATAGATTGTCCGGTACCGGGCAACCTGGTGCGCGACGTGGCGGTCTTTCGCCGCGTGCTGCCGTCGCTCGAGCTGCTGCTGACCTGTGACGTGGTGCTGTCGACGTTTCACGAGTACCTGCATCCGTGGCTTGAGGCCGTGTATGGGTTCGAGGCGTGGCAGCAGCTGCTGGCTGCTGGCAAGGTGATCGCCCGTTATGACGAGTCGATGGACCGCGTGGACCTGAAGCTTCCGGAGCGACTGCCGGAGCTAAGGCGCTGGGCCAATTACCATTCGTTTCCCGCGGCGCAGGACGCGCTGAGGTACGACGGGGCGTGGCACCCGTTTGGGACGGACACGAGAATCTTTCGACCGACCAGGACGGAAAAAAAATATGACGTGGCGTTCATCGGGACGATGTACCAGCTGCGGCAAAATTACCTGCGGCAGTTGGTAAGTTTTATCTCGAGCGACGTGATCTTCTGCTGTGGCTCGTGCATGATCCAAGATCTCTCGGGGGTCAAGGCGCGAGAGTCCACGGAGCTGCTGGCGGAAAATTACCGGCAGATCAAGATATTTTTCTGCCTACCGCCGATGTCGCGGCTGATCGTGGCCAAGGTGGTGGACGTGATGGCCTGTGGGACATTCGTGATGTACCCACGCCTGCCAGGCGGGTCGCACCGAAACAACGTGCTGTTCAAGCACCACGAGCACCTTGCCTACTATGACCTGGGCTACTTCAAGGTAAACGGAAAGCAGGTGCATCACTGGCTCGAGCACGAGGCGGAGCGAGAGCAGATTGCGGCCGCGGGCGGCGAACTGGTACGGGCCGAGCATACGTTGCCCGGCATGCTGGAAAAAATCTTGGCGCTGGCCACGCCACGGGTGACGCTACCTGTGGCCGTCGAGGCGGTGCCCGCGTGAGGCTCTATCCCCAGTTGCCACGCTGTGATCGCGGTGCGCTGTTTCACAAGCGTGACTCGACGCTGCTCATGGCCACCGACGAGGTGTTGGACTTTCTCTATGGGCTGGTGCGATTGGTGAAGCCGTTGGTCTGCGTCGAAACCGGCACGCACCACGGGGACAGCGCGGAGGCCATCGGGCGGGCGCTATCTCACAATGGCCTCGGACGCCTGACCACGTGTGACACGGACGCGGTGTTGGTGACCAGCGCGCGGGCGAGGCTGGCGCATCTGCCGGTCACCGTGGTGACCGCCCACGGGGACGCGTTGCTCGCGACGTTACCGCGGGTCGACTTTGCGTTCATCGACTCGGGTAGTCCGGCGGTGCGAACGGCAGAGCTAAAGTTGCTGGGCGATCACAATATCAGTCCGCTGGGGATCGTCGCATGGCACGACGCGTGCGTGGACTATCAAGGGCTCTATGAGGAATTTATCACCCGCGGGTGGCCTCACCTGGTCTTTCCGTCGCTGGTGGGGCTCGCAGTATTTCAGAGGCCCGCATGATCTCGATCCTCTGCCCCACGCGCCGCCGTGGCACCCAATTTACCCAGATGGTGGCCTCGGCGCGTCTGACGGCAAAAAACCACCCGCTGGAGGTCGTGGCCTACGTGGATGAAGACGTGCGAGGTGAGGCAGACACTTATCGTGAGCTGTTAAATGTCAAGTGCGTGGTGGGGCCACGCACCGTGCTGACCGACTGCTGGAACCGGTGCCTACCGCTGGTGACCGGGGACATCGTGATGCAGGGAAATGATGACGTGATCTTTCGCACGCCGGGCTGGGACCAGATGGTCGAGGCGGCCTTTGCCGCGTGCGAGGACAAGATCTTGCTCGTGCACGGGGATGACCTGGGCTTCGGGCGAGAGCGGGCCGGGGCGCACTGCTTCGTGCATCGCCGCTGGGTGGAGGTGGTGGGGTACTTTATCGCGCCTCACTTTTCTTCGGACTTCGGCGACGTGTGGCTGAACGACGTGGCCAACGCACTGGGACGACGGCGCTTCGTGAACTTTGTCGTGGAACACATGCACCCGGATCTGGGAAAGGCGCCGGTGGACGAGACCACGCGGGAGCGAAAGGCACGGCACGCGCGGGACGACGTGGCCGGATTATATCAGCGACTGGCGCCGCGGCGGGCGGAAGACGTGGCCAAGCTGAGGGCGGTGATCCAGGGCAGGCATGGCCCAGGGCACCGCGACCGAGAGCGTTGGACGATCATGGTCTTGACCCAGCCATCTCGAAAAGAGTTTCTCGCGCGACTGCTGCGGGGGCTGAAACCACAGGTGGCGCAGGCAGCGGGGGCCGTCACACTGGACGTTCGCCTGTTTGATCCGCGCCTGACGTTGGGCGAAAATCGAGAGTGGCAGCGGCGCGCGGCCCGCGGGGAGTACCTGAGCTTTGTTGATGACGATGACCTGGTGCCAGATGACTTCGTGAAAAAGATCCTGCCACTGCTGGACGGCGTGGACCAGGTTGGCTTTCGCGTGCAGTGCTACATCGACGGGGAGCCGTTCTCGCGGACCTATCACTCGCTGCGCTATCCTGGCTGGTCGAGCGACCAGGCGGGACACTACCGCGACCTATCGCACGTGACCCCGCTACGACGAGAGCTGGCGCTGCGCGTGCCCATGGAGGGCGGCACCGGCGAGGATGCGCGCTGGGTGGACGAGCTGCGAAAGCTGAAAATCGTCAAGACCGAGCACTACATCGACGAGGTGATGTATCACTATTACTATCGGACCTCGAAGAAGGACATGTACGTGGCGCCATGGCAGCGCCAGGGGGCACACCGGGAGGCGAACGTGGTCTGCCCGAATTGTGGCGCGTCGTGCGCGGTGGTCTTCTCGAATGGGCGACGGTGCAATCAGTGTGGGCACCAGTGGCAGGAGGCAGCCGCGTGAGGGCGACGATCGACCAGGTCTGTCGATATTGGGACGCGCGGCCGTGCAACGTGCGGCACGGGCAGGCAGCCGTGGGCACGCTAGAGTGGAGCCAGCAAGTGACCGCGCGGAAGTACCTGGTCGAGCCACACATCCCGGGCTTCGCGCAGTTCGCGCGGTGGCGTGGCAAGCGGGTGCTGGAGGTAGGCTGTGGGATTGGGACCGATACGCTTGAGTTTCTGCGGGCCGGGGCAAATGTTCACGCGGTAGACGCTTCGATGAAAAGTATTCGCCTGGCCTGGCAGCGCTGCTTTGCTGAAAAGGTCGGTCTTTACTTGGATCGTGAAGATGACGTGGTGTTTCACCCGTATGATGCAGAAGAGTTTCTACCACCAGGACCATTTGATCTAGCCTACTCATTCGGGGTACTTCATCATACACCACGACCAGATCGGGTGTTGAAAAATATCTACGATCGGTTGGCCCCCGGTGGTGAACTGCGCGTTATGCTGTATGCAAGGCACTCATTAAAATTCTGGTTCGGTGAGCAGCCTGAGGCACAGCCTGATTGCCCCGTGGTCAAGCTGTATACCGCGTGGTCAGCCCGAAAGTTACTGCAGGCCGCGGGCTTCGAGGTACTGGGCGTGCGAAAGACGCACCTCTTTCCGTGGCGGGTAAAGGATTACGTCACCCACCGGTATGTAA
>WNGN01000504.1_pt1 | contig 24628 bp, 18 predicted proteins | sample 5400561 | NCBI WGS metagenome assembly WNGN01 (sample SAMN13153379, study PRJNA577476) | soil metagenome | isolation source: 115 cm soil or saprolite under Garry oak tree replicate 2 | place: USA:California | collected 2016-06-15 | reverse complement strand
GACCTACAGGCGACTGGCCGGCCATGCTGGCAGCCGCGCAGGAAGCCGACACCCGCGGCTTCGATGCCGTTGGTTTCCTGGATCACTATCATATAGACAATCCCGAGTGGTCCTACATCTGCGGCTGGTCAGCCTATGGAGCCCTTGCCATGGCGACCTCGCGTATCCACCTCGTGCCAATGGTCATCGACCACATGAACTATTTACCCGGCGTGCTCGCCAAAGAGACCTCGACCCTGTCTATCCTGAGCGGCGGTCGCTTCGAACTCGGCATTGGCGCCGGTGATTACTTTGAAGAAGCGCACGCCTGGGGCCTTGAGGTTCCTCCTGCCCCGGCGCGCATTACTGGCCTCGAAGAGACCATCACCGTCCTTCGCCGTATCTGGAGTGGCGAACAGGTAACGTTTGAAGGTGAACATCTCCATCTGAAGAATGCTGCTTCAACCCCACTTCCTCCCACTCTCCCGCGCGTAGTAATAGGCGCGGGCCGCTCGCGAAGCTTGATCCGCAACGCCGTCGCCTATGCGGATGAGATCAATGTCTACGCCGATGACGAGTTGATACGCTTTGCACGCCAGGAGATCGAGGCATCTTCTCGCGCCGTCACATTGTCGGCCTTTGTGTGGGACTGGCTCGAGGACATAGCCGAAAAATTGGCCCCTGCCAGCAAATGGCTGTCCTGAGTGAGACAACCTTGCCCGGCGAACGCGTGATATTATATCCTTAGGCAAGGTTCAATGATGAAGAAAAGCCCTTGACCGTTTGAACCGTCGCACCGTGTCATCCTGAGCAAGCCAGAGCCCTGAGCCTTCGCTTCGCTCAAGGGTAAACTCCGCGAAGGGGAAGGGTCTGTCGCCATCGGCAGCGAGATGCTGAGCGAAGCGAAGCATGACAGGGCTGGACCTGTCTGTGGGTGAGGACCTGTCACGTTCGTTTGAACCTTGCCTAACAAGAGAAACCACTGGAATGTTGATGTTCAGGTGAAAGGAAGTGTGTTCCGATGACCGATCAGAACTTGTCCCACTACCCGGCGGGGGTCGATATCCGCGGCCCCGTTACTCCGGAGTTTGCCGAGATATTGACACCGGATGCTATGAACCTCGTTGCAACCCTGGTCCGTGCCTTCGCTGACAGGCGCGAGGAACTCTTGCAGCGCAGGGTGCAGCGGCAGGCCGAGATTGACTCCGGCAAACTGCCCGATTTCCTCCCCGAAACCGAGCATATCCGTAACAGCGAGTGGACTGTAGCTCCCATTCCCGAGGATCTCCTGGACCGCCGCGTCGAGATCACCGGCCCTGTAGAAAGAAAAATGGTCATCAACGCGCTGAACTCGGGCGCCAAAGTGTTCATGGCCGATTTTGAGGACTCCCATACCCCCACCTGGGAGGGTAACATCGAGGGTCATATTAACCTGCGCGATGCCGTCAACCGCACCATCGCATATACCAGCCCCGAGGGGAAGCCGTACCGCTTACAAGAAAAAACCGCGACCCTGCTGGTGCGCCCGCGCGGATGGCACCTGTCGGAAAAGCACGTCTTCATCGATGGCCAGCCTATTTCTGGCGGCATCTTCGACTTCGCCCTTTACTTCTTCCACAATGTGAAAACGCTGCTCGCGAAGGGCACCGGACCCTATTTCTACCTGCCCAAGCTGGAGAACCACCTGGAAGCCCGCCTCTGGAATGACATATTTGTGCTTGCCCAGCAGGAACTGGGCATCCCCCGGGGCACCATTCGCGCCACCGTGCTCATCGAAACCATCCTGGCAACTTTTGAAATGGATGAGATACTCTACGAACTGCGCGAGCACTCTTCTGGCTTGAACTGCGGGCGTTGGGACTACATCTTCAGCGCTATCAAGAAGTTCCACCAGATGCCCGACTTCATCTATCCCGACCGCGCTCAGGTGACCATGACCACGCACTTCTTGCGTTCCTACTCCCTGCTCACCATCAAGACCTGCCATCGCCGTAACATCCACGCCATTGGCGGCATGGCTGCCCAGATCCCCATCAAGAACGATCCGCAGGCCAACGAAGAGGCGCTGGAGCGTGTGCGCGCCGACAAGAGGCGTGAAGCCACCGATGGTCATGATGGCACCTGGGTAGCACATCCAGGCCTGGTACAGATCGCCATGGAGGAATTTGACAAAGTCATGAAGGGACCCAACCAGATAGATCGGAAGCGTGAAGATGTACATGTGACGGCCCGCGACCTCCTGGCCATCCCGGGGGGACAGATCACCGAAGCAGGCCTGCGCAACAACATCAGCGTCAGTTTGCAGTACCTGGAATCGTGGCTGCGCGGTACTGGCTGCGTTCCCATCTACAACCTGATGGAAGATGCCGCCACCGTCGAAATCGCCAGGTCGCAAATCTGGCAGTGGATTCACCATCCCAAAGGCGTCTTATCCGATGGCAGGAAAGTGGATATCGAACTATACCGCCGACTGACGGATGAAGAACTGGCAAGGCTCAAGTCTACGCTCGGCGAACAGCAATTTGCCGCGCGCAAATTTGGCACGGCCCGCCAGTTGCTCGACCAGATCATCACCAACGACCAGTTCACCGAGTTCCTGACCTTGCCCGCCTACCAGTACATCGATTAACAAACGCCATGTGCAAGTTTTTTCTCCGCGTGCCGCCTGCGGCGGCGAGAGGAGGAAAGGGGATTGGGGACACCCCAATCCCCGTCAGGGGCTGCCGCCCCTGAACCCTGCTCAGAATAACTTGCTCTTTTATGCACTAGAGGATCTGAAAATGCCGCAAAAAACAGCCGTTTCAGCAGGCGCAATCATCTTGCGCGAAATCGAAGGCGAACTGAAGCTCGCCCTGGCCCATCACAAAAACAGCGCAAAAGAGTGGGTTTTACCCAAAGGCCACGTCGACCCAGGCGAATCACTTGAGCAGGCAGCCCTGCGCGAGATTCATGAAGAGACAGGCCTGGCACGCGTTCAGCTCATCAAGCACCTCGGCACAATCGTGCGCCAGTCTATTAAAAACAACGGCGACGTAGAGGATAAGACAATCCATTACTTCCTGGCGTATGCCCTGGACAACGGCCAGCCGCAAACCCCACTCGACCCGAGATTCACCGGCGTTGGCTGGTTCTCCCCGCATCAGGTTATCGAACTTATTCCTTACGAGCAAGACCGCGCCTTTTTGCTGGAGCATTTGTCCCCAATGCTCGATGTCCTGTAGGTGTGAGGGCCTTTATGGCCGCCCGCTCCTGGGATGCCATATACGCGCGTGCTCCATGACCACCCGTTTAGGTCACGCGACAAGGCTACGCGGGCGGCCATAAAGGTCCTCCCCACGCCGCTCCACCGCCCTCGCCCCTACGGATATTGATGGGCTGTTTCTTCGGTTGATGCCTGTTGGGCGCCCCTTGCGGCCATCATATTTCATCGCGCAACTCCAATATATAGCCCCCTTCCCGTCAGCTTCTCAGGATCGGGATCATGTACCACCTCCAGCCCGCTGGCGTGGAACGCATCGAGATACTCCTCGTGTGAGAACAACCCCAGCTCATGCAGTTCGGTAAAATGCTCAATTCCTGCAGGGGTAGCAACGAGGTAATGGAAATTCATAATAGACAGTCGTCCTTCCACCTCGCCCTTATTCATGCGCGCTATTTTCAAGTCCGGCTGATTCACAAAGGTTGCGCTCAAGTGACCTGCCTTGAACCTTTCAGGAGCCAGCCACGGCTCGATGAGCAGCACACCACCCGGGTTCAGGTGGCGCCGCATCGTTTGCAGCGCCTGTCGCATACGCGGCAAAGTTTTCGTATAACCTATCGAACTGAACAGGCACATGACCACGTCGAACGTGTGCCCGAGATCGAAGTCCACCATGTTCGCGCGGTGAAAGGCGACTCCAGGATTGCGCCGCCGGGCGATAGCCAGCATCTCTTCGTCGAGATCAAGCCCTTCGACTGTATAGTCTCGCCGCAAGAAAGTAAGGTGCGCCGCTGTCCCGCATGCCACGTCCAGCAGCGCGTTACCCGGAGATTGCTTATATTGCTTGATTACCGCGTGGATTTGTTGGGCTTCCTTTTCGTAATCCTTCATCGTACCGTAAATCGCGTCGTAAAACGCTTCGGACTTTGTAAACATGGCAAAATCTCCTACTTGCTCTGCTTAATAATAGTCTCCTCTTCAGCTTCGGCAACGACGAGGACGATTTGTATTATGATACATTTGATGGTACCAGATGGGTATTATTCTGTCATCTCCTCTCGCCGCAAAGCTTATCGTGAAGAACGATGTGTGGCGCAGGCAGTCTGCGAAACGTTTTACCATCAGACGAGACAGAACTTTTCCTATAGTTCACTCTTCGACCAGAAAGGGACATACTATGAGGACAAGGTCGCTGGTGGTGCGCTGCTGCGCCACTGTCATTCTCCTGGCTCAATTGCTGATTGTCATCAGTCTCTTTTTCCCGTATGCGCACTATTGGGGAACTACCGGTTGGCAGGAGCTTTTCCCTTCCCCCGGCACGCTCTCGCTCGACCCGCTTGATCCCTACTACCTGTCCCTCATCAGGGTCAGGGCCTTCGTCGTGCTCATCGTGTTTGCTCTGCCAGTGTTTGCTGCGGTGGCCGTCTTCCGCTCCCCGACCAGGATGATGGGCCTGCTCGGCGTGTGGATCAGCCTTCCCCTGACTTTGCTCTCCTGCTTTGTCTGCGCGAGCATAGTTCTCGATCCTTTCAATGGCTACACGATCCGCTCTAGCCCGGTAGTCTGGTTCCCGCCTGTGGGCTTCGCCCTTTCTTTCCTCAGTTGTCTCGTGCTGGCTCCGTACCTGCCTCTCCTGCGTGCCCGTCAACCGTCTATGGGCCGACTGATCCATCTGGAAGCCGGTCAGCACGAGAGAGCAGAGGGTGTCTCCCATCCCAATGGAGTCGAACTTCCAGCGCACGCCACCAGACCGCGCCGGTGGCCTCGCCTCGCCTTCCTTGGCCTCCTATGTCACCTGCTCATCGGCCTGAGCCTCTTGTTCCCCTATACCGAACTCCACGATCAGTATGAAGGCACCATCACCCTCACGACCGGCTGGCAGATGCTCAGCAAGGCTCTCCAGATACAGAATATCCATGTACTCCTCAGAGGGTGGCAGTCAGGAATTCCCGCCGCGTCTGTGGCAAGCTTGCTGCTCGCTGCACTGATGCTCCCAGCGCTCATCTACCTCGCCTTCCTGCTGCCCTTCCCATGGAAGAACGGGACCGCAGACACGAGGCTTCGAAAGAGTATCTATATCAGCTATCTGCTGACCACGATAGGGTTTAGCCTGAGCAGCGTCGTCCTGGGGCTCTCTCTCATCTATCGAGGCGGCGATCTGCACGATCCATTTCTGACCACTGACCTGACTTTTGTCATTCCCCCCGCAGCTTTCCTCCTTTCCCTCCTCTGCAGTACTGCTCTGCTCGGCTATGGCTTGTGGCTACACCCTAATGAACCTCCCGCTTTTTTCTCACTCTTCAACCGGATTTGATACGAGACCCTGTCTACAATTCTCGACTCCTCGTCTCAACAATCCCCGTAATCCGCTCTACGAAGCGCTCCAGCGGCATCGCCCCCAGATCTTCATTCGTGCGCAGACGTACAGACACAGCCTTCTCAGCGACCTCACGATCCCCGATCACCAGCATATAGGGCACCTTTTGCACTTGAGCATCACGGATCTTCGCGTTCATACGTTCGCTCGAATCGTCCAGTTCGGCGCGCAGGCCCTGATGGTGTAGGTGCTCCAGAACCTCTCGTCCATACGCGACGTGCCGGTCAGAAATTGGAATGATCCTGGCCTGCACGGGTGCCATCCAGGCAGGAAATGCGCCTGCCGTGTGCTCGATTAAAATGCCCACGAAGCGCTCGAGCGAGCCGTAAATGACGCGATGGATCACAACTGGCGTCTTCTCTGACCCATCCTTGTCGATGTAAGAGCAATCAAAGCGCCTCGGTAACTGGAAATCAAGCTGGATCGTCCCCATCTGCCACGACCTGCCCAGCGCGTCCTCCATCAAGATGTCGATCTTCGGCCCGTAGAACGCGCCGTCTCCATCCTCGATGACGTAGTGTCCCGGTCCCACGTGCTTATCCAGGATGCGCTGCAGAGCTGCCTCCGCCTTGTTCCACGTCTCCAGGTCGCCGATATAGCTTTCCGGCCGCGTGCCCAACCGGAAAGAGTACTTGAGATCAAAGATGCTGTAGAAGCGGCCCGTCAGTTCAAGGATACGGTCGTATTCTTCCTCTATCTGCTCTTCCATCACGAAAATGTGCGCGTCGTCCTGCTGAAATTTCTGCGCCCGTAACAGGCCGTGCAGCGTTCCCGCCCGCTCGTGGCGATGCAGCGTATCGCAGTCCGAGAGCCGCAGCGGCAAATCCCGGTAACTGCGCGTCTTGAGATTGTAAACGATCATCGCGTTGGGACAGTTCATCGGCTTAACGCCGTACGTAACGTTCTCGTCGACCGGGATAAGAAACATTTCCTCCCGGTAATGCTCCCAGTGTCCCGAAATTTCCCAGATCTTTCTATCGTTGATCAAGGGCGCCGAGATCTCCTGGTAGCCCCGCTTCTCGTGCTCGCTGCGCCAGAAGTTGATCAGTTCCAGCAGCATCTTAAAACCCTTAGGCAGCCAGTAGGGCATGCCTGGCGCGCTGGGATCAAAATGGAACAACTCAAGCTCTTTGCCCAGCTTGCGGTGGTCGCGCTTCTGCGCCTCCTCCAGGCGCCACAGGTAGGCATCGAGTTCCTCCCGTGTGAACCACGCTGTCCCATACAACCGCTGCAACATCGGCCGGTGCTCATCCCCACGCCAGTAAGCCCCTGCTATCTTCATCAGCTTGAAAGGGCCGATCTGCCCCGTGTGTTCTACATGCGGGCCCCGGCACAGGTCCAGGAAGTTGTGCTGCCGGTAGATGCCCACCTCTTCGTCCGGCAGGTTCTCGATCAGTTCGACCTTGTACACCTGTCCCTTGTTGCGGAAGTACTCCAGCGCCTTCTCACGAGGCCAACGCTCACGGATGAATGGGTACTTGCCCGCCACAATGTGTGCCATGCGCCGCTCGATCTCTGGCAAATCCTCCGGGGTAAGCGGGCGTGGTAATTCAAAATCATAGTAAAAACCATCCTCGATAGCAGGTCCAATGGCAAATTTAGCGCCAGGAAACATCTCCTGCACCGCCTCGGCCATCACGTGCGCCGCCGAGTGCCGCATACGCTGGATCGGCGTATAGCCCACAGACTCCTGCAATTCTGCCTCGACCGACATAGAAAAACCTCCTCGTTCGTTATCGGATAACAATAAAAAGGCCTTCTCATCCCATTATGGGACGAAAAGGCCATAAAAGAACACTCTTCGTGGTTCCACCCAGTTTCCGCGTCTCTTATGAGTTTTAATACATTCATCCAGGTATCGGAACAGCCACCAAGGGCCGATAAATCGGCGCTGGGCGCGATAAATCGGCCCCTACAGATAGCCGGATTATTTCGTTAAAGTTCATAAGAGTCGCGCTTTAGTAACTGCTAACGTGGTTAAAACGTGTACCTTACTGTCTCGGTACAGGCTGGCGAGGGGTATCTTCCCTTTGCTGGCCAGGAAGCGCTTTCAGCCTTTGGCGCTTCCTCTCTGTAGACCCCTGGAAGGAGACATATCTCGCGTGCTTGCCGTATAGATTATTCTCTCCTACAACTCCCGGCTCCTCGTCTTGATAATTCCCGAAATTCGCTCTACGAAACTTGCCAGAGGCGTCGCACCCAGGTTCTCGTTCGTGCGAAGGCGCACGGCCACCGCGTTCTCCGCTGCCTCCTTGTCGCCCACCACCAGCATATACGGGATCTTCTGCAACTGCGCATCGCGCACTTTGGCATTCATGCGCTCGCTGCGCGTATCTATCTCCACGCGCACACCTGCTGCCTTCAACACATCTGCCACCTTACCTGCGTACTCGATATGCCGGTCGGCAATCGGGATAATCATTACCTGCACCGGTGATAGCCAGACAGGGAACGCGCCCGCGAAGTGCTCAATCAGCAGTGCCATAAAGCGCTCCGTCGAACCCATTATAGCCCGGTGGATCATGATTGGACGATGGGCCTGCCCATCCTCTCCGACGTACTCGATCTCAAAGTTCTCTGGCTGGATGAAGTCAAGCTGGATCGTCGCACACTGCCAGTCACGCCCCAGCGCGTCATGCACCATAAAGTCTGTCTTGGGGCCGTAGAACGCCGCCTCTCCGATCACTTCCCGGTACTCGATGCCCTTGTTCTTCACCGCTGCCTTCAGCGCACTCTCCGCCCGGTCCCAGATCTCCACGTCACCCGCGTATTCTTCCTGCTTCGCCGGGTCGCGCAGCGAGAGTGAAATCCAGTAGTCCGTCAATCCGTAGGTGTTGAAAACCTCCAGCGCCAGGTTTATCGCACGGTCAAATTCCTCTTGTAGTTGATCTGGTCGCAAGAAGACGTGAGCATCATCCTGCGTGAGGCTGCGCACCCGCGTCAGGCCTGTCAGCGTCCCCGCCTTCTCGTCGCGATACAGCGTAGCAAACTCAGCGTAGCGCACAGGCAGTTCGCGGTAGCTGTGCATCTGCGACTTGTAGAGCAGGATATGGTGCGGGCAGTTCATCGGCTTGAGCATATAGGCATCGTCTTCCGACAGCTCCTGCTCGCCCTGCATCATTGGGAACATCGTATCGCGATACTTGAACCAGTGCTTTGACGTTTTGTACAACCGCACCTTTCCCAGGTGTGATGTCCACACGTGCTGGTAGCCATACTTCTCCTGCGTCTCGCGCACGTAACTCTCCATCTGGTACCGCAGCATCTCGCCGCGTGGCAGGAACAACGGTACTCCGGCCGGCACATCATCACTCAAGATAAAGAGCTTGAGTTCCTTGCCCAGTTTGCGATGATCGCGCTTCTGCGCCTCTTCCAGGCGCCACAGGTAGGCGTCAAGTTCCTCCCGCGTGAACCATGCCGTGCCATACAGGCGCTGCAGCATCGGCCGGTGCTCATCCCCGCGCCAGTAGGCCCCCGCCACGCGCATCAACTTGAAGGGACCGATTTGCCCTGTATTCTCTACATGCGGACCCCGGCACAGGTCCAGGAAGTTGTGCTGCTGGTAGATACCCACCTCCTCGTCCGGCAGGTTCTCGATGATCTCAACTTTGTAGGCCTGGTCCTTGTTGCGGAAGTACTCCAGCGCCTTCTCGCGCGGCCAGCGCTCGCGCACAAACGGGTACTTGCCCTCTACAATCCGCGCCATGCGCTGTTCAATATCAGCAAAGTCATCCGGTGTCAGCGTACGCGGCAGCTCGAAATCGTAGTAAAAACCATCCTCGATAGCTGGCCCGATAGCGAAGCGTGCCTCCGGAAAAATCTCCTGCACCGCTTCCGCCATCACGTGCGCCGCCGAGTGCCGCATACGCTGCAGAGGCGTATAGCCCACAGACTCCTGTAATTCTGCCTCGACCGACATAGAAAAATCCTCCTCGTCAGACAATAAAAACAAAAAAGCCTTCTCATCCCCTCATGGGACGAAAAGGCAATGACACTCTTCGTGGTTCCACCCAGCTTTCGCGCCTTAAACGCGAAATTCAACCTCGCGCTTAATGACTCGCTTTGGCGACCGCTAACGTGGTCGAGACGTGCACCTTGCTGTCTCGGTACAGATTAGCGAGGGGTATCATCTTCTTACCGGTCGGAGCGCTTTCAGCCGCTGGCGCTTCCTCTCTGCATACCTCTAGAAAGAGACATGTCTCGCGTGTTTACCATGTCTTGTATTTTCTCTGCATACAGAATAGCATAAGCGGCGTATGATGTAAAGAGCCAATCGAAGTCGCGCGATTATGAGTTTTAATACATTCATCCAGGTATCGGAACAGCCACTGAGGGCCGATACATATGAGGTATCAGGCCACTTCTCAACAGCGGGTAATGGAAAATGGCGAGAGACCCGCCTCGGGCGTTTACCGGTGTTCCACAGACTCTCCACCCGCTGCTCCGCCATCACCACCTCCTGACCCGGTTGCTGTCATCTCCCGTTGCAGGTGGCTCCTGCGCTGACTGTATACAAAGTAAATGACCAGCCCGATCGCCAGCCAGACGATGAAGCGACCAATGGTGATCAGCGGCAGGTTCACAATCAGGAACAGCGAGCCAATCATTGAAAGAATGGGAATTAGCGGCACCAGCGGCACCCGGAATGCGCGCCGCAAATTGGGCTGTGTGCGACGCAGGATGAGCACGCCAAGCGAGACCAGCACAAACGCCGACAACGTGCCGATATTGGTGAGTTCTGCCACCACGTCAATCGGCGTCAGCCCTGCCAGAGCTGCAACAAACGCACCAACGATGATACTCGAAAAGTATGGCGTGCGGAACCGCACGTGGATCCGCGAGAAGAGGCCAGGTAGGAGGCCATCGCGTGCCATCGAAAAGAAGATGCGACTCTGCCCGTAGAGCAGGATGATTAGCACCGTTGTCAGGCCGCAGATCGCCCCAATCGAGATGATCAACGCTGCCGCGTTCAGGCCGATCAAAATCATAGCGTGTGATACCGGCGAGGGCACGTTGAGCCGGGTGTATGGCACTAGCCCGGTCAGCGTAGCGGTCACCAGAATGTAGAGGATCGTGCAGATCACCAGGCTTGAAATAATGCCGATGGGCATATCCCTCCCTGGATTGCGTGCCTCCTCTGCTGAGGTCGAAATTTGATCAAAGCCGATATAGGCGAAGAAAATAATACTGGCGCCCCTGAAGATACCGCCAACACCAAAGGGTAAAAACGGGTTCCAGTTTGCCGGACTGATGTGCCCGAATCCCGCGACGAGAAAGAACAGGATCACCGCGAGCTTGATGGCCACGATGATGTTGTTGACCCGGCTGCTCTCAGAGGTTCCCACGATCAGCAGCCCGGTGATCAGCAAAATGATGATCATCGCCGGTAAATTGATGATCCCTCCTGAGAACGGTGACGAGGTGAGCGTATTGGGAAGTGTGAAGCCTATAGCTTTGAGAAGATCGGTGAAGTACCCTGACCAGCCAATACTGACCGCGGCCGCGCCCACCGCGTATTCCAGGATCAGGTCCCAGCCAATAATCCAGGCAATCAGCTCACCGAGGGTCGCGTAGGAGTAAGTATAGGCGCTGCCAGCTATCGGTACCGTACTGGCGAATTCTGCGTAGCAGATGGCGGCGAGGCCACTCACGATAGCCGCTACCACAAAGGAAAGAATCAGTCCAGGTCCGGCATACTTAGCAGCCGCCACACCGGTCAATACGAAGATGCCGGTGCCGACGATCGCCCCGATGCCCATCGCCGTGATACTGACCGCGCCCAATGTGCGTTTAAGTCCATGCTCCTGCTGATCACTCTGCCTCAGAATGACGTCAACTGGTTTGATTCGCCACAGTTTGCTCCAGCGGGTATCCGATGCAGTTGCCATGTGCATCTCCTCTCCTTATTCTCTGTTCTCCCCCAGGACACGAAATGGCCAATTTTAGTATATTGACCTCTGAAAGCCGGACAGGCGGGCAAAGTAAGTAGCTATATCAAGCGCGCGAAATGTTGTACACTGAGCAATAAGAAATCCCTTCCACACTGATTCGTGCAAAAGAGCTATGCAGGCGAAAGGACATCACCACCGTGGATACCCACGACGAAATCTACAAGGCATGTACCCGTTTTCTGGGCGGCCACTACCGGCAAACGCCACAACAGGTTCTGAGCGACCTTGCCGCCAGTGTCGATCCAGGCATGCTCGGTGATCGCTACGGCGAAGGCGAGATCATCAACCACTTTGAAGCTGAAGTCGCCGCTCTGCTGGGGAAAGAGGCCGCGGTATTCATGCCAAGCGGGACCATGTGCCAGCAAATCGCGCTGCGTATCTGGTGTGATCGCAGAAAAGTATCTAACGTGGCTTTTCACCCCACCTGTCACCTGGAGATTCACGAACAGCATGGCTATCAACGATTGCACAACCTTCAGAGCATATTGCTGGGATCGCCATATCGCCTGTTCACCCTCGATGACCTGAAAAACGTCAAAGAGCCGCTGGGAGCGCTACTCATAGAACTGCCCCAACGTGAAATTGGTGGACAACTGCCGAGTTGGGAGGCCCTGGCTGAGATAATCTCCTGGGGACGCGAGCAGGGGATTCCCATGCACCTTGATGGCGCCCGCCTGTGGGAAAGCCAGCCCTTCTACAAGCGTTCATACGCAGAGATCGCTGCCCTGTTCGACACCGTCTACGTCTCGTTTTACAAGATACTTGGCGGCATCGCTGGCGCTATCCTGGCAGGCCCGGCGGACGTGATTGCCGAGTCGCGCGTCTGGCAGCGCCGTCATGGCGGCAACCTCGTACAACTGTATCCCTATGTGCTCGCAGCTCAAAAAGGCCTTACCGAACGCCTGCCGCGCATGGAAGCCTATCACGCGAAGGCCAGGGCAATTGCCTCCGTCCTATCCGCCTTCCCCCAGATAGAGATCGTGCCAGATCCGCCGCACACGAACATGATGCATGTATTCCTGCGCGGTGATGCCGGTAAACTGCAGGAAGCCTCTCTTGCTATCGCCCAGGAAACCGGCACCTGGCTCATCTCCTGGCTCGCTCCCACGCCCATCCCCACTTATCAAAAATTCGAGCTCACAGTCGGAGAAGCCACCCTTGATCTGCCAGATGAGGAAATAGGCAAGCTGTTCCAACTGCTCTTCGACAAAATCTCGTAGGAGGGCCGGTTATGAGTTTTAACAAATTAATGTGGGCATCCGTAGGGGCCGGTTTACCGCGCCCCTGGTTGACGCCTCCCATCGGCCTTGCTATATTACCTTCGTACTGAGCGGTTACGTACGAACGGGGAGTATTGCAAGCGAGGAAGAACATCATGCAAGCCCAGGACCCCATCATTGGCAAACGCATCGGCGGCTATCGGGTCACCACCTTCATCGCTCACGGCTCCTATGGCCCTATCTACTATGCCGAACGCAGCTTCCCCACGAGCCGCAGTGTTGTCATTAAACTCCAGTACTCGCTGCGCTTGGACACCCAAGCGCAGCGCGACCAGTTCTTACAAGAAGTGCAGGCTCTCAAAGCACTTACACACCCGCACATCCTGCCCGTCTTCGACGCTGACCTTTATAACGGCACTCCCTACCTTGTCACCGGGTACGCTCCCAATGCCTCCCTCCGCTATCGCCTGTGGCAGTTACCAGGCCACATCTTGCCGCTATCAGAAGCCGTCAACATCCTCGCGCGCGCCGGACAGGCGCTCCACTATGCCCACCAGCAAGGTATCATTCATGGCAACCTCAAACCTGAAAATATCCTCTTCGATGCTGAAGGCGAAGTACTGCTGGCCGACTTTGGTATTGCCACTCTCGCCGCCACTGCTGGTCCCCACCATCGCAATACTATCAGCACCGCGCCCTACATGGCTCCGGAGCAATTTGACGGCGTTCTGAGCAGCGCGAGCGACCAATATGCCCTGGGCTGTATTGCCTACGAGGCCATGACAGGCCGCTTCCCCTTCATCGCTTCCGACGTCATGGCTATGCGCATGATGCACAAAACCGCGAAGCTCGTGCCTCCCATCCAGCTAAATCCAAATTTCCCTCTGCATGTCGAGCAAGCCATCCTCAAGGCCATGGCAAAACAGTGGAATGATCGCCATGTTGACGTTTCGGCCTTTACGATGGCGTTGCGCTTGCCATCTCATGGAGCAGCCAGACAAGCTAACGAATGGCTGGAAAAGGGGAATGCTCTTGACAAAGAGAAACGCTACCAGGAAGCTCTAGTTGCCTATGAACGGGTCATTCAACTGATTCCTAACTTTGCCGGTGCTTATCATAGCAAAGGGAATGCATTGTATAGCCTTAGACAGTATGAAAAGGCTCTCACAGTCTATGAACGGGCTATCCAGCTCGATCCTAATTTAGCTCTTGCCTATTGTGGGAAGTGTAATGCCCTCTGTGAAATGAAACGCTGCCAGGAGGCTCTAGCAGCCTCGGAGCGAGCTATTCAACTAAATCCCAATCTGGCATTTGCCTACTATAGCAAAGGGAGCGCTCTTCGTGGCCTGAAACGCTACGAGGAAGCCCTTATGACTTACGAACGCGCTATCCATTTGGACCCTGGTATGGCTGACATCTATGTTGGTAAAGGTATTGCATTTTCTGAACTCAAGCACTACAAGGAAGCCTTCACCGCTTTCCAGCAAGCTCTGCAATTAGATGATAATTGTACGTTCGCTTATAACAACAGAGGGAACACCTTCTTTGAACTAAAGCGTTATGAAGAGGCTCTTACAGACTACGAGCGGGCTATTCAATTGGAGCCACATGATGCTGTTTATCACTCCAACAAGGGTAGTGCTCTACTCTCTCTGAGACGTTATGAAGAAGCTCTTGTTGCCTGTGAATACTCCATCCAACTTAATCCTGACTTTGCATATGCGTTTACTAACAAAGCTTTGGCACTACGAGGCTTTAGCCGCTACGAGGAGGCCTATAGAGCTATTGAGCGCGCTATACAACTCGATCCCAAGGATGTAATCATCCTAACTCAAAAAGGGAACTCTCTACGTTTCCTCCAACGTCACGAGGAAGCCCTGGATGCTTACAATAAAGCTATCCAGCTTGATGTTAACTACTATAGTGCCTACACCGGTAAAAGCCTTGCACTATGGGAACTTAAACGCTATGAAGAGATGCTAGTTGCCTCTGAACTGGCTTCCATCATCGACCCTGATAATGCTGCTGCTTATATCAATATGGGAGCTGCACTAAGTGTTCTGGAACGCTATGAGAAGTCTCTATCAGCTAGTGAACAGGCTATCCAACTTGACCCTGACGATGCTATTCCTCACAACAATAAGGGAGAGGCTCTAGTCGGCCTCAAGCGCTACGAAGAAGCTCTAGGTGTCTATGAAGATGCTCTCCGGCTTGACCCCAACCTCGCAGACGCTCATCACGGCAAGGGCAACGCCCTGGAACAGCTTGGAAGACTAGAAGAAGCGCAGCAAGCCTATGAGAGGGCTGTGGCGCTCGGATACAGTGACTAGTATTACAACGAGACTTTTTGATACACTGGAAGGTGACCTTGTCTTATGCCCAGAAGGATTAAAAGGAGATGCATATGCTAGAGAGTGACAATATAACTGGAGGCTTGTCAGCAGGAGCAAGCGAGACACCATCGAAGAGGACTCAGCTATCTCTACAGGCACCGTCAACTGAAGAGCAGCTCCGGACTGCTCACGTCGGCGAGCTCACGCCACTCAATGGGCCGATCCAGATCGCCGATTACCATCCTGAGTGGCCCCGGCTTTTTGAGCGCGAGGCTGAGCGCATCCGGACAGTACTCGGCAACCGGGTCCTGTTGCTCGAACACGTCGGTTCGACTTCGGTGCCGGGGCTGGCTGCCAAACCGAGAATCGACATATTGCTCGTGGTAGCGGACTCAGCAGACGAGTCGGCCTACATCCCGGCCCTGGAGGCCGCCGCCTATGTGCTGCACATCCGAGAGCCGGACTGGTACGAGCATCGCCTGCTTAAGGGACCAGACACAGCTATCAACCTGCATGTCTTCTCGCCAGGCTGCCCGGAGATCGACCGCATGCTGCTCTTCCGCAACTGGTTGCGGAACAACACGTCCGACCGTCAGCTCTACGAGCGTACCAAGCGGGAGCTTGCGCGTCTGGACTGGAAGTATACGCAAAACTACGCCGATGCTAAGGCTACAGTAGTCGAGGAGATTCTTGCACGAGCGCAGGAAGGCGCTGGAGAAGAGGCACATGAGGGAGAATAGTTGCGCTGGCCTATCAAGACGTGTTTTGCCGAATGCAAGGGAGAGCCAGGCATGGACCACGATGATCCTCCAGGATGCTAATGGTAGCAAAACTATTTCAGCCTACTCCCCACTTCCTATTTCCCTTGTACTGTTCCATATCAGCCGGGACACCGCCTGTCACATGAAACTTTACAACGTACTAATCCTTGACAAAGGAGAACTCACTCACATAGAGTAAAATGATGCACAGAGTAACTACAAAAGGGGAGATACCATGAGCATACACGATAATTCAGTCCAATCAACAAAGAGCAAAGTCCAGGTGGGCGACGCCGCGCCCGATTTCACTCTTCCCACCCAAGCAGGCATGCCAGTGAGCCTGAAAGACTTCACCGGCAAAACAGCCATCGTGCTCTACTTCTACCCAAAGGACAACACCTCCGGCTGCACCGCGGAAGCCTGCGCTTTCCGCGATAGCTACGAGGTCTTCAAAGACGCCGGAGCGGAGGTGATCGGCATTAGCTCCGATTCAACAGAGTCACATCAACAGTTCGCCTCCCGGCATCGTCTTCCCTTTATCTTGTTGAGTGATACAAAAGGTGCAGTCAGAAAGCGCTACGGCGTCTCCGCGGCCCTTGGACTGCTGCCAGGCCGCGTAACCTACATCATCGACAAACAAGGCATCGTCCGCCACGTCTTCTCTGCACAATTTGCCGCGGAAAAGCATGTTACCGAAGCGCTCAGGGTCCTGCAAACATTGCAAAACGCTTCAACTCCTACCTGAGAGGGGGGTGGGAGTCACTTTTTTGACCTTGAGCGTGGTTACATATCATCATCCCGAGCGTCTTTAACAGGATCGTGCTGCCTTCTTAACTCTCTCAGGCGCTCTTCCACGTCCGGCGAGAGAGGTTGGCCCCAACTTATTTCCTCTAAATTCTTATTCGATGGGGATTTCTTGAAGGTGACAGATCGTTGGAATAAGAGCACAGCCAGGTGGAAGCACAAGACTAAGAAGAGAACTACAAGCAAGATGAGCAAGAAGGCGCTCAAGAAAACGAACCAACCGCCACGGTTGACTATGTTCAAGAAGAGGAGAAGGACAAGCGCTTCTACAAGACAGTAGGCAAATGCCCGATACCTGTAGCCCCGTAGGTTCTCCTTTATCTCTGCTGGAGTCATTGGTTCCGTTGGTTCCAACGGCGTTTCCCTTTATAGCTCTTCAGCATGAATACCTTCCTCAAACGCTTGCATTATAGCATGTTTCAAGCAATAATAGCGGCAGGCTATTTGTTATTCTCTATCCATCGTTTTTGTCACTGTTCTTTGAGCAAGGGAAGCGAGCGCGAACAGGAGGTCTGTGGACGGCATGGCAGATATTGCATTTAAGGACCTTTTACTGTCTCTGTTTTCCCCTGTGATGGGTTTGCCATTGGGCCTACTCAAAGCTGCATTTGTCGGAGAAGGCCTATTATTTCTGAGCATAGGGCTGAGAACCAGGCGCCTTGCACAGCTAATCGAACAAAGGTACGGTAGGAGTGTGCTCTGGAGTTCTACACACCTTATGCTCGTCACAGGTAGCATATTCTCTAGCTGCGGGCTGCTCGTGTTTGTTGCCCTCCTGATAGAGTTTTTCAATGTCAAAGGAACGTTGCTGGATTTATGGCTGCTGGAGTTCGTTGCAATAAGTGTCCTTGGCACTCTCCTGTTCGTAATTCCTGCTCGCTTACACGCAAAGCGCATGCGCAGGGCGCTAAGGATGCTGGAAGCCCAGCCCGGAGAGGTTGTCCAGCGTAATGCTTCCAGGGCTTTTCCCCAGCCGAAAGAGGCACGCGAGGAGTGAGCATCGCTTGTCGCCTTTGCGTGGATGTCATATAATGTAAGTGTCTCCACTCCGGAGACGCAGCGGCGGGTAATGTTAGCCCGTCGCATTGTTGTTGTTAGGCAAGATTCAATTTGAAGAAAAGTCCTTGACCGTTTGAACAGTCACACCGTGTCACCCTGAGCCCTTCGCTTCGCTCAAGGGTAAACTCCGCGAAGGGTCTGTCGCGAACGGCAGCGAGATGCTTCGCTGCGCTCAGCATGACAGGGTGGGACCTTTCTGTTGATTAGGAACTGGCAAGTTCGTTTGAAGCATGCCTTAATGGAAGAATTTAGTGTATACATATGGAAATAAGACCTACAAATAACATCAAGATGATTGTAATAGATATTGATGGTACGCTGCTCGATCCCGAAGGCAGAATTACAGAGCGCACGCGGGCGGCGGTACAGGCGGCGCGGCAGGAGGGTATAGTGGTGACGCTGGCGACGGCGCGGCGCTACTGCAATACCGTGCAGATTGCCAGGGAGTTGGAGCTTGAATGTTCGCTGATCGTGAGCGACGGGGCGATGATTGCGGGGTATCCCCAGGCTGAGGTCCTGCAAACACACCCGATGCAAAGCCAGGTGGCGCAGCAGGCGGTAGAACTGTTCGTGCGGAACGGCTTGCAGCCGGTGGTTCATCCCGATACCGGCTTGCAGGAAGAGATATGGACAGGCCCCACGGACAAGGATAATCTCTGGCTGGAGGCGTACTTCAGCGTCTATGCCGAGCAGGTACGGCGCATGCCCTATGAAACGCTGTGCACGGGACACGCCGATCCGCTGCGCGTTGTGACGTTCGACACGGAAGAGGCTATCGCGGCGGTGATCCCAGGGGTTGCCGCGCTCGATTGTTCCTGGAATACGATCAAACGAGGCACGTATGGCTGCGCGGAGATCACGGTGATGGACCCGCATTGCTCAAAGGCGAGCGGCGTGATGGCGCTTGCACGACAGCTGGATATTCCCCTGCAGGAGATCATGGCGCTGGGGGATAATAACAACGATATCCCCATGCTGCAGGCGGTGGGCTGGGGCGTGGCGATGGGGCAGGCGCCGGCCGCTGTAAAGGCGGTGGCGCGAGCAGTCACAGCAAGCAACGCTGAGGATGGTGCAGCACGGGCGATTGAGACCTACGCACTGCGCTGCGCCGCCACTAGCGCCTCGAATTTGCGCAGGCGAGCAACCTGCTTGTGATTTGGCGCGGCCTGCCAGCGTTTTTCCTGCACCAGCTCCATGGCATCACGAGCGTTCATGCCGCCATAGACGAGCGCGGCACAGGTGAGCAAGACACTACGCCCGACGCCGTGCTCACAGTGAATCAGTACGCGGCCGCCTCGTTGGATGTGTTCATAGGCCCAGCGGGCGCCTTCCATCATTTGCTCTATAGTGAATGGCTGTGTGTCGGCAGCAGGTATATGCAGTAACTCGATGTGCTCCCGCGCCATGGCCTGGGGATCATCGGCATATTCAGAGCGGGTATCTATCACGTGTGTGATGCCAGCGCGGGCCAGGGCTTTGATATCCTCCGGGCGCACACGCCCACCAACGGCGAGATTATCCGTCACCCAGGACATGTTTAAGCGGTCGGGCAAGGGAATGTGCAGGTCGAGCGCGATATGCTCAGACGCGGAGTCCTCCGGGAAGAGGCGCGCGGCTATGCGCGTCCAGCCGCGATAGAGCAGGCGGACGATGCCTGTAAAGAACCAGCGCGGGCCTGAAAATTTCACTCTGGGGGGCTCTAATACAGGGGTGCTGGGAGTATCAACGGGAGGTGGTGTGATGGTTGGGTCAGACGACATGACAGGGTTTATTCCTTTTTATTTTTCGGGTATACATGTTTCATATTTTATTATAGTGCTACCAGTGGAGGTAGGGCCGGGTCGCTATCTCCGCGGCCGCTGTCACGTAGTTTGTCGCGCTGCATGACGCGTTTTAATGCATCGATAGCACACTCTATCATACTATCATCGGGTTCGCGCGTCGTCAAACCCTGCAATGCGAGACCAGGGGCGAACAGCCAGCGCACGATACGATAACGATAGTTTGCGGCACCCAGGCGCATCAGTTCGTAGGCAATAGCGGCAACGATGGGTACCAGCACTACGCGCGAGATGATCTTCAGCAGCAGTGATGGCGAACCGACCAGCGCAAAGACGAAGATCGAGATGACGACTACCAGCAGCAGGAAACCTGTGCCGCAGCGGGTGTGTACGCGCGAGGCATGACGGACATGCGGGATATCCAATGGGTCACCCTGTTCCATGGCGTTGATGGCCTTGTGTTCAGCGCCATGATAACCGAAGACGCGCTGGATATCAGGGACACGCCCGATGAGGTAGAGATAACCAATGAGCAATCCCAGGCGGATGAGGCCCTCCAGGACCAGGCTGATCCAACCCTGGCCGACCTGGTTATGCAGCAGGCCGACGATGAACAGCGGCCCGAGGAAGAAGACTGCCACAGCAAAGCTCAATGAGACCAACAGGGTGAGTACCAGCGCAATCCCGCCGATACGCGGAGGTTCCTGGGGTTCTTCAGGTAATGAAGCTGACCCGCCACCTGGCGTACCGGGTTGAACAGGAGGAGCGGGAGGAGCGTCGGGGTCGATAGCTCCGGTGGCGACGTTCGCGGCGAAGGTCATCAGGCGCGTGCCCAACACCAGCATCTCCCATAGAAGCAGCATTCCACGCAGGAATGGCAAGCGAAAAAGAGGGTTGTGGAAGAGACGAGGGTTCAGCGCTTCTTCGTAGAGGTATATGCTGTTGTCGGGTCGCCGGATGGCGACGGCAGCCGAGGTACGCCCGCGCATCATCACGCCCTCCACAACCGCCTGCCCTCCGTAATAGAATTTTGCCACTTTGTGTTCCTTTCATCTACGACTTAGGGTCGCGGTTTGTATCACGTATTTGAAAGCGTAAATGTGTCAGGCGACGTGTTACAGGCCGCAGTGTACTGAGGCGCGGTAATCTACGGCGCAATGCACGTATGCGTACGGCTGAACGCAGGCGGCCGGACATCGAGCGGCTGCGGTTACGCGCTCGTGCAGTCTGCCAGATGCCAGGCTTGCCTGGAGGAGGCAGGTAGCCAAGAATGTGGGCCGTGATGTCAAAAGACGCGTTGGGCCGGCTGATACGCTTTGCATTTTCCAGTTGCCAGCGCAGCACCTGCGACCCGGGCTTTACCAACCGGCGCAGGGCAGCGGCTAATTCAAGCGGGTTACGCGCTATTACGCCTACTCCGTTACTCACTACGAAATCGACATTGCCCTCTTCCTGTCCCGGCACATAGCCACTCAGAATGATGGGGAGGTTACACGCCAGCGCCTCACAGATGGTACCCGGCCCCGCCTTGGTAATGATGACGTCTGCGGCATGCATCAGTTCCGGCATGTTCTGCACGAAGCCATACACCTTCGCCGGGACGCGCAAGTGCGAGCGCGTGCGCTGCAGGTGGACGTAGAGGCGCTTGTTGCGACCGGTAACGATGAGCAATTGAACGGGCAAACGTGCCTGCGAGATGGTGCGAACGGCGGATGGCAAACCACCGGCGCCATCGCCACCACCTACGAGCAAGACCACTGGCAGCCCCGGCTCCAACTCAAACTTGCGGCACAATTCTTCTTTAGTAGCTACCGGCAGCGTGAATTTTGGGTCGATTGGCATACCAAGCACGTGTACGCGCTCAGGGTCCAAGCCGCGTTTGAGGGACAGTTGTCTGGCCTGTTCAGTTGGCACTACATAGCTGGTAGCGCCTGGCGCAAACCAGGAAGAATGGGCACTTACCAGGTCAGTAACGACCGTGAGGAAAGGAATAGGCAGATTGAGGTCCCTCAGCGCTTCGATGGTCACGTGGTTGAGCATAGGATGAATCGAGACGATGACATCCGGCTGGACGGTGGTGATTAGCCTGAGCAGGCCATTGTGAATGAGTGGGGTGGCAACGGTTGTTACTGCCGAGAACCGCTTCGGCTGATTGCTCAGGTGGAAAAAACGCCCGTAGAGTTTGGGGTTATAACGGATAGTCGGCCCGTAGAGCTTGACGGCCTCGCGCAGCGGAAAACGGCTGTAGTCTTCAAATACGTCAACGATTTCAATGCGGTAGGTGTCTGGCTCTTGCAGCTTCGACACCTCCTGCCCTTCGGCAAGGCGAGCCTGGCACTCATCGCGCTCGCGTTGAGAGATCAGCGTTATGGCGTTGCGGATAGCGTTGGCTGCGCTGCGATGCCCAGCCCCGGTGTCAGCGATGAGGAACAGTATAGTGCGTTGAGACACACCGGATCACTTCCCTTCGTGGGCATGAATTGCAGATATGCAAACAGGGATAAAGGCTGTTTCTGATATCCTTTATCCCCATTTTGCTCTATCCTATTTTTCTTCCTCGAGGTTGAAGCGTCTGCGGAAGCGCTCCACGCGGCCAGCGGTATCAAGGATACGCTGCTGCCCAGTAAAGAACGGGTGGCATTTTGAACACACGTCCACCTTCATCACTGGCTTGATGCTGAGCGTCTTAAAGCTATTTCCACAGGCACAGCTTACTGTGGACTCGATATAGGTTGGATGGATGCCTTTTTTCATGGTTGCTCCGATATGATATTTTACAGCGGCTTTGCTTTTCTGCTCCTACATTACTGAAGGTTCTGGCACGGGTAAAGTTGTTCTTCCTCAGATCAATACACCGGGTTTGCCGTTTACTCTGCGAGCATGATTGTACACGTCTGGCGTCTTTACGTCAAGATGCCCCGGTCCTTGACCTGTTGAGTTAAGAGTGGGGAAAAGGGAAATGTGGAACGCCTCCGGTCCGCTCCATCCTCGCCTCTATAGGACTCTGCCGTTTGCCTGGTACCATTCTATCTACCATATTATAACACCAAACAGGGTTGTTTTATGCCCGAGTCAGAGCCTCGACCCATTCCCGAGCATTGCCAGTAATTGACCAGCGCGAGCTGGTACCGAGGTTGCTGGAGATAGTCGTTTCATATCCTAGCATGATTATGTATTCTTCCCCGGCATAGGTAACGCTAAAGGCCTGGCACTCCAACTGCCCGATATAGAAGGGGTCTACTTGCCTGACCCGGCTCAGGTCCTTAAGGGGCGCGTGGAAAAAGACTCGTTTCTTGCCGCGATTCTCGGTGCAGAGCACTTCGTGTTCAAACAGGTAGAGTCGTCCGCGCGCCATGACTTCACCTTGAGCACTGATCAATGTTACCAGGGTGAAGCCGCTGGGCTGGCGTACCTGCACATGTGCGGCTATTGACTGCTCGAGCTGCGCACGCTGCTGCGGCTTCAGGCCTTCCAGGTGCAGGCGGATATAGCGCGTGTCGCTAAAGAGATGTCCCAATCCTTCTCTTCCTCTACTCAGGCGCAGGTATTCTTCCCCTTCATCGACGGCGATGCGCACTTCCGACCAGGGCATCTGCTGCAGTTCTTCCCAGGGAAACTGCACGCGCACCCCGTCAAGGTCGATCTCTACCCCTGCATGTATGTAGGCGTATTGAACGAAGAGCATTGGCAGCAAGACAACCAGCCCGGCGAGGGCGAGAATATAGGCAAGGAAGGTAAGTACGCCAAGGTTTAAGCCGGGCAGCAGCGCCAGTGAACCAAATACTAGCAGCACGAGAGCAGCGATGATGGTGATGGACGAGACAAGGCGGCCGTGCAAGGCGAAACGATAGCGCGTGGTGGCGCTGGCGTTCATCATGAGACTCTCCCGCATATGATACACTACTTCTAGAGAATGTAAACGTTTCGCTGAAGTGTAACACATCGAGGTTTTTTCTGCATCATGATTGAACGATATTCCCTACCGGAGATGGCGGCTATCTGGTCTGCAAGCCATAAGGCCGATACCTGGCTGCAGGTAGAGCTGCTGGTGTGCGAGGGCTGGGCGCGCGAAGGGATCATTCCCCCGGGTGCTATGGAGAAGATACGCCACGCGTCCTACGATATGCAGCGCATGCGCGAGATCGAGCAAGAGACACATCACGATGTTATCTCGTTTTTGCGCTCCATCCAGGAACAGTTAGGACCGGAAGGACGCTATATCCACCTGGGGCTGACCTCTTCTGATGTGCTGGACACGGGGCTGGCCGCGCAACTGAAAGAAGCCGGAGTACTGCTCGCGGGGTCACTGGCGGAACTGGTGCAGGTTGTGGCGCAGGCGACGGTGAAATATAAGTACACGTTGATGGTGGGACGCACGCATGGCATCCATGCAGAGCCGACTACCTTTGGACTGAAGCTGGCATTATGGGTGGACGAGCTGAGGCGCGGCCAGCAGCGGCTTGATGCTGCGCTCGACCAGGTCACGGTTGGCAAGATCTCCGGCGCGGTCGGCACGCATGCTACCGTGCCACCACAGATCGAAGAGTTTGTTTGCGAGCAGATGGGCCTGGGCGTGGAGCCCGTGTCGAGCCAGGTTGTGCAGCGCGACCGGCACGCGCATTTCGTGACGACGCTGGCATTGATCGGCTGCTCGTTGGAGAAGATGGCGCAGGAGGTCCGCCACTTGCAACGAACGGAGGTGAGCGAGGCCTTCGAGCCATTTGGCGCCGGGCAGCAGGGCTCTTCGGCCATGCCGCACAAGCGCAATCCCGAGCTGTGCGAACGCATCTGCGGGCTGGCTCGCGTGCTGCGGGGCTTTGCCGTTACTGCGATGGAGGACGTGGCGCTGTGGCACGAACGTGATATCAGTCACTCCTCGGCGGAACGCATTATCATCCCCGATGCCTGCACACTGCTGCACTATATGCTGCACATCTTCACAGATGTCGTAGAGGGACTCCAGGTAGATGCTGAACGCATGCGGGTTAACCTGGATATGACCGGAGGGCTTGTCTTCTCGCAGCGCATCCTGCTCGCGCTCATTGATAAAGGGGTGGGCAGGCAGGAGGCTTATAAGATGGTGCAGCGCAGCGCGAAAAAGGTCTGGGGCATGGCCAGCAAAGGGGCTATCGCGGGGCCAGCGCTGCTCGATGCGCTGAGCAAG
>WNGN01000985.1_pt1 | contig 24633 bp, 17 predicted proteins | sample 5400561 | NCBI WGS metagenome assembly WNGN01 (sample SAMN13153379, study PRJNA577476) | soil metagenome | isolation source: 115 cm soil or saprolite under Garry oak tree replicate 2 | place: USA:California | collected 2016-06-15 | reverse complement strand
GCCCCGGCCGCCCAGGTGGTGGTCGCGCGCGCCGAGCGGTCCGGCGAGCTGACCTCCTGGCGGCTGCTGCTGCGCCGGCCGACGTTCCTGGCCGGCGCGGCGCTCCTGCTCTTCTGGGTGATCTGCGCGCTGTTCAGCGGCGCGATCGCCCCGCACGACCCGCTGGCCCAGCAGTTGCTGGCCACCAACCAGGCGCCGTCCTCGGCGCACTGGTTCGGCACCGACCAGCTCGGCCGGGACATCCTGTCCCGGGTCATCGCCGGGTCCCGGACCATCCTGCTCATCGCCCCGCTGGCCACGCTGCTCGGCACCGTAGCGGGCACGGCGCTTGGGCTGCTGATGGGCTACCTCGGCGGTGTCGTGGACATCGTGGTCAGCCGGGTCGTCGAGGCCGTGCTGGCCCTGCCCCTGGTCATCGTGGCGTTCATGTTCGTCGTCGCGCTCGGGCCGTCCCCGGCGGTCATCATCGTGGTCGTGGGCTTCGTGTTCACGCCGCTGATCGCCCGGACGGTCCGGTCCGCGGTGCTCGTCGAGAGCCAGCTCGACTACCTGTCCTCGGCCCGGCTGCTCGGCGAGCGGGCGCCGCGGATCATGTTCGTGGAGATCTTTCCGAACGTGCTGCCGACGATCCTGGTCGAGTTCACCGTGCGGCTGGGGTACGCCATCTTCACCGTGGCGACGCTGTCGTTCCTCGGCTTCGGCGTCCAGCCGCCGACGCCGGACTGGGGCGCGGACATCGCCGCCAACTACGGCGTGCTCCCGGCGGGGTACTGGTGGATGACGCTGTTCCCGGCGCTTGCCATCGCCTCCCTGGTGATCGCGATCAACCTGGTCACCGACTCGATCGAGCAGGTACTAGCCTCATGACTACCGCGGACCCCGCTACCGAACCACCTAGCGCCGGCCGCGCAGGGCCCACCGTCGCGGTCGAGCACATGAACGTCAGCTACCGGGTTCGCGGCCGGGACCGGCTGGCGCTGCGCAATGTGTCGTTCCACATCGACAGCCGTGAGTCCTACGGGCTCGTGGGCGAATCGGGTTCCGGTAAGTCCACGGTGGCGCTCGCGCTGACCAGGTACCTGCCGCGCAACGGCCGGGTGAGCGGCGGGTCCATCGCGATCAACGGCCGGGACCCGCTGGCCATGCGCGAGGCCGCGCTGCGCGAACTGCGGGCCCGCACCGTCTCGATGGTGTACCAGGAGCCCGGCCGCGCGCTGAACCCGTCGATCCGGGTCGGCCGCCAGGTCGCCGAGGTGTACGAGCTGGCCGGGGCATCGCGGGCGGAGGCGCTGGAGCGGGCCGAGGCCATGCTCGCCAAGGTGCAGATCGCCGACCCCGGCTCGGTCATGGGCCGGTACGCCCATCAGCTTTCCGGCGGGATGGCGCAGCGCGTCGTCATCGCCATGGCGCTGGCCGCGGAGCCGTCGCTGCTGATCCTGGACGAGCCGACCACCGCGCTGGACGCGACCGTCGAGGCCGAGGTGCTCGACCTGGTCACCTCGCTGCGCGAGGAGTTCTCCACCTCGGTGCTGTTCATCAGCCACAACCTGGCCGTCATCGCCAAGATGTGCGACCGGGTGGGTGTCCTGTACGCCGGGGAACTAATCGAGGAGGGCGCGGCCGCGGAGGTCTTCGACGCCCCGCGCCACCCCTACACGATCGGGCTGCTGCGCTGCATCCCGCGCCGCGACCAGCGCAAGGACCACGGCCGGCTGGATTCGATCCCGGGCTTCCTGCCGCCCCCCGGCCACACCCTGCCCGGCTGCGTGTTCGCCCCGCGCTGCTCGATCGCCGAGGACCGCTGCCGGGAGGCGCCGCCGCCGGCGTTCTACATCGACGCGGGGCACACCTCCCGCTGTTACCGGCACGACATCGCCCCGGACCTGCCCCGGAGCACGCCGGTGGACGTGAGCCTGCCGCGGCCGCCGGAGACCGCCGAAGCGCTGGCCCGGATGGCGAACCTGTCCAAGACGTTCACCTCCCGTGCTGGGCCAGTCCAGGCACTGTTCCACGTCGATCTCGATCTCCACCGCGGGGAGACGCTCGGCCTCGTCGGCGAATCCGGCAGCGGCAAGACCACCCTGGCCCGGGTCCTGCTCGGCCTCATCCCGCCCGACGAGGGGGCGGCCGTCGAATTCGGCGAGCAGCCGCTCCCCGCCGACGTGCGGCGCCGCACCCGGGACCAGCTCAAGTCGCTGCAGATCGTGTTCCAGAACCCGGACTCGGCGCTCAACCGCCGCCACTCGGTGCGGCGGCTGATCAGCCGTCCGCTGATCAAGCTGGCCGGCCTGTCGGGGGAGCGGCTCAGGGAGCGGGTGGCCGACCTGATCCGCTCGGTGCGGATGGAGGACCGGCACCTGGCGCTGCGGCCCAGCCAGTTGTCCGGCGGGCTCAAGCAGCGGACCGCGATCGCCCGCGCGTTCGGCGCCGGGCCCGCCGTGGTGGTCTGTGACGAGCCCACGTCGGCGCTGGACGTCTCGGTGCAGGCCGCGATCCTCAACGTGCTCGCCGACCTCCAGGCCAAGGAGCAGGTGACCTACCTGTTCATCTCGCACGACCTGGGGGTCGTCCGGTACCTGTCCGACCGCATCGCGGTGCTGTACCTGGGCCGGCTCATGGAGGTCGGGCCCGCCGAGCGGGTCTTTTCCGGGCCGCACCACCCCTATACCGAGGCGCTGCTTTCCGCGGTGCCGAGCCTGGACGGCACCGATTCCGGCCGGATCAAGCTGGCCGGGGAAATCCCGTCCGCCGCCGACCCGCCGGGCGGCTGCGTTTTCCACACCCGCTGCCCGCGGCGGCTGCCCACCGGGGAATGCGAGTCGGCCGAGCCGCCGCTGGCCGAGGCCGAGCCCGGGCACTTTATGCGATGTCACATTCCGATAGAGCGGCTGCAGGTCCTACAGGGAAACGGCAAGCAACCGTGACAGGATCAACTACGGCGCAAGCTAGCGGATATTCGCGTCGCCATGCGCGGTAATAGGAAGGATCTCCAGTGAACCCCGATCATGAACGGCTCGACCAGTTGCGCGCTGGCCAGGGCGACATAGCGAACCACATCATCGACGAGTTCGCCGCGGGCAGGATCTCGCGGAGGGACTTCCTCAGGCGTGGCACCGTGGTCGGCCTTTCGCTGCCCATCCTGGGCGCCATCATCACCGCCTGCGGCGGCTCCAGTTCCACCTCGTCGACCCAGACGGGCGGGGGCACGGGCACCGGCTCCAGCGGCGCGACGATCAAGGCCGGCATCGTGGTGCCCACCGCGGCGATCAACCCGCTGACCGTGGCGGACCAGGGCGGCCTGGACATGCTCGCCCAGACCGGCGAGTACCTCTGCCTGTCCACCCAGTCGCTCAACCTGGTGCCGGTGCTCGCACAGAGCTGGTCGGCCAACGCGGCCGGCGACGTGTGGACGTTCAAGATCCGCCAGGGCGTGAAGTTCCACGGCGGCGCGCCGCTGACCGCCGACGACGTCGTGTACACCTACAAGCTGCAGACCGACCCGAAGAACACCTCGAACGCGCTGTCGGCGTTCGGCGGCGGGCTCACCCCGGACGGCGTCGTCAAGGTGGACCAGTTCACCGTCGCTTTCCACCTCACCGCGCCGAACGGCAACTTCCCGTACCTGACGTCGTCCGACAACTACAACATGATCATCATCCCGAATAACTACGACCCGGCGCAGTGGCAGAGCACCTTCATCGGCACCGGGCCATTCGTGTTGAAGAGCTACACGCCGAAGGTCGGCGCCTCGTTCAACCGCAACGAGCAGTACTGGGGCCCCAAGGCGCTGCCCGCCGCGACCGAGTTCACCTTCTACGAGACCCAGACCCCCGGGATCCTTGCCCTGACCAGCGGCAGCATAGACGTCCTCGGGCAGTTCGCGGTGGCCGGCGGCGAGCAACTCCTGGCCCCTGGCTCCCCGTACACGATCACCAAGCTCAAGTCGAGCGCGCACCGCGAGCTGTCCATGCGCTGCGACCAGGCGCCGTTCACCGACCCGCGGGTGCGCCAGGCCATCGCGCTCACGCTGAACCGGCCGGCGATCGTCACGGCGCTGTTCAAGGGCTACGCCGACGTCGGCAACGACTCGCCGTTCGCGCCGGTGTTCCCGTCCACCGACACCAGCGTGCCGCAGCGTGCCGCCGACATCGCCAAGGCGAAGTCGCTGTTGTCCGCCGCCGGGCACGGCAGCGGCTTCACCGCACAGCTCATCACCGAGGACTTCCTGGAGATCCCGCAGTTCGCCCAGATCGTCGCGCAGGCCGCGAAGAGCATCGGGGTCACCATCAAGCTCAAGGTGGAAAGCTCCTCCGCCTACTACGGCAAGGCCACGTTCGGCAACTCCGACTGGCTGGACGCCCAGATGAGCCTGGTCGACTACGGTCACCGCAGCGTGCCGAACGTGTTCCTGACCGCGCCGCTGCAGACCACCAACGGGAAGAAGGGCACCGGCTCGTGGAACGCGGCGCACTTCAGCAACTCCCAGTACGACAAGCTGTCTAACCAGTACATCGCCACGTCGGAACCGGCCGCCCAGAAGCAGATCGCCGGGCAGATCCAGACCCTGCTGCTGGAGCAGACGCCGATCATCTACGGGTACTTCTACAACTACCTGTCGGCCTGGGCGAAGACCGTGTCCGGGCCCTACCCGACCGCCATCGGCCACCTGTTCCTCAACAAGGCGAAGAAGGGCTGATCCCGGCGGCCGCGCCCCGCACCCTGAGCACGGCGGCCGACCTCGGCCCGGAACTGGTCCGCGAGGTCGCCGCCGGGCGCGGGCTCCGGCTCGCTCCCGGGCTGGCGCGGGAGATAGCCGGGCGCTGCCGCGAGGCACGTGCCGTGCTCCGCGAGGGCGGGGCGGTGTACGGCGTGAACACCGGCATGGGCGCGCTGTCCGGCGTCCGGCTCACCGACGCGGAGCAGCGCGCGCACCAGCGGAACCTGCTGCTGGCCCGGGCGACCGGCGGGCCGCCGTGGCTGGACGAGGCGGACGCGCGGGCCCTGGTCGCGGTCCGGCTGCGCACGTTCCTGGCCGGCGATGCCGGGGTGTCCGCCGCGCTGTGCCAGCGGCTGGCCGGCTCCCTCGACGCGGGCCCGATCCCGGCCGTGCCCCGCACCGGGGTCGGCTGCGCCGGCGAGATCGTGCCGCTGGCGCACGCGTTCGGGCCGCTGTGCGGGATCGGCCGGGTGCTTGCCCCCGGCGGCGGGACCCGCCCGGCCGGCGACGCGCTGCGTGAGCACGGGCTGCCCGGGTTCGACCTCGGCCCGCGGGAGGGCCACGCGCTGCTGGCCGGGGTCCCCGGCGCCACCGCGCTGGCCATCATGCGGCTGGTCGGCGCCCGGGCGGTCGCGGCCCGGATGGAGGCCGCGGCGGCGCTGTCGATCGTGGCCGCGTCCGCGTCCCGGGACCCGTACCGGGCCGAATGCGGGCGCGGCGACCCGCTGCTCGGCCAGGTGCTCGCCCGGCTGCGGCAGGCGGCGGGCGCGCCGGGCGGCCCGGCCGCGCTGCAGGCGCCGGTGTCGTTCCGGGTGGCCGGCCCGGTGCTCGCCCACCTGCTCCGGGCCGCGGCCGGGCTGGCGGGCGCCATCGGCCGTGCCCTGTCCGGGGTGACCGACTCACCGGCCTTCCTCGGCGGTGCCTTCGTCGGCACCGCGGGCTTCCACGGGCTCGACCTCGCGGCGCACTGCGACCAGCTCACCGCCGCCCTGGCGCACGCGGCCGAGGTGTCGGCGGCCCGCGTCCACCGGCTGCTCGACCCGCGGGTCACCGGGCTGCCGGCCCAGCTCGCGGCCCGTCCCGGGCCGGACACCGGCCTGGTCACCGTGCACAAGCGGGCGGCGGGCGAGGTGCACGCGCTGCGGCGGCTCGCGCTGCCCTCCACCGTGGGGCTCATCGAGACCTCGGGCGGCCAGGAGGACGTGCAGTCGTTCGGCTGGGAAGCCGCCGAGTCGCTGCGCCAGGCGGTCCGCCACGGCCGCGCCGTCGCCTCCTGCGAACTGCTCACCGCCTACCGCGCCATGACCCTGTCCCCGCACCCGGTTCCGCCCGGCTGCCGCCCGCTCATGGACGGGTTGGCCGGCGTCATCGGCCCCATCGAGGCCGATCGCCCGTTCGGCGAGGACATCGAGCGCCTCACCGCCGCATCCTGGCCGCCCCAGCCCGGTACGGAATAATGAGGGGCCCGACCGGGGTTAGCGTCTAGCTGTGCCGGTAAGGGGCACGCTCAGGATCACCGACACATCAGCACCGTGACGTCTCCGGTGGCTGGCTGCGCCCGGCGGTGTTCGGCGCCATGGACGGCCTGGTGACCAACGTGTCGCTGATCGCCGGGGTCGGCGGCGGCGGCGGCTCGCATCAGTTCATCGTGCTGACCGGGCTGGCGGGCCTGGCGGCGGGCGCGTTCTCGATGGCCACCGGCGAGTTCGTCTCGGTGTCCTCGCAGAACGAGCTGGTCCAGGCCGAGGTGCGCAAGGAAGCCCACGAGCTGAAGCACAACCCCGACGCCGAGCGCGAGGAACTCGCCGCCACGTTCCGGGTGCGCGGCGTGGATCCCGAACTTGCCGATGAGGTCGCCCGGCAGATCTCGGCCCACCCCGACGACGCCCTGGCCGTGCACGTCCGCGAGGAACTGGGCGTCGACCCCGAGGAGCTGCCCTCCCCCTACACCGCCGCCGGCGCCTCCCTGGTCACCTTCGCCGTCGGCGCGCTGATCCCCCTGATCCCCTACCTGGCCGGCCTCAACTCGCTCGCGCTGGCACTAGGCCTCGCTGCGCTAGCGGCGTTCATAGGCGGCGGCCTGGTAGCCAGATTGACGGATCGGCCGTTCCTGCGCGGCGCACTACGCCAGCTCCTGCTCGGCGCCTTGGCGGCCGGCCTGACGTACCTGATCGGCCACGCCGTCGGCTCCCACGTCTGACCCCGGCTCCACACCCACTGCCCCGGATCCACACCCGCCCCGGCTCACCAGCCCTCCGGCCCGAACGAGTCATCCTGGTGCGCCGACGGCCCCGACAACAGCTCCAGGTCCGACTCCACCATCATCGTGACCAGCTCCTCGAACCCCACCGTCGGCTCCCAGCCCAGCTCCTTGGCCACCTTCGACGGGTCCGCGCACAAATGGTCCACCTCGGCCAGCCGCACGAACGCGGTGTCGGACACGACGTGCTCCCGCCAGTCCAGGCCCGCCGCGGCGAAGGCACGGCACACCAGTTCCTCGACGCTGTGCGTCACCCCGGTGCCCACCACGAAGTCGGCCGGCTCGTCCTGGGCCAGCATCAGGTGCATGGCCCGCACGTAGTCCCCGGCGAAACCCCAGTCCCGGCGCGCCGACAGGGTGCCGAGCCGCAGCTTGCGCTCCAGGCCCAGCTTGATCCGGGCCACGCCGAGGGACACCTTGCGGGTGACGAACTCGGCCCCGCGCCGGGGCGACTCGTGGTTGAACAGGATCCCGGACACGGCGAACATGCCGTAGGACTCGCGGTAGTTCTGGGTGAGGAAGTGACCGTACACCTTGGCCACCCCGTAGGGGCTGCGCGGGTGGAACGCCGACCGCTCGGTCTGCGGCGACTCGGCCACCATGCCGAACATCTCCGACGACGAGGCCTGGTAGAAGCGCATCTGGCCGCTGCCGGGGGTGCGGGAGGCGCTGATGCCGCTGCACACCCGGATCGCCTCGAGCACCCGCAGCACGCCCAGGCCGGTCACCTCGCCGGTCAGCTCGGCCTGCTGCCAGGACATCGGCACGTAGGAGATCGCCGCGAGGTTGTACACCTCGTGCGGCTGGACCTTCTCCACGGCCGAGATCAGGCTGCCCTGGTCCAGCAGGTCGCCGCGGACCAGCCGGACCTCGCCGAGCAGCTGGCGCACCCGCCGGACCCGGGGATTGGACTGGCCCCGGACCAGGCCCCAGACCTCGTATCCCTGTGCGAGCAGGTATTCGGCCAGGTAGGAGCCATCCTGGCCGGTGATCCCGGTGATCAGTGCGCGTTTGGGCATGGCCTCCCCGCCGATACTCACGGCGTGGGTTCCGCCGCGCTGCACTCAGGGTACGACTGCGTCTTGTGCCAGTGCTGAACGCACGAGGGGCACGTGTGGTACTGGATGGTAATGTTCGCTGCCTAGGAGCCAGCGGGCGGCCTGGGCATCACCCGTCACCGGACCCGACAAGAGGTGCGAAGCTGCGTGCAGACTACAGAGCGCCCGCTCCGCGTAGCCCTCGTCTCCTACCGCAGCAAGGCGCACGTCGGCGGCCAGGGGATCTATCTTCGGCACCTGTCCAGGGAACTGGCCGCGCTCGGCCACCACGTGGAGGTCGTCTCCGGCCAGCCCTATCCCGAGCTGGAACAAGGACCGGTGCTGCGCGCCCTGCCCAGCCTGGACCTGTACCGGGAACCGGATCCGTTCCGCACGCCGCGGCTGTCGGAGTTCCGTGACTGGATCGACGTCCTGGAATTCTGCTGGATGAAGACGGGGGCGTTTCCCGAGCCGTTCACGTTCAGCCTGCGGCTCCGCCGGGAACTGCTGCCCAGGCTCGCGGACTTCGACCTGGTCCATGACAACCAGGTGCTTGCCTACGGGCTGCTCGCCTTCCCCAGGGCCGGGATGCCGCTGGTCACCAGCATCCACCACCCGATCAGCGTGGACCGGCGCATCGAGCTGAAGGCGGCCAGGGGGCTGAGCAAGCTCGCGAAGTGGCGCTGGTACAGCTTCGTGCGGATGCAGGCCCGGGTGGCCCGCCGCTGCGGCACGATCCTGACCGCGTCGCAGTCCTCGGCCGCGGACATCTGCCGGGACTTCGGCGCGGCGCCCGGCAACGTCCGGGTCATCCCGCTGGGCGTGGACACCCGCCTGTTCCACCCCAGGACCGCGCCGCGCGTCCCGGGCCGGATGATCGCCGTGGCCAGCGCCGCCGACTCCCCGATCAAGGGCGTGGCGACGCTGTTGCGGGCGTTCGCGAAGCTGGCCACCGAGCGGGACGTGCAGCTCGTCGTGGTGGGCAGGCCGAACCCGGGCGGGCCGACCGAGCGGCTGGCCGCCGAGCTCGCGCTCGGCGACAAGGTGCGTTTCGCGCACGGCATCAGCGACGCCGAACTGGGCGAGCTGGCCGCCAGCGCCCAGGTCGCGGTGGTGCCGTCGCTGTACGAGGGGTTCTCGCTGCCCGCGGTGGAGCACATGGCGTCGGGCACGCCGCTGATCGTCAGCCGTACCGGGGCGCTGCCCGAGGTGGTGGGCGACACCGCGGTCCAGGTCGAGCCCGGCGACCCGGAGGCGCTTGCGGCCGCGCTCCGGGACCTGCTCGACTCGCCGCGGCGGCGCGACCAGCTCGGCCAGGCCGCCTGGCACCGGGTCCAGGAGCGGTTCGCCTGGCCCGCGGTCGCCCGGGCCACCGTGGCCGAGTACGAACGGGCGATCGCCGCCCGCCGCGACGGCCCGGACGCCGCGGGTCCTGGCGGGCCGCCGCTTGCGGGCCGCACCGCACCGAAGGGAGCCGAGCCCTGCTGACCGTGGACTTCCGGCGCTTCCCCGTCGGGCCGGGCAACCGGCTGCTCGATCTCGGCTGCGGGGCCGGGCGGCACGCCTTCGAGGCCTACCGGCGCGGCGCCGACGTGGTCGCATTCGACGCCGATCACGGCGAGCTGTGCCAGGTCAGCGGCATGACCGCGGCGATGGCGGTGGCCGGGGAGGCGCCGCCCGCGGCCCGCGCCCGCTCGGTGGGCGGCGACGCCACGGCGATGCCGTTCGGCGACAGCGCCTTCGACCGGGTGATCGCCGCGGAGGTGCTCGAGCACGTGCCCGCCGACCAGCGTGCGCTCGCCGAGATCGCCCGGGTGCTGCGGCCCGGCGGGATGCTCGCGGTGACCGTGCCCGCCTGGCTGCCGGAGCGGATCTGCTGGCGGCTCTCGGACGACTACCACAACACGCCGGGCGGGCATGTCCGCATCTACACCCGGCCGGAACTGGAGGCCAAGCTGCGCGCCGCCGGGTTCGAGGTCGGCGGCCACCACCACGCGCACGGCCTGCACTCGCCGTACTGGTGGCTGAAGTGCGCGGTCGGCGTGCACCGGGACGACCATCCGCTGGCCCGGGCCTACCACCGGCTGCTGGTCTGGGACATCGTCTCCCGCCCGCCGGCGACCAGGCTGGCCGAGCGGGCGCTCAACCCGCTCATCGGCAAGAGCATCGTCCTGTACGCGCACAAGCCGCCCGGCGCCGCGCTGCCCGCTCGGCTCACGGCCCAGCCCGCGCAGGCGCATGCCCGTGGGTGAGCAACTCGTCCCGCTCGGCGCCGGGCACTCGATGAGATACGCCCCGCCCGTGGCCGGCCAGGTGCCCGCCGTGCCCGGGATCCTGACCGAGGCGGAGATACGTGTCACCGGCGAGGCCATCGCCGCCGGGCAGGAGGACTCCGGGGCGATCGGCTGGCCGGACGGCCTGGTGGACGCGTGGAACCACGTCGAGTGCGCGATGGCGCTGTCGGTGGCCGGGCTGCCCGGGCCCGCCCGCCGGGCCTACGAGTGGCTGCTGGCCACGCAGCGGGCCGACGGCTCCTGGCCGCGGCGGACGGCGCCAGGCGGCCAGGTGTCCGAGGCGGTGGGCGAGAGCAACCACGCCGCGTACGTGGCCGTGGGCGTCTGGCACGAGTACCAGGTCACCGGGGACGCCGCGTTCGTGGCGCGGATGTGGCCCGCGGTGCGCCGGGCAATCGAGTTCGCCCTGGGCCTGCAGACGCCGCGCGGGGAGATCCTCTGGCAGCGGGACCCTTCCGGGGTCCCGGCCGGTTATGCCCTGCTGACCGGCTGCGCCAGCATGTACCAGAGCCTGCGCTGCGCGGCGGCGCTCGCCGACTTCACCGGCGAGCCGGAGCCGGACTGGGAACTCGCGGCCGGCCGGCTCGCGCACACGGTGGCCCGCCACCCGGAGGCGTTCGCGGACAAGTCCAGGTTCTCGATGGACTGGTACTACCCGGTGCTCGGCGGCGCGGTGCGCGGCCCGGACGCCGACGCCTGGCTGGCCGCGGGCTGGCCGGATTTCGTGGTGCCCGGCCTGGGCGTCCGCTGCGTGCGCGACGAGCCGTGGGTCACCGGGGCGGAGACCTGCGAGCTTGTCATGGCCCTGGACGCGCTGGGCGACCGGGACCGGGCCCTGGAGATGTTCGCCGAGGTCCAGTTCCTCCGCGACCCCGACGGCGCCTACTGGACCGGCTGGCAGTTCGCCAACCGCAAGCACTACCCGAACGAGCGCAGCGGGTACACCGCCGCGGCGGTGATCCTCGCCGCGGACGCGCTGTCGGCGGCCTCCGGCGGGAACGGGCTGTTCCGCGCCATGGGCGCGGACACCGCCACGGCGCCAGCCCCGGAGCCCGTGAGCTGCGGCTGCGCGGCCCGGCCCCGGCCAGCGTAAGTCAGCGAAATTTCACTCGCCGAGGCGCAGCGCCGTCTTCGGGCACGACTGCACCGCGTGCCGGACCTGGCCGGCCAGCTCCGGCGGCACCTCGCCGTCGGTGATGTGCAGCTCGTCGTCATCGTCGAGGCGGAACACCTCGGGAACCAGGCCCGCGCACACGCCGTTGGCTTCACACAGATCACGGTCCACGGTCACTCTCATGGCGGCATTCTCCTCGCGTCCGGGTCCGCGCCCGCGCCGGGGCGGCCGCAGGGCAGGATCGGATCATGACCGATACCAGTGCCATGCCCGGTGGACCGCCCGCCATGCCCGAAGAGTTGCGGTGCGCGGCGGAAGCGGCGCGCGGTTTCATGCCGCCCCCCGAGGGCCTGGCCCTGTACCGGGCGGCGGCCGCCTACGCCGCTGCCGGGCCGGTGCTGGAGGTCGGCACCTACTGCGGCAAGTCCACGATCTACCTGGCGTGCGCCGGCCGGCAGGCCGCCCAGGCGGTCATCACGGTGGACCACCATCACGGCTCGGAGGAGAACCAGCCGGGCTGGGAGTACCACGATCCCGGCCTGGTCGATCCGGCGACCGGCCGGCTGGACACCCTGCCGCACTTCCGCGCCACCCTGGCCGGCCTTGGCCTCGACGAGGACGTGATCGCGATCGTGGGCAGGTCGGCGGACGTGGCGCGGCTGTGGCGGGCGCCGCTCGGGATGCTGTTCATCGACGGCGGGCACACCGAGGCCGCGGCCCAGGCCGACTACGAGGGCTGGGCACCGCACGTGGCCCGCGGCGGCGCGCTCGCGATCCACGACGTGTTCCCGGATCCGGCCGACGGCGGGCAGGCGCCGTACCACATCTACTGCCGGGCGCTGGCGTCCGGCGCGTTCACCGAGGTGGCCGTGGAGGGCTCGCTGCGGCTGCTGGAACGCACCGGCGACGGCATCGGCTAACCGGCACCCGGCTCCTGCAGCTCGATGCGGTTCCCGGCCGGGTCGTACAGGAACGACTGGCGCCCCGTGCCGACCGGGACCGGGTCGGTGACCCGCACGCCCCGGCCGCGCAGTTCGGCGACCGCGGCGTCCAGGTCGGTCACGGCCAGGGCGAAGTGCTGGCCCCTGTCCGGGGGCACGTCCGCCTTGATCAGGTGGATCTGCTGGCCGCCCGCGTCCAGCCAGGCCCCGTCGAAGCTGAAGTCGGGCCGGTCGGCGCGCTCGGTCAGGCCCAGGACTCCGACGTAGAAATCCCTGGCCGCGGGCACGTCGCGGACGTTGATCGAGACATGGTGAAGCCCGGCAGGTCGCATGCCCCCAGTCTGCTTCATGGGCCGCACGGCGAGCTAGTGGCCCGCTAACGCCCCGCCGGGCGGACCGCCGCCAGCCGGGCCAGCGCCTCCGCGAGGACCTCCCGCTTCTTGCAGAACGCGAACCGCACCTGGGACCGGGCCGCCTCGACGTTGTCGTAGAACACCGCGCTGGGGATGGCCACGACGCCGGCCCGGTGCGGCAGCTCGCGGCAGAACTCCATGCCGTCGGCGTAGCCGAGCGGGCGCACGTCGGTGGTGATGAAGAACGTCCCGGCGGGCCGGTACACCTCGAACCCGGCCGCGGCCAGGCCGTCGCAGAAGAAGTCCCGCTTGGGCCGCAGGTCGCCGGCCACCGAGGCGTAGTAGCTGTCCGGCAGGGCGAGCGCGCGGGCGATCGCGTACTGGAACGGCCCGCTGGAGACGTAGGTGAGGAACTGCTTGACGGTGCGGACCGCGGCCACGATCTCCGGGCTGCCGGTCACCCAGCCGACCTTCCAGCCGGTGAACGAGAAGGTCTTGGCCGCGGAGCTGATGCTGACGGTGCGCCCGGCCATGCCGGGCAGCGAGGCGATCGGCAGGTGCGTGCCGTCGAACACCATGTGCTCGTAGACCTCGTCGGAGATGACAAGCAGATCGTGCTCGCAGGCAAGCTCGGCCACCCGGGCCAGCTCGTCCGGGGTGAACACCGCGCCGGTCGGGTTGTGCGGGGAGTTCAGCAGGATCAGCCGGGTGCGCGGGGTGATCGCGGCGCGCAGCGCGTCCAGGTCGGGCCGGAAGTCCGGCGGGCGGAGGGTGACCGGCACCCGGGTCCCGCCCGCCATCGCCACCGAGGCCGCGTAGGAGTCGTAGTACGGCTCGAACGCGATGGCCTCGTCACCGGGCTCCATCAGCGCGAGCAGCGCCGCCGCGATGGCCTCGGTCGCGCCGACCGTGACCAGCACCTGGGTATCCGGGTCCAGGTCGAAGCCGTAGAACCGTTTCTGGTGCGCGGCGACCGCCTGGCGCAGCTCGGGGATGCCGGCCCCGGGCGGGTACTGGTTGCCCCGGCCCGCCATGATCGCGGCCGCCGCGGCCTCGGCTATCTCCCGCGGCCCGTCGACGTCGGGGAAGCCCTGGCCGAGGTTGACCGCCCCGGTGGTGACGGCGAGCGCCGACATTTCGGCGAAGATCGTGGTTCCCATCCCGGCGAGCCGGGGGTTCAGCAGTGGTCGGTTCACTCGGACATGACATCATGCCGCCGCCGCCCGGCGTGGCCTCGGCCGCCGTGACGTACGCTGCGGGCATGCGCGTCGCGTTGTGCCAGTTGCCGGTCAGCCCGGATCCCGGGATCAACCTCGGCAGGGTGCGGGAAGCCCTGGCCGGTGCCGCGGACCGCGGCGCCGACCTCGCGGTGTTCCCCGAGGCGGTCCAGGCCCGGTTCGGCAGCGACCTGCGCGCCATCGCCGAGCCGCTGGACGGGCCGTTCGGCGCGGGCCTGGCCGGGGCCGCCCGGGCCAGCGGGGTGGCCCTGGTCGCGGGGGTATTCGAGCCCGCGCCCGACGGGCGGGTGTACAACACCGCGGTGGCCTACGACGCCGCGGGCGCGCGGGTCGCCGCGTACCGCAAGATCCACCTGTTCGACGCGCTGGGCGAGCGGGAGTCCGCGGTGGTCGCCCCCGGCGACGAGCCCGTGGTCGCCGACCTGGCCGGGGTCCGGGTCGGCATCATGACCTGCTACGACGTGCGGTTCCCCGAGCTGGCCAGGGCACTGGCCGCGCGGGGCGCCGAGCTGATCGTGATCCCCGCCGCGTGGGCCGCGGGCCTGTTCAAGGAGGAGCACTGGGTCACCCTGGTGCGCGCCCGGGCGATCGAGAACACGGTCTGGGTGGCGGCGGCGGGCCAGGTGCCGGACCATTCCGCGCCGCCGACCCGCGCCCCGACCGGGATCGGCCGCAGCATGATGGCCGACCCGATGGGCACCGTCCGCGCCGACCTGGGCCCGTTCCCCGGGCTCGCGGTGGCCGACCTGGACAGCGCGCTCACCAAGCAGGTCCGGGCCACGCTGCCGAGCCTGGAGCACCGCCGCACGGACATCTTCGGCCCGTGCTAGCTAGCCCGGGGGCGGCCCCCGGAAACCCGGCCGGGCCGGCTCCCTGGGTCAGCGGTAGCGCGCGTGCCAGAGGAGCGGGTGTTCCGCCGCGCCGCTCGCGGCGAACCCGGCACCGGTGAGTGTCCCGCTCGCGGCCGTCACGGCATTGAGCTGAATAACGAACGGCCCGCCCCGGCCGCTGCCAGAAGGCACCCCGTCCTGCCAGGTCAGCCCGTCGGAGGACCACCAGGCGAGCATGACCCGCCGGCCAGGCACCCCGGTCCGGCCGCCGGCCGCGGCGACCCCGCTGTGGCCCACCGCGACGAACCCGTGTCCCGCGGCGGCCAGCGCGGTCACCACGGCCGGCACCGGTGGCGCGGGCAGCGCCGACTCCTGCCAGGTGCGGCCGCCATCGGTGGAGACCGCGGCGAACGGTATCCCGCCCAGGGCCGGCCCGGCCCGGAAGTAGTACCCGGTGGCGACCAGCCGGCCGCCGTTGGCGGTGATCTTGGCCAGCACGGCACCGGTGGCCCCGGCCGGGCGTGGCAGCGCGGTGAAGGCCCAGGACGTGCCGTTCCGCGTGGTCCACACGGCCGGGCTGCCCCCCGCCACGCCGGCCGCCGCGAAGCCGTGGCCCGTGGCCGTCACCGCGAGCACCTGGCTGGTCCCGCCCGCGCCGGTGCCCGGGCCCGGCAGCGGGACGCGGGCCCAGGTGCCCAGGTTCGCCGAGTACCAGGCGGCCGCGGCCGACGTGCCGCCGCCAGTGGCGCCGCCGCCGACGGAGCCGCCGGACGCGGGGGCGCGGGCCGGGGCGCTGCCGACCACCACGTAGCCGGCCGGGCCGGCCGCCGCCTGGGCGAGGCTGGTCCCCGGTGCCGTGAGCGGCCCGGTGCCGGACGCCGGGACCCAGGATGTCCCGGTCGCGGAGGCCAGGATCACCGGCTGCGATGAGGCAGGCCGGAGGCCCGTTGCCGGGGCGATCGGGCCCGGCGGGCTGGCCTGGCCGACCGCCAGCCAGCCGCGCGCTCCGTGCGCCACGCTCACCAGCGCGCCGTTCCGCCATGCCACCGGCAGCAGGACACCGGCGGGCGCCCACTGACCGCTCGTGCCCTGCCCGGCCGTGCCCAGCCACAGCGCCGGCGACCCGCCGGAGGCACCCGCCGCGACGAGCGTGCGGCCGGACGCGGCCAGGCCGTTGACGGTCGCGTCGGGCGTGGCAGCCGCGGCCAGGACCGCCTGGGCGACCTGCTGGCGCCCGGCCGGGCCGGTGAGCAGCAGGTGCGGCCGGAAGGCCCCGGCCCCGGATCCGGCCGGGCTGTTCCCGGCCGCCAGCACCGTGCCGCCGGGCCCGGCGATCAGGCCGGCCACCCCGGTGCCCGGGTAAGTGGTCTGGTGCCAGCCATGGCCGTGGGCGCTGAAGAACGCCACCTGGCCGGAGTGCGCGGATCCGCTGGCCACGAAGCCGTGGCTGCTCCCGGACACCGTGATGACCTGGAGCGACGTTCGCCGGACCGGCGTCAGCTTGCCCGCGTAGTGCCAGGTGGAACCCTGGGCGGACAGATAGGTGACCGCGTCCTGGCGCCCGGCGGTGCGCCCGGGGCGGACGGCGACGAAGGCGGACCCGTTCGCGGCCAGGCCGGCCAGGCCGCCGGTCGCGCCATGGGTGGCCGGGAGCGTGACCGGGGTCCAGGTGAGGCCGCCGTCGGCGCTCCGCCACAGGCCCGCGTCCGGCCGGCGGCCCTGCCTGCCGGCCCCGCCGATGAGCCCGCCGGCCACGACCACACCGCCCTGGCCGGCCGCCCAGCGGAGCGCCGTGACGTGCCCGCTGCGGACGGCGAGCCCGAGCGCTGCCCCGCTCCGGCGCTGCCAGGGCCGGCCGCCGGAGGAGGAGGTCCACACCACGGGCCCTGGGTGGCTGCCGGTGTGCGCGCCGACGGCCACGAAGCCGCTGCCGGTGCCGGCCAGTCCGAGCACCGTGTCCCCGGCCACCGGGGGCAGGCCCGGCGCGGGCCGCCAGGTCCTGCCGTCGGGGGAGACCCAGGCCGCGTGCTGGCCGAGCGCGAGCCAGTTGCCGCCACTCCGCGTGATCAGCACCGGGACCGTTCCCGCACCAGGGGCAGCAGCCGCGCCGGGCCCGGCTCCGAGTCCGCCGCCCGGGCCGGCCGCGAGGCCCGAACCGGCCGGGCCCGGACCAGCTCCGGGACCGCCACCAGGGCCAGCGCCCGGGCCGCCGCCGGTCAGGGCCGCCCGGGCCCAGGTGTGGCCACCGTCGGCGGAGAACAGGATCAGCGGCGCCGGGCCCGGCTGGCTGGGTGCCGCCCCGATGGCGACGATGGTCTTGCCCGCAGCGGCTATCCCGGTCAGCGACGCCAGCACGGGCGTGGTCCCGGCGGTCCGGCCGGCCAGCTCGGCGTCCGCCGGGACGGCGGCCGGGTACGGGGTGACCAGCGTGAACCCGGGTTCGGCCGGGCCACCGCCACGACCGGCGATGCCGATGCCGGCCAGGGTCCCGGCGACGAGGACGAGCGCGACCACGGCCACGACCGTGATCCGCCTGCCCCGCCGCGTCCTGCCCCCGGTCCGCGTGGTGCCGCCCGTAACGCCGGCGGCCGCCCTCGTCCCGGCAGCCGTCCCGGTCCCGGCGGCGGCCCCGGTGTGGCCGGCGCCGGCATCCATGGCCGCCGCACCGGGCCCGGCCGCGTCCAGCACACCGCCATCGGCGGTAGCCGCGCCCGCCCCAGCCGCGCTCCCGGCACCCGCGTCCGCCACCGGCACGCCCGGCTCAACCGCAGCCGCCGCGGCAGGCCCGGCCACATCCGGCGCACCCACGTCAGTGGCCAATCCGGCGGCCGGCCCGGCCGCCGCGGTCACCGGACCGGGCCCGGCCGCGTCCCGCACACCCTCGTCAGCCGGGGCCGCGCCCGCCTGCACCGTGCTCCGGGCACCCGTCTCTGCGGCCGACCCGTTCGCCTCAGCCACCTGCGCCACACCGGCCCCGGCCGCACCGGGCGTCCCGGCTTCCTCGGCTACCCCGCCAGCCGTGCTCTCGGTCAGGCCGGCGGCTGGCCGCCCGGCTCCCGGCTGGTCCGCCGGCGGGCGCCGGGCCTGCTCCCCGGTCCGGGGCGCACGAGGAGAGCCGTCCGCGGAGAGCACCGGGATCGGCTCGGTTCGCGGGTCGTCGTCGGCGATGACCGGGCGGGCCGTGCGCGGCTCGGCGCGGGCCGGCAGCAGCCAGTCGATGCCCGCCTCCTGCCACGCGGCGGCCGACTGCTGCCACACCGAGACCGGCTGGACCGCTGACTGAGCTGCCGCTGATTGGGCGGGCGCCTGCTGGCCCGGCACCTGCTGATCCGGGGCTTGCTGACCCGGGACCTGCTGACCCGGCGTGGCCTGGCCGGACGCGGGCGAGCCTGCCTCGGCCGGTTCCGGCGCGGCCTCCGGCACCTCGGCCTCCAGCTCGGGCGCTGCGGTGGGCTCCCATTCGTCGTCGCCGAACGACAAGTCCGCGACGTATTCGTCCAGTTCACCGGCCATATCCGCGATGCCGCCCGGGTAGCCGCGCACGGCGGGCGCGAAGGCCACGCCGCGTTGCATCCGTCCCGGCGAAACGAACAGGGCGGTTCCTCCCCGGCCCGGGCCGCTGTCCGCGCTCACGGTCGCCCCACCGGTCGGGCCGGGCGTGAACCCGGGAAACGGACGGCCAAGTGGGAGTGGGTCACGCCCGTGATGCTAGCGGTGGAGCGGGCGATTGCTGAGGTGATCCGGCAGGGAGTGCGGGTGTTGTCCTATTCGGGCGGTTCCGGTTCAGGAGGATGTGCCCCTGGCGGCGTCGAGCACCGCGGTCCGCAACCGTTCCATCTCGTCGTCGCTGACGCGCTCGAGGAACCGGCGCATGGTTAATTCCTCGTCGCCACCGGAGCGGAGGACCTCCGTCATCACCCGGGCGTCGTGCTCCTCGCGCTGCTCGACGGGCCAGTACCGCCAGGCACGGCCGTGCTTGACACGTTGCAGCACGCCCTTGCGATACAGGATGTCCATCACCGTCATGACTGTCGTGTAGGCGACCGGGCGGTCGTACCGCAGCCGCTCCCGGACCTCGCGCACCATGCACGGGCCGTCGGCGGCCCACATCACGTTCATGATGGCCATCTCAAGTTCACCGAACTCGCGCACTTGGCGCCACCTCCGTGCCTCCATGTAAGCACGGAACATGGCCCTGTCAGGAGTGCGTGAACTGCGCGGGGAGAGGAAAGCGGCCCTCTGATATGGGTTTGTTCGCCCCGGCCGCAAGACTTCCCCCGGCCACGGCGCGCCCGGGCGGCAACCGCCATGCCCGGCCCGCCCCGCGGCCACAGCCTCCCCCGGCCGGCGGGCCGGCGTGACGTGGCTCTCACCGCGGACGACGACGCCGTTGCGCCCGGTAGCCTAGAACACGCCCTGATGGGGGCGGCAACACGACCAGTCACACGTCGGAAGAGGCGATGTCCGCCGTGCCTCCCGAGTCGCCGCGGGCGTCCGCGGCTCCCAGTGAGCACACAACCGGGCCTTCGGGTCAGGAATCCCAGCCTGGCGTAGCCGGGCCGGATTTCGGGCCGAACGAATGGCTCGTTGATGAGCTGTATCAGCGTTACCTGGCCGATCCCTCGTCGGTGGCCATGGAGTGGTGGAGTTTCTTCGCCGACTACCAGCCGCCGGTGGGGAGCCCGGCCCAGCCGGCCGCGGCTGCCAGGCAGGCCGCCACGCCCGCGGCGGCGGCGGCCGGGCCGGGGACAGCCACGGCCGGGCCCAGCGCACCGGCAGTCGCGGCACCGGGTGCCGGAGGGCCAGCCCCAGCCGGGGCGGCCCCCGCCACGGCAGCCCCCGCCACGGCGGCGCCTGCTGGCCCGGCCGGCGCGCCGGCCGTGCCTGCCCCGCAGGCCCGGCCGGCGCCGGACGGCAAGCCGGCCCCCGTGCCAGCGGCCGCGGCACCCGCACCCGACAGCACGGTGGCGAGGCTGCGTGGCGCTGCCGCGCGCACGGCGGAGAACATGGCGGCGAGCCTCACCGTCCCGACGGCGACCAGCGTGCGGTCCATCCCGGCGAAGCTGCTGGCCGACAACCGCATCGTGATCAACAACCACCTGGCCAGGGGCCGGGGCGGGAAGGTGTCGTTCACCCACCTCATCGGCTTTGCCGTGGTGCAGGCGCTGCGCACGATGCCGGAGATGAACCATTCCTTCGCCGTGGTCGACGGCAAGCCCGGCGTGGTCACGCCCGAGCACGTCAACCTGGGCCTGGCCATCGACGTCGTGGGGCGCGACGGGACGCGGCAGTTGCTGGTCCCGAGCATCAAGGCGGCGGAGACGATGGACTTCCGCCAGTTCTGGATGGCCTACGAGGACATCGTCCGCAGGGCCAGGACCCAGAAGCTGACCATCGACGACTACGCGGGCACCACGATCACGCTGACCAATCCGGGGACGATCGGGACCGAGCACTCCGTGCCCCGGCTGATGGCCGGGCAGGGCTGCATCGTCGGCGTGGGGGCGATGGAGTACCCGGCCGAGTACCTGGGCGCCTCCCAGGAGACCCTGGCCCGGCTGGCGGTCAGCAAGACCGTGGCGCTGACCTCCACCTACGACCACCGGATCATCCAGGGCGCGCAGTCGGGCGAGTTCCTGCGCCGCATGCAGCAGCTGCTGCTCGGCGAGGACGGCTTCTATGACGCGGTCTTCAAGGCGCTGCACATCCCCTACGAGCCGGTGCGCTGGGTGCGGGACATCGCCGCCCTGCACGAGGACGACGTCACCAAGCCGGCCCGGGTGCTCGAGCTCATCCATGCCTACCGGGTCCGCGGCCATCTCATGGCGGACACCGACCCGCTGGAGTACAAGCAGCGCAAGCACCCCGACCTGGACATCAACGAGCACGGCCTGACCCTGTGGGACCTGGAGCGCGAGTTCCCCACCGGGGGCTTCGGCGGCAAGCCGCTGATGAAACTGCGGGAGGTCCTCGGTGTGCTGCGCGACTCCTACTGCCGGACCGTCGGCGTGGAGTACATGCACATCCAGAACCCGGAGGAGCGCGCCTGGCTGCAGGACCGGATCGAGCGGCCGCACGGCCGGCCCAGCCACGACGAGCAGATGCAGATCCTGTCCCGGCTGGGCGTGGCCGAGGCCTTCGAGATGTTCCTGCAGACCAAGTTCGTCGGCCAGCGCCGGTTCTCCCTGGAGGGTGCCGAGTCCCTGATCGCGCTGCTCGACGCGGTGCTCACCGAGGCCGCGCGCGCCTCGCTGGACGAGGCAGTCATCGGGATGGCGCACCGCGGCAGGCTGAACGTGCTGGCGAACATCGTGGGCAAGTCCTACGCGCAGATCTTCGGCGAGTTCGAGGGCAATCTCGACCCGCGCACGATCCACGGGTCCGGTGACGTCAAGTACCACCTCGGTGCCGACGGCGTGTTCACCGCCAGCGACGGCTCGGCCATCCCCACCTCGCTGGTGGCCAACCCCAGCCACCTGGAGGCGGTCGACCCGGTCGCCGAGGGAGTGGTGCGGGCCAAGCAGGACGTGCTCGACATGGGCGAGCCCGGGTTCACCGTGCTCGCGGTGCTCGTCCACGGTGACGCGGCGTTCGCCGGCCAGGGCGTGGTGGCCGAGACCCTGAACCTGTCCCAGCTCCGCGGCTACCGCACCGGCGGGACCGTGCACATCGTGGTCAACAACCAGGTCGGGTTCACCACCGCGCCGCAGCACTCCCGGTCCAGCGTGTACAGCACGGACGTGGCGCGGATGATCCAGGCGCCCATCTTCCACGTCAACGGCGACGACCCCGAGGCGGTCGTCCGGGTGGGCCGGCTGGCGTTCGCCTACCGCCAGGCGTTCGGCAAAGACGTGGTCATCGACATGATCTGCTACCGCCGCCGGGGGCACAACGAGGCCGACAACCCGTCGTTCACCCAGCCGCTCATGTACGACCTCATCGACGCCAAGCGGTCCACGCGCAAGCTCTACACCGAGGCGCTCATCGGCCGCGGCGACATCACCATGGAAGAGGCCGAGCAGGCGCTGCGCGACTACCAGCAGCAGCTCGAACGGGCCTTCACCGAGACCAGGGCGGCGGCGAACCAGCCCGCGGGGCGGGGCGCGGTCATCCGGCCGGAGCCCGCCGAGCCGGAGGCGATCGACCACGCCGCCGTGCCCACGTCCATCACCGACGAGGCCATCAAGCAGATCATCGATACCCAGCTCAGCCTGCCGGACGGATTCACCGTCCACCCGCGGCTGCTGCCGCTGCTGCAGCGCCGTGCCGCGATGGTGACCGACGACGCCCTCGACTGGGCCACCGGCGAACTGCTGGCCTTCGGCACGGTGCTCATGGATGGCCACACGGTGCGGCTCGTCGGCCAGGACACCCGCCGCGGCACGTTCGGCCAGCGGCACGCCGTCCTGGTGGACCGGCACACCGCGGAGGAGTACACCCCGCTGCGCCGGTTCAACTCGGCCAGCGCGAAGTTCCACGCCTATGACTCGCTGCTGTCGGAGTTCGCGGCGGTGGGCTTCGAATACGGCTACTCGGTCGCCCGCCCGGGCGCACTCGTCTGCTGGGAGGCGCAGTTCGGCGACTTCGTCGACGGTGCGCAGACCATCCTGGACGAGTTCGTCAGCTCCGGCGAGCAGAAGTGGGGCCAGCGCTCCAGCGTGGTCCTGCTGCTGCCACACGGGTACGAGGGCCAGGGGCCGGACCACTCCTCGGCCCGGATAGAGCGGTTCCTGAGCCTCTGCGCGCAGGACAACATGACCGTGGCCCTCCCGACCACGCCGGCCAACTACTTCCACCTGCTCCGCTGGCAGGCGCTGTCCGGCCGGCGCAAGCCGCTGATCGTGTTCACCCCCAAGTCGATGCTCCGGCTGAAGTCGGCCACCTCCACCGTGGCCGAGTTCACCCGTGGCTCCTTCCTACCTGTGTTCGGCGACCCCCGGCCGGCCGACCCGGCGGGCGTGCGCACCGTCGTGCTGTGCGCCGGCAAGATCTACTACGAACTCGCCGGGAAGCGGGCCGCCGAGGGCCGCGACGACATCGCGCTGATCCGGGTGGAGCGGCTCTATCCGCTGCCTCTCGGGGAGATACTCACCGAGCTGGACCGGTACCCGGCCGAGGCCGAGATCGCCTGGGTCCAGGAGGAGCCGGCGAACATGGGTGCCTGGCCGACCATGGCGCTGTGGCTGCCCGGGCTGCTGGAGCGGAGGATACGGGTGGTCTCGCCGCCGGCCAGCTCGGCGCCGGCGCGGGGCTCGTCCGTGGCGCATGCCGCCGACCACAAGGCAGTGATCGAGCGGGCGCTGCACCGGGGTTAGCGCGTGTACTTCACCGACCGGGGTATCGAGGAACTCGCCGAGCGGCGCGGCAGCGAGGAGATCAGCCTCGGCTGGCTCGCCGAGCGGCTGCGGGAGTTCGTGGATGCGTCGCCCGAGTTCGAGGCGGCGGTGGACCGGCTCGCGACCTGGCTGGCCCGGCTCGACGACGAAGACTGACACGCGGCGGTCTCGCGCGAGGCATAGTAGGCACACCGGAGCCCGCGTACCGGGCGGGCCACCGGAGCCCGCGCTCCGGCGGCCCCGCCTCAGTCGCGATGCATCTTGACTTTCGCCAGACGCGACATATCGTGTTAAGCTCAGTTTGTTTGAACGCAGAAGTAATTTGACCGCGAGCACTCGACCGCGACGCGAGATCCGCAGCTAGACGCGTGACAGAACCGCCGGCGGCACGGAGAGGGGACGGCCCATGAGCCCGGTGTTCCGCCATGGCAGGCTGCGCCTCTACCTGCTCAAGCTGCTCGACGAGGCGCCGCGGCACGGTTACGAGGTCATCCGGCTGCTCCAAGACAGGTTCATGGGCATCTACGCGCCCTCACCAGGGACGATCTATCCCCGGCTGGCCCGGCTCGAGGAAGAGGGCCTGGTCACGCACGACGAGGCCGACGGCAGGAAGGTCTACCGCATCACCGCTAAGGGCCGGGAGGAACTGCACGCCCGCCTCGACGACCTCGCCGAACTCGAAGAGGAGATCACGGCGTCGGTCCGCGACATCGCCCGCGAGGTCACCGAGGACGTCAGGGAGACCGTGCGGACCCTGCGCGAGGAGTTGTCCTGGGCGGCGCGCGAGTTCCATTCCCGGGCACACCAGGCCGCGGGCGGCGCCGATCCCGGCGGTGACCTGCGGCACGCCCGGACCGACCAGGCGCGGGCCCGGGCCGCGGCGGCGCGGACGCGGGAGGCCGCGGCCAAAGAGCAAGCGGCGCGGGCGCGGGAAGCCGCCGATCAGTCCCAGAAGGACACCGCACGGGCCCAGGAGGACACCGCACGGGCCCAGGAGGACACCGCACGGTCCCAGGAGGACACCGCACGGTCCCAGGAGGACACGGCGCGGGCCGCGGATGAGTGGGCACAGGCCGCCAGCGAGACGCGGGCCCCCGACGACGCGCCGCGCGACCGAGGGCAGGCCGGTTCCGGACCGCGCCGGGAGCGCGACGACGCACGGCGGGACCGGGAGCGTGCCCGGCAGGGCAGGCACCACGAGCGCCATGGCGGCCCCGGCGAGCGGGAGTGGGGCGAGTGGGCCGGCTGGACGGGCTGGGGCGGCTGGCCGGGCGCGGCCGGGCAGCACGGCTGCGCCGACCCGGAGGCCTACCGCGACCTGGAACGGCTGGCCAAGCAGTTCAGCAGGGAACTGCGGTCCGCCGCCTGGCATGCCCAGGCGGTCAGCGAGGACGCGCTGCGCGACCTGCGCGGCATCCTGGACGAGACGATCGACCGGATCAGGGCCGAGGTATTCAAGGGCAAAACCCCGCCCGCCGACCCGGCAGACAGCCCCCCGCCCGCCGACCCGGCA
>WNGN01001291.1_pt1 | contig 24647 bp, 24 predicted proteins | sample 5400561 | NCBI WGS metagenome assembly WNGN01 (sample SAMN13153379, study PRJNA577476) | soil metagenome | isolation source: 115 cm soil or saprolite under Garry oak tree replicate 2 | place: USA:California | collected 2016-06-15 | reverse complement strand
TGATCTCCCAACGCTGACTCTCCGGTCCTTGAATACATCAAATCATCCGTGGCTTCGCCGATGATTTCGCCAATCTTCGCGTTCACTTTTTCTTGAAACGGTTGAAGGACCTTGACGACATTGAGATCAGGCTGAGCATCTTTGATTGGAATCAGTCTGGCATCCATTTGGACCAGTTTTCTATTCTGAAAATCCAGGTCAACTCGTCCGACGTTGCGGCCGGCAACTCCCGTTTTCGCCACCAGAGTTTGGCCGAACCGTATTGGGCCAAGAGCTTCATGGTTATGCCCGGCGATGATGAGCCGAATCTCCGGAAAAGCGCTCGCGAGCCGCTGTTCCTCTTCATCCTCGAGATGAACGGTTGCGATAATGACATCTGATCGCTTTCGAACTTCCGGCAGGAGTGTTTCGACACTCTTCACGATATCGAAGACTTTGACCCCTACGACGTCGTTTGGATGGCTCAGTGTTTTAACTCGTTCTGTGGTGAGGCCAATAATTCCGAATCGAATCCCTTGCGAAGAGATTATTGCGTATTTTTTAATTCCAGGAACAGGCGCTGCTATGTTTGCGGACAAGATAGGAAATCGGGCTTGGCGAATCAGCATGCGAAGCGCAGGTTGACCGTAATCGAATTCGTGATTGCCTATCGTGCCGGATGTGTATCGGATCTGGTTCATGGACGCGATCGTCGGGACACCCCGGAACTCGTCGGCAAGAAAAGTTCCGGTACTGAAATCGCCGGCATCCAGAACGAGGTCGGGCTTTGCGCGTCGAATGATTGCGGCAATTTCCCCCATTCCCCCGATTCCAGCCCGCGGCAGAAGCTGCCCATGAATGTCGTTCGTGTGCATGATCACGACGTGTGTGGGCGCCTGCGCCGCAAGCCATAGGCCCGCCGCGGGCGCGAACAGCACAAGGAGAAATGCAGCAAATTTTCGCATTGCGATAGAATTTTACGACATGAGAAAACTGATCGCGCTTCTTTGTGTATCTCTTTCAGCGTTGCCGACGGCAGCGCAGCAGAAGAACGGGAATCTCTTTCCGTACAACTACGCGATTGACGACCTGGACAATGGCCTTCGTCTTGTAACCATTCCGACGGATTTTCCGAACATGATCGCCCTTTACATCGTCGTGCAGACCGGCTCACGGAATGAAATCGAGCCGGGCAAGAGCGGTTACGCGCATCTGTTCGAGCACATCATGTTTCGCGGCAGCGAAAATTATAGCCCCGAACAGCGTGATCGTATCTTAAAGAAGGCCGGGGCGGAATCGAACGCGACGACAAACGCGGATCGCACGACCTACTACGAGACATTCTCAAAGGAGGATCTCGAATCCGTCATGAAATTGGAAGCGGACCGTTTTCAACGGCTGAAATATCCTGAGTCCTCTTATAAGACCGAATCGCTGGCAGTTCTGGGCGAATACAACAAGAACAGCGCGGATCCCACCGAAAAGCTGGAGGAAGTTTTGCACGAGACTGCCTTCACAGCGCACACGTATCGGCACACCACGATGGGCTTCTTAAAAGACATTCAGGACATGCCAAACCAGTACGACTACAGCCTCCAGTTTTATAACCGGTTTTATCGGCCCGAACACACAACGATCACATTGGTGGGAGACGTCACGCATGACAATGCGGATGAGAAGAAGGACAAAGCCGCACTGGACCTGCTCTCACCGATGGCATTTGGTTCCAATTCCGAGTTGTACCAGCGGCTGGTGCTGAAGGAACAAAAGGTCGACGAGTTGGACGTCGCCTTCGGCAATCATCCCGATCCCGAACTCTTTACCATTTGGGCTCGTATCAAAGATCCTAAAGATATCGATTACGTGCGCGATCAAATCCTTGCGACGTTCGAACGTTTCACGAAACAAACCGTTGATCCGGGAAGGCTCGAGGCGACACGGTCCCGAATCCGTTACAGCTTCGCTCTACGCATGAACAGTTCCTCGGCAATCGCGAATGCCGTCGCGCAGTACATTGCGCTGCGAAGGACGCCGGAAACCATCAACAAGTTGTTTGCACTATATCGGGAGATCTCGCCCGAAGACATTCGCACCATCGCGCGGCAATATTTCACGGCGAACAACAGAACAATCGTGACGCTTAGCACCAATAGAGGGGCAAACTGATGCTTTCGAATGACCCGAGGAGGGGATTAAAGTTCGGCCTCCTTTTCTTGCTTTGGATTACAACAACTTTACCAGCCTTCCCCTCCAAAATCCCCACCGTCCTTCTGCCCGGCACTTCTCCGCTGGTGACTTTTCGCATTCTGTTCATGACCGGTTCGGCATTCGATCCACCGGGCAAAGAAGGACTTGCCGCGCTGACAGCGTCGATGCTTGCCCAAGGCGGTACGCGCTCGATGAGCTATGACCAAATCGTTCAAGCTCTTTATCCAATGGCATCTTCGGTCAATGCGCAAGTCGACAAAGAAATGACCGTATTTACCGGCACGACACACATTGAAAACCTCGACCATTACTATGCTTTGCTCCGGGATATGTTGCTCGATCCCGGTTTTCGTGCGGAAGACTTCAAGCGCTTACGCGACGATGCGATCAACTTCCTGAAAGTCTCGCTGCGTGAGAGCAACGATGAAGAGCTTGGTAAAGAAGAGTTGTACAACATCATTTACGCCGGCCATCCATACGGTCACCACAACACGGGGAAGATCAGCAGTCTTGAAAAGTTGACGCTCGACGACGTACGGGGCTTTTATCGCGATTATTACAAAGGAACGAGTTTGACGATAGGTCTGGCCGGTGGTTATCCGAAAAACTTTTCCGACAAAGTACAGGCCGATTTTGCGAAACTTCCCCAGGGTTCTACCGACAAGAGGCGCTTTGAAAATCCGAAGCTGTCACCGGGAACGCGCATAGAAATCATCGCGCGTGACACGCGGTCTACAGCCATTTCTCTGGGTTTTCCAATCAGCGTCAACCGGGGATCCAAAGACTGGCCGGCGCTGGCGTTGGTTGCGTCGTACTTCGGCCAGCATCGCTCATCGAACAGTTACCTTTATCAACGGCTGCGCGAAGCGAGGGGACTCAATTACGGAGATTATGCGTACGTGGAATATTTTCCCCGCGGAATGTTTCAAATGACGCCGGATCCCAATCTCGCGCGTCAGCAGCAGATTTTTCAGATCTGGATACGTCCGGTCGAAGCGCAAAACAGCCTCTTCGCCTTACGGGCAGCTTTATACGAGTACGACAAACTCCTTCGCGACGGGCTTTCGCAGGAAGTATTCGAAACGACGCGCGAATTCCTCACGAAATACGCAAATATCCTGACTCAGACGCAGAGCGCGCGGCTTGGCTACACGCTTGACAGCCGGTATTACGGGATTCCCGATTACAACTCCTACGTGAAGGAGCAACTGACGAAGCTCACAGTCGGGGACGTGAATGCCGCCATCCATAGGCACCTGAAGTCCGAGCGGGTGCGAATTGTTTTGGTCACCAAGGACGCGGATAGACTGCGGGAAGCCATCGTGAAGAACACGCCTTCTCCGATTGCCTACAATTCGACGAAACCAGAAGAAATTCTGGATGAAGACAAGATCATCCAGTCTTACAAAATCAATGTGAAGTCCGAAGACGTTTCGGTGGAGCAGGTGGGCCGAATATTTGAGTAATACCCAAATACCACGCTAGCCCAACGCTTCCCATGTCTTTCCTTGTTTTACATCCACCGTCAGAGGCACGTTCAACTGGACGACGTCCTGCATCAGATTTCGAATAGCCTCCCCGATATAGAGTTCTTCCTCCGGCACTTCAAAGATCAATTCGTCGTGAACCTGAAGAACCATGCGAGTTCGAAGTTTCTGACGCCGGAGTTCCTCCGCAATCCGTATCATTGCGAGTTTGATGATGTCGGCGGCCGTACCTTGAATCGGAGAGTTGATCGCAGTGCGCTCGGCCATGCTGCGCCGCATGCCGTTACGCGAATTGATCTCGGGATGCTGCCGGATGCGTCCGAATAATGTTCGTGTCACTCCCAGGTCGCGTGCAAGACTGAGGCAGTTCTCGATGTAGCGCTGCACGCCTTGATACTGATCGAAATATCGGGAGATGAAATCCGCGGCTTCCTCCGGACTAATCCCGAGCTGTTGTGCGAGACCGAAGGGCGTTTGACCGTAGACGATTCCGAAATTCACGGCTTTTGCACGCTCCCGCTGCTGCCGCGTTACGGCATCCATCGGCAGGCCCAGCACCGCTGCGGCCGTACGGCGATGGATGTCCTCACCGGCGGAGAAGGCTTCGGCAAGCCGCTCGTCTCCGGAAAGATGTGCGAGTATCCGGAGCTCGACCTGCGAATAGTCTGCGGAGACAAACCACCATCCCTCTTCCGGAATGAAGGCTCCGCGAATCTTGCGGCCGAGATCGGCGCGAACGGGAATGTTCTGCAAATTCGGATTGCTGCTGGACAGACGGCCGGTCGAAGCGGCAGCCTGATGGAATGACGTGTGCAGCCGTTGAGTTTTCGGATCGATGAGTTTTGGAATCACATCGACGTACGTCGATGTGAACTTCGAGAGCTGGCGGTATTCCAGCACCAACCGCGGCAGCTCGTGTTCTGCTGCAAGTTCTTCCAGGATCTCGACCGCCGTCGAATACTGGCCGGACTTCCGCAATTTGCGCGGCCGCGGCAGGTTCAGTTTGTCGAACAAAATTTCTCCGAGCTGTCGCGGGGAATTGATGTTGAACTCACAATCGGCGATTTCGCAGATCTTGCGCGTTAGATCGTCCAACTGTGCGCCCATTTCGCGCGACATGCGCTCGAGGACATTCACGTCGATCCGAAGTCCGGCAAGTTCCATGTCCACGAGAACCGGCGAAAGAGGCAGTTCGATTTCCGTGTACGGCCTGGATACTTCCTGTGCGGTTCGAGGTGAAAGTTCGTTGAAGAGACGGTCAATCCACGGCGTACGCTCCTCGCCTTCCGTTACCGTCTGGCCTGTCAATTCGAAGACGACGTCGGGCAGCTCGTATTTCCCTCGATTGGGAAACAGCAAGTACGCCATCAGCAGCGGATCATCGTACGGCGGGAAGAGCTCGATTCCACGGCCACGCAACCGCAGTAGTGCTGTTTTGAGATCGTAGGTGACCTTACGAATGCGGGTGTTAGAGAACAACGCCTCTACGCGTCGATCGAGCGGCACGCTTGAAATCGAGCCACTGCCGCTCCACAACGAGACTCGATCTTCGTGAATGTCGAAAAAGACTCGATCGTCAACCGCGGGGACCAAGTCGGTTCGAACAACCTCCACGAACGGACCCGCATCGGGAGGAAGATACTGTTTGATCAGCCCGGTAAACTCGAGTTCCTTCAATAGCGGCATTAAAGCCGCACGATCCGGCGGTTGGACTTTGTAGGCGGTCCATTCGACGGGTATCGTCAGTTTCGTGTCGATAGTAACCAGTTGCTTGCTCAGCAGAATCTGTTCGCGATTACCCAGAAGCGATGTCCGATGCTTCGCGTTCGAAACTTCTTCCGCGCGATCAAGCAGCGCTTCAACCGAGCCAAACTTTTGAATCAGATCGCGCGCGCCCTTTTCACCAATTCCCGGCGCGCCGGGAATGTTGTCCGAGCTGTCGCCCCAAAGCGCGAGGAGGTCCGGAATCTGTTCCGGAGTAACCCCGAAGAGCTCGCGCACCTTTTCGCGATCGACGATCAAGTCGTCCTTCGACGTGTTTAGGATCAGGATGGTATCGATCAACTGGTACAGATCCTTATCGAGAGTAACGACCACGGGATACAGTCCGGCGGCGAGGGCCTGCGTCGAAACGCTTGCGATGATGTCGTCGGCTTCGTGTCCGGGGATCTCGAGAACTGAAATTCGCATCGCCTCACAAAATCTGCGAATGTAGGGCAGTTGTTGTGAGAGATCCGGCGGCATCTTCTTCCGTGTGGCTTTGTAGAACTCATATTGCGCATGGCGCGCGGTACGTTCCGGGCTATCCAGCGCGACGGCGATGTAATCCGGCGGATACTTTTCGAGCACGCGTTTGAGCATGATCGCGAAACCGTACACCGCATTCGTCGGCAAACCCTGGCTGCTCGCAAGACCTCGGATCGCAAAGTAGGCGCGATAGGCCTGAGACATGCCATCGATGATCAAGAATAAAGGGTGCTTCAACATGATTGTTTACCGACACACAGTGTGCACAAATGTGCACGGTTTTCTATCGTGACAGGTTTGTAAGTTATTCATTATTCAGCAGCAGGATTGGGAGCGGCAATTGCTAGCGCGTTGCCGATGCACCAACAGACGCTCCGGACTCCCGTCGAATTTAGCGGAATCGGCCTCCACACGGGTGAGCATGCGACCGTGCGGATTCTTCCAGCTCCCGCCGACAAAGGCATCGTTTTTCGCCGTGTCGATCTGGACAATTTCGAGCTTCTGGCCGACGTCGCCTCGGTGGCCCGGGTTGCCTATGCCACGACATTGATGAGCCGGGGTGTTTGGATTTCGACAGTCGAACATCTTCTTTCGGCGCTGTACGGTATCGGAATCGACAATGCCTATATCGAATTGGACAACTTTGAAGTCCCGATTCTCGACGGAAGTGCGCTCCCCTATGCGGAAGCGATCGCTCGTGCTGGCGTACTCACGCAACGGGCCCTGCGGCGATATATCCGGATTACGAAGCCTTTCGTGCTCAGGGAGGGAGAGAAAACGCTGGGCATCGACCCCTCCGATACCTTTAGCATTAAGTATGACATCGATTTTCCACACCCTCTCATCGGAAAGCAGAGTATCGAAGTTCAACTGACCGGAACGAATTACGCTAAAACCATTGCGCCGGCGCGCACATTCGGTTTTTATCATGACGTGGAACAGCTTCAAGCCGGTGGTTTGATCCGGGGCGGATCGCTCGAGAACGCGATTGTGCTTACGGAAACCGGTATGCTGAACGATACCTCGCTTCGTTTCGCCGACGAGTTTGTTCGGCACAAGACCCTCGACCTGCTCGGGGATTTCGCCTTGATCGGCCAGCCGGTGCTGGGCGGCCTGATTGCCAATCGCGCGGGACACGCGCTGCACACGCGCTTCGTCGCAGAGCTTCTGGAGAGCACATCTCATTGGGTTCTCGCTACAGCGGCCGAGGCAGTTTCTTCCGCGCGATAAGAAGGAACACGAGCCACCGTGAGCACCTCCACCCGGCCGGCTCCGGCACACTTCAGAATGCGGGCAATTTCATTCAGTGTGGAACCCGTGGTATACACATCGTCAACCACAATTATCGTGCTGCTTACCCGACCTCGCACTTCAAAAGCGCCCGCGAGATTCCGCTTTCTCTCGTTCCGGGTGAGGCCGGTCTGGCTCGGTGTATCTTTCTTCCGGCGCAGCAGCCGCGTCGCCATTGGAAGGCCGAGCCGCGCCGCAATCAGTTCGGCTTGATTAAAACCCCGTTGCCGTTGGCGCGATCGGTGAAGAGGAACCGGAATGACGAGGTTGCCCGTGAAGGGCTCGCGCCGGCGGCATTCGCTCAAAATATCTCCAAGCTGATTTGCGAGCGATACGCGGTCCGCATATTTCAGATGATGAATGATCTGGCGAAGCGTGTGCGTGAACAGCAAAGCCGATCTAGCAAAGTCGAAATTGTGCTCACCGCGACGACAGAATCCGCAGAGTCCTTCAATTGCAGGTGCCGGTTCGCCGCACTTTGGACAAAAGGGCGGTTCCAGTGCCAGGAGGCTCGCCCAACATTCCGGACATGCCCCTCCCCATCTGCGCTCCCGGACTGGAGCGTGACATACGATGCACGTGACTGGGAACAGGAGATTGAGTACGAAATCGAGCAAAGCGCGTTCGGGGAAACGCAAAGGGCAAAATTAGTATACACAACACCATTTATTTCGCGTAGGGAAAGTTATGGATGATGGAAAGTGCGCGGTAGATCTGCTCGAGAAGCAGTACCCGCGACAGTTCGTGAGTAAACGTCAGGGGCGAGAGCGACCATTCCAGATCGGCCCTCTTTTTAAGTACCGCAGGAAGGCCGGCGTAGTCTCCAATAATAAATGTCAGCCTGCGCGGGTCGGCCGTCATGTGCTGGGCGACGAATTTCGCAAATTGTTCCGACGTCCAGGTTTTTCCTTTCGGGTCCAGGACGATGACGCGGTCCGATGTATCCAACACGGATAGGATCTTCTGCTCTTTGACTTCGGCGATTTCCAGCGGCAGGAAATGTTTGATTCGCGCTGCATAATCCTCGCAGAGCTTTGCCGTATGCGGGTTCCTGGTCTTTCCGGCCCAAACCACACGGACTTTCATTGAAGACCGAACTTTTTCCGTTTTTCAAGCAGAGTTTTCCGGCTGATGCCGAGAATTTTCGCGGCTTTGACTTTCTTCCCGTGTGTCTGCCGCAGCACCTCGGTAATGTAGTCCCGTTCGACCTGTTCCAATGAAGGCATCTTCGCGTTTTTAGCAGGACGGGACGTGTGCCACGAACTGGGCAGCGCCTCCGGCGTGATTTCCGCTCCTGACATGATTACTATTGCTCGCTCCAGCGCGTTACGAAGCTCTCGAGTATTGCCCGGGAAGTCGTACTGTTCTAAAACGCCGCGACAATCCGGATGGAGTTTGGATCTGATCTTGTATTTCCTTTCAAGTTGTTCCAGCAGAAACTCCGCCATCGGAAAGATCTCATTCAGCCGTTCACGAAGGGGAGGAATGCGGATGGTGATGAGATTCAGCCGGAAAAAAAGATCTTCCCTGAAGATCTGCCGTTCGACCGCCTGGGCAAGCGGGACGCTGGAGAGGGCGACGATCCGGGCATCCAGTTCAACCGGCTTCGTGCCGCCGAGGCGGTAGTACTCTTTCGCCTCGACGACGTTGAGCAGCTTGGCCTGGACTGAAAGATCGACGCTGGCGATTTCGTCGAGCACCGCGGTCCCACCCTGCGCCAGATCCAGTTTGCCGAGTTTCGCAGAAACGGCGCCAGTGAACGCGCCGCGCTCGAACCCAAACAATTCCGATTCGACAAGTTCCTCGGGCAATGATGAAAAATCGATTTTAATGTACGGTCCGTCTTTTCGCGAGCCGTTGAAATGCAGCCATTGACTGAGGGCGTCTTTGCCGGTACCGCTTTCACCCTCGACGAGAACGGTCGTTGGATTATCGAGGACCTTTTCGAACGTCCGATATACGGCCAACATCGGCGAGTCGGGAGCGAAAACAAATGGATACCGCGAATCGTTGCTGCTGGAAGTTACCGGGCGCAAGTTCTTACAGGGCGCGTTGTGCGATCAGCTCATGCGCATGGTGACGCTTGCCTGCTCGCCAAAGGCGTTCCAAATCGTAAAACTCACGCGCCCGTGCGGAGAAGATGTGCACGACGAAGTCGACGTAATCCAGAAGGATCCAATCGCCTTCAGGGTACCCTTCGATGTGCAACGGCCGCACACCTTCTTTCTTAAGGGTTTCTTCGATGTGGTCTGCAATGGTTTGATTGTGACGCGTTGAGGTTCCGGTACAAATGAGAAAGTAATCGGTGAAGGAGCAAATCTCGACAAGCTCCAGCACCACCGCATCCTGAGCTTTCTTGTCGAGTGCTGCTTCGATGGCTTCAGATAGTTGAGTTTCTTTGTCCATCAATTGTTCTTCGTTTTCTCCTTTTATGAATAGAGTTTATTTTTTTCGATGTAACTCCACACCGGCGGCGGCAGCCATCGGCTAACGTTGACTCCGCGCCTGCGCTCATCGCGGATTTCCGTGGACGAAATCGGCTGCTCGATGAACGGCAGATAAAAAACCCGGGGGGTTGCCGGCAGGGTTACAACGGTCTTTTCTTTGATGAGCTGAAACGGCGCGACGTCGTCGCGAAACGGGAACCCTGGCCGATTCACAATCACCAGGTGGGCTAATTCGAACAAGCGCCGATAATCTCTCCAGTTCTCAATTTCCTGGTACATATCGGTCCCTATGATGAACAAGAGGTCGGCGCCGGGAAACGATTTCTTCATCGCTTCAAGAGTTTCTACCGTATAACGTTTTTCGAGAGCATCTACTTCTATAGTAGACGTTCGGAATCGGTCAATGGAAATGGTTGCCAGTGCCACCATCGCAAACCGGTGAAACGGCGATGTCATTCCGCGAGACGTTTTGTGTGGAGGAGTGAACGCGGGCACGAAGTGGAATTCATCAACTTGGAAGGTTTCAGCGACTGACTGAGCTGCAGCGAGATGTCCGTTATGGATGGGGTCAAAGCTCCCGCCCAATATCGCGATCCTCATTGTTCCGGGGCTGATTCTAACATGAATGTCTAGTGGGAACTCCCGCGCTTTCGTGTACGGCGTTTGGGAGCCTGCTCGGTAAACCAAAGCGGGTCTTGTTTGGCAGGATCGCCGTTGTAATTGATGGTGATTTCTTCATCCGGCTCGATATCTCGAATCGCGACCACCTCCATCATCAACTCGTCCAAGAGTTCTTCGAGCTGGGCATTCGGCGAATACGAATGGTTGTAGATCGATACGTATCCCAAGGCGATCGCCGCCTGTTCGTCGTGCTCACCCCAGTCGAATGCATAATCCGACAATATGGTTTTTTGAGCGAACGGCCACTGCTTTTCGTTCAGCGCTATGACCGGCGCGCGCTCGATCAGCTCGCCCTTCAGAAATTTTCGTCGCGCAAACATTCCGCGGCCGCGCCGTTCGACCGTTCCCATCCGCACGCCATTGATATTCGGATCGCCCGGCACCGGAACCACATACCGGTTGATGCGTCCGATACATTTCGGCATACCACAAAAACAATCGAAGCTGCGCCGCTCATCCCAATCGGGCAAAATGGAGCCGCTCTTCATGTATTTCTCCAGCGGCATTTCGTTGTACATGACGGTCAGCTCCTCGCCTTTGTGAACCTTGCGCGACGTTAGAACGTCCAGATTCTCCGCAATGTAACAGTTGGGGTCGCATGAATGATTGATGTACCGCGCATTGGAGCGCGCGATGACCCATCGACCGGTGTCCGTCTCGAATGCATATCGAATTTCGTTATCCGGAATCTTCCCGTACGGGACGACCGGCCCTTCAAGCTTCTCCACAACGGTTTCTTCTTCAACAGTCTCCTCGGCAACCAGGCCTTGTCCTATAGGAGTAGCACCTACACGCGACGGATATGCTGTGGTTTTCATATTAAACTTTCAGGATATCACTGGATAGTTTCTCGAAAACCGCGCGTTTCAGGTCTTCGAGGCCCTCGCCTGTGACAGAGGAGATCTTCAGCATTTCGAGACCACTCTTCTTGCACCATCGTGCGAGTTTTTGAACTTTCTTGGGATCGGCGATATCCATCTTCGTTGCGACAATGATCTTTGGCTTTTTCGGCAAATCAGGATTGTGTTCAGCGAGCTCGCAGTTGATGGCGTGAAATTCATCGATTGGATCGCGCTCGTTCGTCCCCGACACATCCACCAGATGAAGCAGCAGGCGAGTGCGTTCGATGTGCCTCAGGAACTGAATTCCAAGACCATGACCGAGATGGGCGCCTTCAATGAGACCGGGAATATCAGCAAGAATGAAGGATTTATCCGTATCCAAAGAGACAACACCGAGCTGGGGTTCCAGGGTCGTAAATGGATACTCGGCTATCTTTGGGCGCGCCGCGGAAATGCGCGATATCAGTGTGGACTTACCCGCATTCGGATAACCCACTAAACCGGCATCGGCAATCAGCTTCAATTCAAGACGCAGATTTTTCTCTTCGCCGGCCGCTCCGTCCTCTGCCCTTCGCGGCGCGCGATTCGAAGAGGACGCAAAATGAGCGTTGCCATGCCCGCCTCGGCCGCCCTTGGCCATAAGGACGCGCTCGTTAGGCTCCGTAAAATCGTGGAGCAACTCCCCCGTATCATCGTCGTACACGACGGTGCCAATTGGAATCCGGATCTCGAGATCGTCTCCGCTACGGCCTTGGCGATTGCTGCCTTCACCGTGCCGGCCGCGTTCGGCGCGAAATATGTGGTTGAAGCGGAATTTTAGAAGTGTGTTTTCGTGCGTGTCCGCGACGAGATAAATACTGCCCCCAGCGCCTCCGTCGCCTCCGCTAGGGCCCCCTCTCGGAACGAACTTCTCTCTGCGGAACGCGATCGAGCCGTGGCCGCCGCCGCCGGCCTTAACCGTGATTTTCGCTTCGTCGATGAACATGGGAAATAGCCACAAAAAGGCACAAAAATCGCAAAGCTCTTTTACTATTTTGTGACTTTTGTGCCTTTTTGTGGCTATTCAACTGGGTGGATAGAGATAAATCTGCCGGTGCTGCCTTTATCTTCAAACCGCACGACGCCGGCAATTTTGGCGAACAACGTGTCATCCCTGCCGATGCCGACATTCAGGCCGGGCTTGAATTTCGTTCCACGCTGGCGGACGAGAATCGATCCCCCCGTCACCAGTTGGCCGGCAAAACGCTTGACGCCGAGCCGCTGTGAGTTGCTGTCGCGGCCATTGCGTGAACTGCCGACTCCCTTTTTATGCGCCATGTGAGAACTCCTGGTTACGACTTGGTTAAACGCTTATCTTATCGATTCGAACCGCCAGGTAATTCTGACGATGGCCGTGTGTCCGGCGGTACTGTTTCTTTCGCTTCTTTTTGAATACGATGATTTTCTTCGCGCGATCCTGCTCGACGACCGTAGCCTCGACGATTGCATTCGCAAGCACAGGCAAGCCAAGCTGGATGTCACCGTCGTTTTGGACAAGCAAAACATCCTTTAATTCCACTTTGGAACCGAGATCGCCGGCCGCTTTCTCCAACCGAATCGTCTGTCCGGGCGTTACACGGTATTGCTTTCCGCCCGATCGGATCACGGCATACATAGTCGTATCCTCCTCGACAAAGACAAACAATCATTATACATGAAAAACCCTCTCCCACTGGGCGAAGGTTTAGTCGTTCCTCTTCGCCTTAGGATGCGCTTTCTCGTACTCGGCGCGAAGGTGCTCGAGGCTGACGTGCGTATACTTCTGTGTGGTTCCCAGGCTGGCGTGCCCGAGCAGTTCCTGGATCGCGCGCAGGTCGGCCCCGCGCTCGAGCAAGTGCGTAGCGAAGGTATGCCGGAGTGTATGTGCTGTCAGACGCCGGCCGGAAGGAAGACCGAGACGCGTTCTTTCAACCAGCCTCTGCACATCGCGCGCATTCAGACGGCGTCCGCGGAGGCTGACAAACAGAGGCGTATGCCCCGTGGCGTCAGGGTTAGCCAGGCCCAGACGATCGCGTTCGCTGACATATTCCGCCATAGCCCGTCCGGCATATTCGCCGAAAGGAACGATCCGCTGCTTTCTGCCTTTGCCGATCACCCGGACGAGTTGCTGCAGCATATCGACGTTCTCGTCATTCAGGCTGACCAACTCGCGAACGCGCAGCCCGCTCGCATACAGCAATTCGAGAATCGCTCGATCGCGCAAGTCCTTGAGCGCCGTACCTCGCGGCAGCTCGACAACCACGGCCGCTTCTCGCTCGCTGAGATAGACAGGCAGTTTCTTCGGCAGCCGCGGCGATGAAATTAATTCTGCGGGATTGCTTTTCAGCCGGCCCTCGCGTACCAGAAAATCAAAGAAAGTCCGCAGACATGACAGCTTTCGGGCAATCGACGTTTTTTGGAGTTTTCGTTCGTGAAGGTGGTTCAAAAAGTCTCGAAGGCAGATATGATCGACAGAGCGAAGGGACCTCTTGCGAAGCTTGAGGAAAAACTGGAAATGCCGAAGATCCGATCCATAACTGGACAACGTATGTTCCGAAACGGCTCGATTGCGGAGCGCTTCGACAAACGCCTCAATTTCCTCTTGCAATAATCAGTCCTCTCGGATGAGGCGCCCCACGGCGGATCGATAAGCCCTCAGAAGCGCCACAGTCACCGGTCCAGGCTTGCCGCTGCCGACAGCGGCGTCATTGACCCTGGCAATCGGAACGACTTCTCGGGTGCTGCTTGTCAGAAACATTTCATCGGCCCGATCAATTTGGCCCGCATCAAAAATTCCTTCCTCGACCTGTAGTCCCATGTCGCGCGCCAAAGTCAAGACCACGCCTCGCGTAATTCCTTCAACGATTCCCGCATCGTGCGACGGCGTAAGAACTTTACCGTCACAGACTATATAGATGTTGCTTGTGATGCCATCGGAAAGCTTCCCATCTGCGGTGAGAAGAATCGCTTCATAGGCCCCTCTCGTATTCGCCTCATGACGGGCCATCACCTGATGGATGAGGCTGCCGGTTTTGATTTCGGCAAACCAGCCGCTCCGCCGGACCGAGGAAATCACAACTTCGACACCATCCATATAGATGCGTTCCGGTGCTGGAACCAGCGGCACCACAATGATAATCACTGCGGGGTCAGCCGAGGTCCCGATGTCCGCTGAGGCATCTCCGACTCCTCGCGTGATCAGCAAACGGATCCGGCATTCCCCCGGCAGGCAGGTCCGGCGGATTTCCTCGAAGGTCTTGGATTTCGTCCACGGAAGTTTCAGATGGATCGCGGCTGCGGAATGCTCCAGCCGAGCATAATGACGCGAGAACAGAAAGGGTTTTCCACCGTAGGTCCGGAGCGTTTCATAGACCGAGTCGCCGAACAATAAACCGTGATCCAGAACGGAGATCTTGGCTTCTTCAGGTGTCGTAATCACACCATTGATGTTGATGAGGGCCGGCATAGATCGAGAGCACGCTCGCAGAGCAAGCGCTGCTTTTCTGTTTTTGGCAGTCGTCGCGGAACGTCGATTTCAGGAAGCAGGCCGAAGTTGATATTCATCGGCGCGAAATGTTTCTGTGGGCTGGAGACATAGCGGCATAGTGCTCCGATTGCTGTTTCCGCAGGCAGAACCAACGGATCCTCGCCTCGGGTTGTCCGAACTGCATTAATTCCCGCTACGAAACCTGTCGCGATGTTTTCGATATACCCCTCGGTGCCAGCAAGCTGTCCGGCGAAGTAGATGCGCGGATCGCGTCGTGCCGCCAAAGACGGCAGCAAAGTCTGCGGGGCATTGATATAGGTATTCCTGTGGATTTGCCCGAGCCTGAGGAATTCTGCATTCGCGAGGCCGGGGATCATGCGAAAGATCCGCTTCTGTTCCGGAAATTTCAAATGATTCTGGAATCCAACCATGTTGTAGCTGGATTGCATCAAGTCTTCCTGCCGGAGTTGAACAACGGCATACGACATCCGGCCGGAGATGGGATCAATCAAGCCGACAGGACGCATCGGACCGAACCGCAGCGTGTCGCGCCCGCGCCGCGCGATCTCTTCGATGGGCAGGCACGATTCGAAGTAACACGCCTCTTCGAACTCGTGAATCCGAACGCTTTCCGCCGAGACCAGGGCTTCGTAGAAAGCGTTATATTTCTCCCGGTCCATTGGGCAATTCAAATAATCATCGGCTGCGTTGCCGTACCGGCTCCCGCGGTAGACCTTCGCGTGATCAATCGTTTCGGCGTCGACGATCGGGCTAATCGCGTCGTAGAAGTAAAGGTGTTCCGAACTGCAGAAACTGCGGATGGATTCGGAAAGGGATGGTGAGGTCAGGGGACCGCTCGCAACGATAACGATGCCGTCATTCGGAATTTCCGGAACCTCTTTTCGGATGAGATGAACGTTGGGTTCGTTTGAAATGACGTCAGTGACCCGTTCCGCAAAGCGTTGCCGATCGACAGCTAGCGCGCTTCCAGCGGGGACCCGAACCGAATCGGCAATCCGGATGAGAATCGAGCCGAGCCTGCGGAGCTCCTCCTTCAGGAGCCATGAAGCGTGGTAAGGCTGATCGGACTTCAGCGAATTGCTGCAAACGATCTCTGCAAGCCGATCCGTGCGATGCGCCGGCGTGCTCCGAACCGGGCGCATCTCATAGAGATCCACCCGGTGACCGAGCCGAGCAATCTGCCAGGCTGCCTCGGAACCGGCAAGGCCTCCGCCGATGACAGTGATCTCATCGTGCATGCAAATAGTTTACGCCATGAAAAATTTCAGGGAGTTGCTAATGAAAGTCTTAAGGTCTTTGCGATGGACTATGGCATCGAGCATTCCGTGCTGTAGGAGAAACTCGCTGCGCTGAAATCCGGCGGGAAGTTTTTGGCGGATGGTCTGTTCAATCACGCGCGGCCCGGCAAATCCGATCAAAGCCCCGGGCTCGGCGATATTCCAATCGCCCAACATTGCGAAGCTGGCGGTAACACCGCCCGTCGTGGGATCTGTAAGGACAGAAATATACGGAAGGCGGGCCTGGTCCAGGCGTGCCAAAGCCGAAGAAATCTTCGCCATTTGCATAAGGCTGAGCGCTCCTTCCTGCATGCGGGCGCCGCCTGAACATGAAACAACCACGAGGGCCGAACGATTCTCGAGTGACCGTTCGATGGCTCGTGTGATTTTTTCGCCGACAACGGAACCCATTGACCCCCCGATGAAGCTATATTCCATGGCCGACAAAACGACAGGAACGCCATCCATGTGTCCTTCTACATTGACGACCGCCTCCCGGACTCCCACTTTCTCCGGCAGGGACGTCAGGCTTTCTTTGTACGGCTTGGTGGCATTGAAATCGAGCGGATCGGTGGAATAAAGCGACGCGTCGTGCTCGATCCAGCCGGCATCCATCAAAAGGTTAATGCGATCGTAGGCGGAAATCCTGTAGTGGTAGTTGCACTTTGGACAGACTTGAAGGTTCCCTTCGAGATCTTTCTTCCAAAGCGGATCCTTGCAGCCGTTGCACTTGATCCACAACCCTTCGGTAAGAACGCGGCGCTGATCAGGAGCTTCTATCGGCTTCTTCTCACGCTTGAACCAGGGCATAAGCGGGTCATTATAGCAGCCGCAGCCGCGGGCCGTTTTTTTGCAGCCGAACAGGACCAACGGCCCGACCTGGAAACCCTCTAGCAGCCCGTGGCAGTAGTCTCGAGTTTGAAATTGCGGTCAGCGAATACTCGCGCTGCGATTTGAGCATTCCCGCGGATCTTAGAGCCGATTCTGGCTTCCAGAACTTGCCAGAAGCACTTAATAACAGCAATTAGAGTAAGAAAGTAGGCGAGCGCGAGATCCTGAAGACCTCGCGGGGTGCCTTTACCGATCATCAGGCGCAGCACCAAGCTCAGATTGAAACCGGCGATGTGGATCAGGAGTCGTTTGAGAATGTTCTCCCGGCCTCGCAGATGCGTGCGTCTCATTCCACCCGTTTCGTAGCAATGAGCGAATGGCCGTTCCAGCATCAGACCTCGACGACGCAATAAGCTCTTGCCGCGGTCGCCTCGAATCCGTCGCCGATTGGCGTAGACGGCATCGCGTTCTGCTTTCTTGCCGATCCAATTTCGTTGTCCTCGTTTCGGCTCCGAAATGTAGCTGCGAATCCCGAACTCTTTGAGATCAACCAAGGTGTCATTACTGTGATAGCCCTTGTCGGTGACCAGTTCCTCCAACCAGTTTTCGGCAATCTGTTGAGCGGTCTCCGGATCTTCTGTCAACTTTTCCATCTGCTCGGCGACAGTGACTAGTGTTTGCTGAATCGTCGTCGTGTCTCCAGCATTCGCATCCTGCAAGGTCACCGCCAGCACGGCGCCCGTTTCCATATCGACGGCGTGCTCGGCTTTGTGCGCTAGATGTGTCTGACCATCTTTCATCTTCGTGATCTTGGCATCCGGATCATCGGGATGTTCCCATTCTTCATTGGACCCCTTCTTCGGCCTTTTCCGATCCAACTTGGCCAGATCCTCCTGCGTCGGCGTCTCAATCCCGCTCGCTTTTGCCAGCTTCGTGAGAAACTCCGTGTAACTTTCTCCCGTGTCCCGCCGAACGATGGATCGCATCGCCGCGTTGGCCTCCAGGGTCGTTCCGTCCACGCCAATCGTCTTCCCATCGATCAATCCGTGTTTCGCCTCGAATGATCCGGTGTGCTCTCCGTCAGCGCGAATCCCAAAAAGCTCTTCAAGCTCAGCGAGTCGGCGCAGCGCCAGGCAATCCCTCGTTCCGCGTCAATGCCTTCGAAATATCCGACCATCAACATCCGGAAATACACACCCGGAGCGATGCTCGGCCGACCCATCGTTTCGCTCTTGTAAAAACGAACGCACTCCTTTTCGGCGAACTCATCAAACTTTTCGTCCTTCAGAATTTCATTCACCCGATCGTAGAAGACGTGCCCGCGCGTTCGTGGCAACTCTCCCGTCGCGATCCACAATGGCTGTTGCCGCGCTCGTTTTTTACCCATCGCCATAGGTTGAGCTCTCCTATAGCGACATTCTTCACAGACTACGGACAGTGTTGGTCCAATTACATTGAGTATTCGAGACTAAAATCGAGACTTTTACCACGGGCTGCTAGGGGTCCATTGCGGTTTCTGGAAATGCGCTCCTACCAAAAAACATTTCAGAAATGTTTCTTGCATGAGAGGAAACAAAAGAGTGAAACGCGGTAAAACCACGGCCTAATTCCAGTTTCCGATTTCCGAAATCGCGGTTTAACGTTCATTTGGCGCGCCCGCTATTAGCCGGTCGATTTAACAGTCAATTCTTCAGCCTGGTGCCCGAGTGCCCCCGTCGTAATATCAACGTTGTTAAGAATGAGAATATACGTTTCAGTTATTGCGCTTTCGTGTTCCATAGTTATTGCCTGCCGCCTCATACTCGAGAAAGTCACGAGTGACGATGCGCGGGTTAAGGCAATGTTTGAAGCGATGTCGAAAGTTGACCGCCAGGCTTTGGGGTTTACACAGGTGGGCCGAGAAGCTTCGATTCGTCTCGAAGAGGGGCCGCGAAGAGGCTATGACGCGATGCTTCACATTGAAGGCAAGACTTCACGCACTGTGGCCTTCAAGTCTATCGGCTCCGGGTATGAATGGATCGGTGAGCAGGAAAGCTTTCGAGGCCCACGGAAGTACAAGACCGTCGACGGCGAATTTCAGGAATCGATCACACTTACCTACGATACAGTGGCAATCTCGGGCTTTCCGATCAACGAGCTTTCAGTCGTCTACTCTGGAGAAGACCCTGCTCTTGTGTGGCCGCGTAAGTTGTCGCTCGAAGCAATTCGCCCAACGCTCGCTCGATGGGGGTACTGACATCGCACAGCGAGGTCTATTGCGCGCTGAAATTTCAAAACACTACGTTCACGCAGCTGACGGGTTACTTGTCCTGATGGGTTTTGTTCGACGCGCCGGATCGCAAGAATGGAGCAAGCCACTAGTCGTAGCAGCTATTATGTTGCTCGAAAGGTACTTGACGACCTGGTAGTTTAAACGCTGGGTTTTAGACTGCCCGGCCTATTCCCAGGTACTGTAGTCGGAGCGCAGTCGAATACAAGTTTAGGCCCCAGATATGAACGCGTTGAAGATTCTGACCGTCTGCGTCCTCTGCTTGTACATTGCCTTCCTAGCGTCTCTGTTCCTTTTGCAGAGGGCGATGATTTACCCAGGAACCAAGACGCGCGTTAGTAAGAATCCGCCGTCTGCACCAGGGTCGGAGGTCATTCACCTGCAGACGCCCGTCGGCCGCATCGAGGCGATCTTTCTCCCGGCTTCGGTGCCGGAAAAGCAGCCGGTCATGATCTTCGGCCACGGTAACGGCGAGGTCATAGACTTCTGGACATCTTCGTTTGAGGGCTTTCGAGTTCGTGGCATCGGTGTGCTACTCGTGGAATACCCTGGCTACGGAAGGTCAGCTGGGAGTCCATCAGAAGAAGCGATCCGAGTAGCGGTAGACGCTGCGTACGACCATATCGCAGCGGATGCGCGGGTGGACAGGGAAAGGGTCTTTGGTTTCGGTCAAGCTCGTGGGGGTGGAGCAATGTGTCTACTGGCCAGGGACCGGCCGCTACGTGCCCTCATCCTGCAATCAACCTTTCCATCACTGGGAATCTTCGCGGCGCAATACTTTGCGCCACCATTTCTATTGCGTGACCGGTTTGACAACCTCAGCACGATCAGGGCATTCCGAGGGCCGGTCTTAGTCATACATGGAAAGCAAGATCGTCTGATCCCATGGCGGGTAGGGAAATTACTCGCTGAGGCAGCGAAGGACGGAACATTCAGGCTCTATGACTGCGGCCATGGTTGCTGGGATCCAGAGCATTTGCCATTTTGGCAAGATGCAGAGCCCATACTTAGGAGAGCTGGAATTCTTGTTCAGAAGGGCGCTGGGTCCTAACTACAGGTTAGCCAGAGTTACGCTTACCTCGGAGTCGCCATCAGTGGACGTATTGTCGCGTTGTCGGAGAAGTGAAATCGCGAGTCCACGTGTCCTGCAAAACGAAGGATACGCGGTTATACGTCGGTCTGACACACCTCCGGCGATTGCTAATCACTTGGCGACTCCCAAGGAACAAATTATCTGTTCGTAGCGGGAAGGACTTGAAAACCGAGTTGTGCTGCCTGCTTCCGTGACCGGAGTTCAGCCTGCTTGAGAACCTCTTCGTCGTGGACTTGAACTGCTGACCTGCTGATTAGTTTGTATCCCCTATGGACCGTTCGTACACAGGGATTTCATTTTCTATACCTTGACTCCCCCTCCGCTTGCCACCAAGCTCTCCAACGAGCGATGACTGCTTGCTCTGTGACTTTTCCTCCTGTCAGCGGGGTAGGGGGGACCCAACCATATCCCTCCGGTCCGGGCCTTAGGAGTTCCTGCAGGCCACGCATCGCCTGGATACGCGTTTCTTCCGATGGATCCTCGATAAGCCTGATCAAATAGCGCACGTTGGAAAAATCGTGCAGGTGACGTAAGGCATAGGCCGCATTCTGGCGCAACCAGTAATTGGAAGAGAGAGTGAAGGCCTGCAAAATCGACAGTTGCCTCGGGTCTTCGATCCGCATAATCTCTGAACCGATTTGCGAACGAAGGTATGCGGCCTCCTGTTTAGGGAGGAAAAAATTACGACTTTCAGGAACGGTTTCCACTAGCTTGCCAGCGGCTTGTAATTCCGAATAGTCGTGCAGTTTGAGCAAAGCCAAATGGATGGCACTTTCGAGAGTCTCGTCGTTTGTAGGAAGTAGGGCGCGGAGCTCGGCAGTGTCTATCGGCTGGCGTAAGCTGCCCAGTAGCAACACGTCTTCGATTAGCTGCCTGCCCGAGTCATTCTGAATCGCCCGCTTGAAGTCACGTTCGATCGCTACAAATGGATCCAAGCCTTGGGAGTCATCCTGCCAGCGACTAACCGTTAGCATTCCGTATTGTTCGTCGACGAGCACAAATTCCGATCCGCTGGCGCGTAAGAAGAATAGGCCGTAATCGTTCTTATTGAGGCGAGCTCGCGGGCAAGTGGCGTATTCCTTCCAGCTGACCCGGATAATGTTGGACGCCGTATCCTTGTACGCGCGCTCGACAAGAACATCGGACGCATGCCGTTTCTCGCCTTGGATCCACTGATTGTCGCCGGATTCACGAAGCACTTCACCGCGAACGATCAACGTCGAATCCTTAATCATCCAGTCGAACCCTGGTTCTGTGCTACTCACGCAAGCGAGCGCGGCGGTCCGAATCGCCAGGAGAACAAAGAATACAGGAATGAGTCGCATGCTTTTCTCAACATCAACTCTAGTCGGGAGCATTGAAAGATTCAACTTCTCAGCAAACGGTTTTTGGACGGGAGCTCACGCAAAGCGCCGCAGTGTTTAGCACTCAATCAACTTGGACAATTAGTCGGTGATTACCGGCCGATCCGTTGAATCAAACCCATAAAGAGGTCGTAGCCGAGAAGCTGTGTTCTCTTCCAGTTGGGGATTTTCTTCAGAGGGAGCTCCACTTCAGATGCAGATCTTGATAGGCAATGCAAAGCTTATGGCAACACAGGAGGTACGTCAGTAAAGAAGATATCTTCATAATGCTCGTGTCGGATCAGGATAATGCTCCTGTCGGATCAGGCGGAATCGGCACTCAAGATCCAAATTTGAAACCGATTCCGAACGTATATCTCATACCTGTTTCCCACTGTCCCAACGATCGATTGGGTATCCAGTCCAGCTGAATCCGTCCAATCGCAGGACCAAAGAGGTGCATATCAAAGCCTCCGCCCAAACCGAAGCCAAGGCCTGTGCCTGTCGCCCTTCCCTCAATGCTCTTGTGAACAGGTCCAGCCAGAACATGGGCGAAAACGTCGCCGCTACCGACGGGCAGTTCACCGCGAGGACCAAAGAGATAGGCGTGTGTACGTATTCCCGGAACGTATTCCTGGGGGCCGACGCAGACCGTGCTGGCACATTGGTGTACACCGGGTTGAGTTACCCAACGCCCATCTTCGCTGTTCGCGCTGGCCTCCGTGACAAGAAGAAGGTATGGATTCAAACGGCCTGCCACGCTGAAATGCCAACCGGCGAGATAGTCGGGAAAGGGGCCTGTCGGAAACGATACTGGCGGTGGCTGCGTCTCGCGCAATGAAAAACCGCCGAACACCTCGACTTTCGGGTTTTCTTCAGCCAGCGCTGCAACGGAGCACGTGAGTATCAGGACAATGAGCCCGCATACACTGGTAATTGCGATCGAACGACGCGCTCTTGGTGGATTGCTCGATAGAAAGTGCCCTGACTCCCGCATTTGCTACCTTCCTAGGAGATATAGCGACATTTTCGGCCGGAATGTCACTTGGTCTTGAAAGAACAATTTTTAAGTTTTCGAGCGCGCAGGCGTGTAGACCACCCACGGCGGGAAGTTCCTGATGGCCGAAATCCGCGTGACACTTGAAGCACATCGTCGGATCCCTGCCGCGGAAAACTTCAAGCTTGCCCTTCACTTTGCGGACTCTGCAACTCTTCGATCGGCGCAAGGTTCGCATAAAACGGCGCCACTGACCGTAAATGTAGTCGCAGCAGGATTATTCCACGGGGCCAACAAAGCAAAAATGAAATATTTGCATCTCTCGGACGCACGTGGCACGTCTGGTTCGACGTGCGCAGCCAGCGGGGTGAAAAACAAGCAATAATAGTCGGCGTTTATGTTCCGCAGTGTTGGCGGGGCTTTGCCGATCTTGGACGCCAGGACCCGAATATATACACCTTTCGGCTTACAACTCCTGCCACATTGGAGCGACGAAAGTCCAACACTGTGTTCATCACATGAAATGTTCAAGTTTCAGATAACGCGGTATTACGTCAACTGACAGTACGGCTTGCTAAGCCCTGGGCGAGTTCCGGTAAAACCAGCCACTCGTTTTTCACTAGTCCTTTTTCATGCGGCTCCGTTGCCGCATCGGCTGCGCACGCCCTGAGAAAAACTCTTTTTGATTCTCCTATGGCTTGGTGTCTCTAGTTTCGCTCGCACTTCTCTGTACAACAGTTGCGGCGTCTATGATTCCCGCCGGCCGCGCCGCGAAAATCCATCCGCAGCAGGCATTGAGACAGGATTGACGGATCGGTCTTCGGACCGGAATTCGTAAATGCATTGAACCTTGGCGACGTATTCCTGAGCGGAACCCTCCGAAACCGGATCGTCGACGAAAAAGCCGTTGTATCGTTTGACACCTTCCCACAGCCCGAAATTTATTATGTAGTTCTTTAAGATTCGTGCACCAAGATCGACGTTGTCCTCGACCTTCAGAAGGTTAATGCCCTCTTGGTCCGCAGTCTGTCCCCAAGTTGGCAGATGAATCTGCATCACGCCAATCGCGTCTTTGCCCGAAATCGCAAACGGGTTTCCCCGGCTTTCGACGATCACGACGCTGGCGATCAGCCTTGGATCCAAATCATGCTTCTTCGCACCAGCAACAATGGCTTGCGCCAGCCGTTTCAGGTCGGCACCAGGAATCTTGTGGGCTGTGAGGAAAGCTTCAATCGAGCGAACTACAGGACCGCTAACCTGTACAACCTTGTTTTGAACAATGGCTTCCTGTTCCGGGAGCGCGGTAGCCTCATCGATGGAATCGACCGTCTTGCTCGGCTGGGGAAAAGCCAGAAACACAACCGCCGTAAGGAACATCAGGCCGAATAACCTGGAGGAGTGGCGGCGCCATTGTCTACACCTCAGCGAATGCAAGACATAGCGCTGGTTCCAGCCTACTCTCATACCGCGACACCGGCTACAAAACGCGATCTGTGGTTGCATAAGTCCTCCTCTCAGGGCGAAGTGTTCTTGCTCGGAGTACTGTCGGGCGGTGACGGTGACCGGGGAATGGCCGGAAAGGGCTAGTTCATATAGCACTAAAGTGGGCATTTTCTGGTAAGTCGATTGATTTCTTTCGATGGCAATCAAGTCACCTTCCGTTGGAGGGACTATGCTCACGGCAACAAGAAACGCAAAATGACTCTTTCAGCCGAGGAGTTCATCCGGCGGTTCTTGTTGCACGTGCTGCCGCAAGGGTTGGTCCGCATCCGGCATTTTGGATTCATGGCCAATCATCAACGGGGGATTCTGATGACGAACACGCCACGTGGCGGATGCTCTCCAGCAGCCTCCACCAACCTGTGCGATAGCAATCATCTTTCCGGAAGTGGAACCGGGCCAGAATGAGCGCGCCTAGCCCGCGCACACACACGGAAAATTTCGAGTCAAGGGGCGCAGGGCAGTACTTGTTCTTCGGCGCTCAATAAAGGGTTGGGCGACCACCTTGGATGCCGGCCTCAGTGGCGGAACTGCTCGAATCATTTCGAGAAAAGGTTGAAGATCAACGTTCACAACTGGAGTCTTTAAATGTTCCCCTATGTCTCGCACAAGCGCCTTGACGTCGTCTGT
>WNGN01001583.1_pt1 | contig 24670 bp, 23 predicted proteins | sample 5400561 | NCBI WGS metagenome assembly WNGN01 (sample SAMN13153379, study PRJNA577476) | soil metagenome | isolation source: 115 cm soil or saprolite under Garry oak tree replicate 2 | place: USA:California | collected 2016-06-15 | reverse complement strand
AAAGGCAGGTCGCACAGTCGCTGTCTCACTGAAAGAAACCGGATTGCACCAGATCGCGCAACAGCTGGGCGATCCAGCAAAATTATCGCGGTTCATGAAAATTGTGACGGATGCCGACGGCTGCATCGCCACGACGCCGGAAGCCGCGGAAATCTATCAGCGCATCCGCATCAAGCGTGATCCGGCGAGTGTAGCGTTTGTCCCAACTCCCTATCCTATCGAGGATCAACGATGGGACTTTTCCTTACCGCCAGCGGAGCAATCGGGAATTTTTGTCGGCACGCGCGAATGGGACGTGCTGTCTCGTAATCATTTCGCGGCACTTTTGGTTGCGCGTCACTTGTGCGAAGCAACAGGCGAACCGGTCACCGTCGTGAATCTGGATGGCTACAAAGGACGGCGATTGGCTGGCGAGCTGAAATTTCCTGAGGAAAAACTCCGGCTAATTGAAAAATGGAAGTCCTACCCGGATTACCTGTGCGATGTAGCCCGGCATAAGATCGTGTTGCAACTCGACCGCAGCCATGTTCCCGGGCAGGTGGCAGGCGACGCGCTTCTCTGCCGGGTCCCATGCGTCGGTGGCGACGGCGCCATTGAGCGAATTGCGTTTCCCAAGACGACGGGCGAACGCCGGACCATTACGGAAATCGGTTCGATGGCGCTCGATCTGTTGAAAGACGCCGATTTGCGCGCAGCGATCGTCGCCGAATCTCAGGAACGCGCCCGAGAACGGCTCTCGTTTGAGAAAGTACGCTCGCAGTTAGCGAGATTTTTTGTTCAGCTCTAGGGAACGACGGCTTGCTAGCCGCGACAATCCGCTGCCTCATGCAGCCAGCGAGAGCGCGTCGCAAATTTCCAATCCGCCTGACCACCATTCCGCCAATTGGGTGGTGATTACGCCAGCCACTGCAGCCCAAGGTCGAGCAGGGTTGCTTTGAGATCTGACTGCGACGGTGCGGCGCGTTTCGAGCGCCACGACTGCAGCAGACGTGCGGTTCTCTACATTGAGCTTGCTCAAAATATGCCCGACCTGCTTGCAGATGGTGCGCAGCTGGAGCTGAATAACTCTGCGACGCGAACAGTAGCGAGCGATCACTAAAGCGCGGCACCACCGATTTGTGTTGACGAGGCGTTCGCCCCGGAGAACGCCTCTCCTCCCGCGAAAAGCTGGCGAATCGCGAAGGCGCGATCGCCAGCACGCGAGCGGGTTACCACCAGGTTGAAATGCCCGCGGAGCGACTCCCTCGACGGCGGGCCGTTGTAACATCGGCGGTGGCGTGGCCATCGCTCGCACGGGTTTTTGCGGGCCAATTGGTGCTCTGTATTCTTGCGCCGACGCGGTTGCAACCAGCGCGGCCAGGATTGCCAGGATTGCAATAGTAAATATTTTCATCGTTTTCCTTTCGCTCCAGGCGTGCAAATTCTTGCCCGTCACCACGCCTTACCCACATTATATACTTCGATGGACTACCTTGAAAAGGCCGGACGCGTCCTGGACGCGGAAATTTTTGAGCTCAAGCGGCTCCGGGAGCGCTTGGACGAAAATTTCTCACGCGCGGTTGAGCTGATCAAGGAAACGGTGGATGCCCGCGGCAAAGTCGTTGTTGTGGGCGTAGGAAAATCCGGGCACATCGGCGCCAAGATCGCCGCCACACTGACGAGCACGGGGTCGCCCGCCGTCGTGCTCGATTCCTCAAACGCGTTGCACGGCGATCTCGGCGTTATCGCCGACGGAGATGTGGTCCTCGCCTTGAGCGCAAGCGGCGAGACCGAAGAAATTATGCGGGTCCTTCCGGCGATTGCGCGGTTCCAGGTGAAAATCATCGCCATGTGCGGTGATCCGAAATCAGTCCTCGCACAAAACGCCCATTTGTTTCTTGATGTGAATATCGAGCAGGAAGCTTGCCCGCTGAACCTGGCGCCAACTTCGAGCACGACCGTTATGCTGGCGCTTGGCGACGCGCTGGCGATGGTGTTGCTCGAGGCACGCGGGTTTAACAAGGAAGATTTCGCAAAATTTCATCCTGGCGGAATGATCGGTCGGAGCATGCTTGTGCACGTCCATCAAATCATGCGACCGCGCGAAGCGATGGCTGTTGTTCCAACCAATGCTCCGATCCGCGACGTGTTAAAAGCGATGACGAGCGTGCGAGCCGGTGCCGCAGTTGTCATTGGTGAAGACAAGCAATTAATGGGCATATTCACTCACGGAGATTTCGTGCGGCATTTTCAATCTGATTCGAGGATCGGCGAACGATTGGTGGAAGACCTGATGACATTGAATCCGGTGACGGTGCACAAAGACAAGCTCGCTGTCGAAGTACTCAATCTGCTGGAACGCCATCGCATCGACGACCTCATCGTGATTGACGATGAGAATGTACCAGTAGGCATTGTCGATTCGCAGGATTTGACACGGCTCAAGCTATTGTAGGGCAACCGCCTCGGTTGTCAGTGAATGGCAGGCGATGCGCCTGCCCTACAATTGCAAAATCGCCGGCTGCACGTAAACTCGGCGTCCGCTTTCAACGTTCTGACGCTAAACGTTGTAACCATGTAACCTTGTAACGAATCACGTCCTTGTCCATGCCTGCAGCCAACGATCTTCGCAGAGGAATGGCCATAAAATACAATGGCAACGCAGCCATTGTGCTCGAAGTGCATCATCGGACGCCGGGAAATCTGCGCGCGTTTGTCCAGGCGATTATCCGCTACATCAACACCGGCAAAAGCGCTGATGTCCGGTTTAGTTCGACTGATAAGGTGGAGTTGGTCGAGATCGAGCGAAAACAGCTCGAATTTAGTTATAAGGATCGCAACGGATATCACTTCATCGATCCGGAGACGTACGACACCATCGCGTTGCAGGAAAACCTGATCGGCGATGCCAAAGATTACCTCGTGGAAAATCTGCCCTTGCAGGTCCTCTATGCGGAAGGCAAGCCGGTTCAGATTGAACTGCCGGCGTCGGTTAATCTGAAGATTATCGAATCGCCTGAAGGCTTGCGCGGCGATACTGCGAGCAATGTCACCAAGCCCGCCACGCTCGAGACTGGAAAGAAAATCAACGTTCCTCTCTTCATCAAGGAAGGCGAAACGATCAAAATCGACACTCGCACCGGCGCCTACATGGGCCGCGCGTGAGAGTAGCACGAGCGTCCCGCTGGCAGCTCGGCTGATTCGCAAGCCGGAGAGCTCGCGCTACTTCACTCCGCATAATCGGCGGTTCAGTCTTGCTTTTGTTTCCATAACTCCGCCTAATCTGCGGCAACTTTGGCTCCAACGAAGCGAAGACCAAAAAACGACCGAAGAGGACGCAATCCCAAGCGCCGCCGGAAACTTATTCGTAGCGTCGCGCGCACGCGAACAACGGTTCCGATCCCGGATACGCTTACGGTGCCGACGCGCTGGGTGAAATTTGCTTTTGCGATTTTCCTGCTCCCAATCTGCGCAATTCTCACTCAAACGTTTTTCACCGTTTTTGCGCGCGCGACTGTGACGCAACGGCTCTGGGCGGGCGAAGAATTCTGGTTCTTTTCACTGGGCGCAGTGCTGTGGGTGATCGCGTTCTTCGGTCTTCCGCGCCCAATCGTAATCTATGTTTTCGGACACGAGCTTACTCACGCGCTCTGGGTTTGGATGATGGGGGGACGCGTCAGTCGTTTTCGTGTTGCCCGTGACGGAGGACACGTGGTGACCAGCAAAGCCAACTTCTGGATCGCACTGGCACCGTATTTTTTCCCGCTCTACAGCATTCTCGCAATCGCCGTCTACGGCGCGCTCAATCTTTTCGTAAACATGCAGCCGTACGGGCAATTGCTTTACGCGGTCGTTGGCGCAACGTGGGCGTTTCATTTTACCTTCACATGCTGGATGATCTTGAAAAATCAGACGGACCTGAGCGATCAAGGCACATTTTTTTCTCTCGTGGTGATCTATCTCATGAACTTGCTTCTGCTCAGCGTGATGCTGATTCTCGCCTCGCCGCATATCACGTTTCCGGGTTTTGGCGCCGATTTGCTGACGAATCTCGGGAACTTCACGCAATGGATCATTGAACTTTCTCGTGGGGCGTACACCAGGTAAACCTGTAGCCATCGCCCTGCGGGCGATGCTTTCCCCGCGAACCATTTCACCTCTGCGCCGCGCTTCGCACAGCCAAGCGGCTACAGATTCGTAATCACGACGAAGGGAAGGATCGAAAGCGCGTCGGCTACCTTCACTTCTCGGTCTCGCACAGGAAGAGGCTGGCACGTAAACATGTCGTGCGCCTGCGCCAGCGAAAGTATTTCGGGTAATTCGAAAATCGTGTCTTTCCATAATCCGCCAACCGGTGGAAACCCAACGCGCGAAGAAAGCCGCGGCGCGATGACAGCAATCCATTCGTCTGCCAGGTGTCGCGCGAAACCGACGCAACATTCCGCAAAGATTCCGCCCGCGAGGAGCGGCAGATATTCGCCACGCTGGAAAAGATCAGCGTGCTCGCGACGAAATCGCAGCACTCGCTGTGTCAGAAACATCTTGATCCGCCCATCCGGCCAGGCGCGCATCAGGTTGTCGGGCGTTGCGGTCTCCAGCGTTTCGAGCATTTCCCGGCGCTGGGCGTAATCGACCGGACGCCGGTTGTCTGGATCCACCAGACTGTAATCCCAGATCTCGGTACCCTGATAAATGTCGGGAACGCCGGGCGACGTCAGCTTGAGTAATGTTTGCGTGAGCGAATTGACGGCGCCAAGACGCGCGATCTCCTGGGCAACCGGCAAAAAGATTAGCAGAAACTTGTTTCGCGGTGACGGGTCCAAAATCTTCGCGACGAACGTTCCCACCGCTGCGTCCCATTCTTCGTTGGGTTGGATCCAGCTCGTGTTGATCTTCGCTTCATGCAGCGCTTTCGCCATGTACGCCTGAATCCGATCGACATACTCAGCCGACGGCGCGGGTTCCAGTTCGCCGTTTGCCCGCATAGGCCAAGTCCCTAACAGCGTCTGGTACAGCAAATATTCTTCGTTCGCGTCTGGCGCTTCGGCGTCGTTAATCGTTCGTTTCCAGCGGCGATTCGCAACGCCCCAGCGCTGCAACGAACGTCGCCAAAGGTCTGGGACTTCCGAAATCGCCACGATTCGCGCGCGCACATCTTCGCCGCGTTTTGTGTCATGCGTGGAAGTTGCCAGCAAAGTCGTGGGCCAATTCCGTTGTCGATCCAGATTGCGCTCGTGAAATGCCTCAATGCTCAGTCCAAACTGTTGCGGTTGGCCGCCTACCTCGTTGAGGGCTGTCAACCGGTTGTAAATGTAAAACACCGTATCCTCCAGTCCCTTCGCCATGACGGGTGCCGTCGTTTGTTGAAATTTTAAAACGAAATGCGTGTGCGCCGCGCGTCCGGCTGCGTCGAGAGTTGCTGGAAAACGAAACAGCAACACGTCGCGCAGAAAATTAAAAATCGATTCGTCCATCGCAGGGTTTCGGCGTTTGGCTCCGCTGATGGCGCGTTCGACGATTTCACGATCTTCTTCGCTTACGGGCTGACCCGGAGCGAGATAGGTTCGGTAAACAGGGAAACAGGCGATCGTCTCGCGCACAGTACGCGAGAGCGCCTCGAGCGTGAAATCACGGTACCAACGGCTCCGCTCCGAAAGCCGATCGAGCATGTTGCCGAGCACATCGACGTCGTTCGCCAACGCGAGCTTCATCACCTGGAGCTTTTTCGCATACAGCAGATGACCAAAAGGCACCGAGTGACCGATGAAACGATGAAAGGTTTTTGTGATCGCTTCATCGGCCGAGGAATCGACGAGCAATTGTGTCACTTGATTGGCAAAATCGTAGCCAGTGGTGCCGTGCAAGCGCCAATCGTTACGCAATCCCTCGGAACCCGTGAGGATTTTCTCGGCGACCATGTAAATAGCGCGCCCATCTTTGGGTAGCGCGATTCCGAGCGCTTTCGCGCAGCGCTGCTGGAGCTTTTCGAAATACTCGCCCGGCAAGTAAAGGCCATCCGGATGATCGATACGAAGGCCTGTGACCGCGCCGGCACTCACCAAATCCAGAAGAAACCGATGAACGGCGTCAAACACCTTTGGCAATTCGATCCGAATCGCTGCCAAATCATTTATGTCGAAAAAACGGCGGTAATTGATCTCTTCGGCTGCGACACGCCAAAACGCCAGTCGATAGGATTGCGCGTTGAGCAATTCATCGAGCGTGTCAAAACTGCGGGCGTCACCAGCTTTCCCGTTAATCTGTGCCAACGCCTTTTCGATCGCCTGTTGCACCTGCGGCGCTTCGGCACAAAGCCGTTCCAGCCGCCGCTTGATGATCTCCCTTTCTCGAATGCGCTCGGTGATCCGTTTGGGATCGGTCTCGGTGCGCTTGGGCAGATATTCGAGCGCAGTCAGAATGCTTTGCAGTTCCGCGTAAAAATCCTCTCCGCCGTGTTCAGCAAGATTTTGTAACGCAATTCCAAGAACGTAGCGATACGTTCCCGGCGCGATCGGCAGTCTTCGCTCGCCGTAGAGCAAATAAAATGCTCCCTCTTCAAACCACACTTGCAATTTACCGCGCTCAAGAACGCGGCCGTATTGGTCGCTCAGAATTGGCAGGAGAACCTTGTCGCGCAGATCAAATTTCCGCGGTTGCCAGTCGATGTCGAAATAGGGCGCGTATCTGGAACTGAGGCCGTTCTCCAGCACCGCCATCCACCAGACATTGCGCGAGTCGGCGATGCCGACGTGATTCGGGACAAAATCAAGCACCTGTCCTATGGAATGAGCATGCAGTTCCGCGATCCACGCGTCGTAATCCGCGCGCGAGCCTATCGCAGTGTTTAGCTTGTTATGGTCGGTGATGTCGTACCCGTGCAGACTATCGGGGCTCGCCTGAAAATAGGGGGATGCATAAACATCACTTACTCCCAGCGCGCCGAGATACGACACGATCTGGCGCGCCTGTGAGAAGGTAAACCAGCGATTGAATTGCAATCGGTAAGTGCACGTGGGGATGCGGGGATGTTGGTGCCTTGTCATGCCGCGCGTGATCGCGACTACATCTTAAATGACGAATGTCGAATGACGAATGACGAAACAAATCCGAATGACGAAATCCAAAACCGTTCATGGCCCATTACAGGCTTTTTGCCATTCGGGTTTTGTCATTCCTTCGTCATTCGACATTCGTGCTTCGTCATTTTGCTATCACATCCTCTCGGGTACTTTGATCCCGAGCAGATCCAACCCGCGTTGCAAAACCCGCGCGGTAAGATCGCACAACGCCAAACGCGAGCTGCGCGCCGGTTCTTCTGATTTCGATTTCAGGACGGGACACGCTTCGTAAAATGTGTGGAAGCTGTTCGCCAATTCGAAGAGGTAGTTGGCCAAAATATTTGGACGAAACCCGTTCAACACTTGAGGAACAATCTCGGCGAACTGACAAAGTCGTTTGGCAAGATTAATTTCCGCAGCATCGGCGAAGATTAGCTTGCCGATTTTCAGCGGAGGGTTACCGGCTTTGCGAAAAATCGAGCGAATCCGGACGTACGCGTTCTGCAAATACGGCGCGGTATTCCCGAGCAGCGAAAGCATCTTGTCCCATGAAAAAATGTAATCCGTCGTCCGGTACTGAGAGAGATCCGAGTATTTCACTGCGCCGATGCCTATCTTCGCCGCGATGTCGTTCTTCTCCTCTTCGCCCAGGTCCGGATTTTTTTCCTCGATGATTTTCCGGGCGCGCCTACATGCTTCCTCGAGAAGCTCGCGCAAAGGAACATTCTCGCCCGAGCGCGTCTTCATCAGTTTCCTGTCTTCGCCAAGAACATTGCCGAATACTATGTGGCGGAGATCGGCCGTGTAACCTTCACGCCGACCGATCTCGAAAATTTGTTTGAAATGCAATGTCTGCGGCGCGCCAACTACGTACCAAATCGCGTCGGCTTTCAGATCGTTGACGCGATAATCGATTGTCGCGATATCCGTCGTCGCATAATTAAAGCCGCCGTCCCGTTTCCGGATGATCAGGGGTTTATCAGCAAGTTCGGGAACATCTCGGAAGAAAACGACCACCGCACCTTCGCTGATCTCAGCGATGCCGCCTTTGAGGAGGCGTTCGACCACGCCGGGCAGCCTATCGTGGTAAAAACTTTCGCCGCATTGAATGTCGTAATGGATGTCGAGTAATTTGTAAGTGCGCTCGAAATCCTGCATTGAGAACGCAACGCATTCGTTCCAGATATCAAGGTTCTCCTTGTCGCCGGCCTGGAGCCTTATCAATTCCTGGCGGCACGCTTCGCGAACACCGGGGTCGTTGCTCGCTCGGTGGTTTGTCTCTTTGTAAATGCGCACGATCTCAGCCAGTGGATTGCGCTGCAGCGCCTGCCGATCCAGGAGGTTTTTCCAACCCCAAATGACCATTCCAAATTGCGTGCCCCAGTCGCCAATGTGATTATCGCGGATCACTTCGTGCCCAAGGAACTGCGCGATGCGCGCCAGAGCGTCGCCAAGCAGCGTGCTGCGGATGTGACCGACGTGCATCGGCTTGGCCGCGTTGGGCGAGCCAAAATCAATCACAATACGCCGCGGCGATTCTGTCTCAGTGACACCGAGCCGCTCGTCCCGGAGCACCTCCATTGTTTTTTCACCAACTGCGCCGGGACGCAGAGCGAAGTTGATAAACCCCGGACCCGCCACGCTGGGGGGTTCGCAAAGATCGCCCGCATCGAAGTGCGCGACGATTTTCTCTGCAAGAACTCGCGGATTTTCGCCGCGCTGCTTCCCGAGCACGAGAGCGGCGTTCATCTGGTAATCGCCGAAGCGCGGATCGGACGCTGGCGTTAATTCGCCAGCGTCGGGCAAATCAGCCGCTTTCAAAGCATCCGAAAGCTTTTTTGCAAGCAGTGACTGGAATGTTTCCATCGAGTGAAGCAGACAATCATGTCTGCTCGCAAACTTTCAATCTCGCAGGCAGGATTGCCTGCAGAACTAGCTACGAGCGATCGCGAAAGATCGACAAAATCTCGTCGGCGGATTTCGCGCTGGCGAGGCCCTCGCGCACGGAGCGGTCGTTCAAAAACTTTGCAATGGAGGCCAACGTGCGCAGGTGGGTCTGAAATTGATTTTTGGGCACGATGAAAAGAACGACGAATTTCACCGGAGCATTATCGAGCGCATCAAACTCGATGCCAGTTGTGGATCGCCCGAACGCGGCGACGACTTCATCGAGCCGGTCGGACGAACAATGTGGAATCGCGATCCCGAATCCGATTCCTGTGCTCATGGTTTCTTCGCGCTGCCGAAGGGCTGCAAGAATGGGATCTCGATCCTGGGGCTTAATTTTTCCAAGACGAACAAGCAAATCGATCAACTCGACGATGGCCGCCCAGCGCTCCGTTGCTTTCATCTCCGGGATGATCTGCTCGGCAGAAAGTAAATTGGCCAAGGACATGCGGATTCCCAGTGCGGGAGGCCAAGCTTAGCGGCAGCGCCTAGGTTGACAAGCGCGTTTTGACACAACGTACCGCTTAAGGCTCGCGCACCTTGTGGGTCAATCGGCGGGAAAGTAGCCAGCGCACGCCGAACATATCGATTGTCGCCCGGAATGCGCGGTTACCGAGTCCATATTTGCTTTGGCCGAATCGACGCGGCCGATGGTTCACCGGGATTTCCACGAGCCGGTAGCCCGCGCCTTTGACTAACGCTGGAATGAAGCGATGCATTCCCTTGAACGGCACCAACACGGTCACACATTCGCGTCGCATCGCCTTCAGCGTACAACCGGTGTCGCGCACGCCATCTTTAGTAAAACGGCTGCGGACCGCGTTGGCTATCCAGCTTGTCAGCCGTTTGACAACGGTATCTCTGCGCTGCGTGCGATAACCGCAGACGAGATCGGCGCCGTGTGAAATTTCAGCAAGCAGCTTTGGAATGTCAGCGGGATCATTTTGCAAATCGCCGTCGATAAGAACCACCGTCGCGCCGCGCGCTTCTTTAAGGCCGGCATAAATCGCCGCGCTTTGACCGGCGTTCTTTTCAAACCGGATCACGCGCAGGTTCGTTCCAGATTCAATGCGTTCAACTGTGTGGTCGGTCGATCCGTCGTCGACGAAAATGATCTCGTAAGTGAAGTCCTTGAGCGCTGCGCACAGCTCTGATTGCAAGATGCCGACACTGTCTTCCTCATTGAAAAGAGGGACGATCACGGAAACAGCCGGTGAGTTTAACTGCTGCATCATAATGGAAGCGTGCGGTAACTTCGGCACAAAAACACCTGCCAGATCCGTATTACCTTTCCAAAGCGTGACACCTCGACGGTGCCCACCGGCTCGGTTGATTGAAATGCCGCTCGGATATTGTGCGGCACGTGGTCCTTCACGCCGCTGCGAATAAAGAGAGCATTACGGCCAACGAAAGGGTTGACGCCGTTCTCTTCGGTATAGGTTTCACCCTCTGGCCGCGGCATGCCCGGTTTTAATTCGACAAATTCATCGTAGCGCGGCCAAAACGAGAACTGGTTTACCATGTCCTGCGATTCGGGGATATACGCCGGCGGATGACCCGGTCCTTCGACCCGTTTGTCGCGCAAATAAAAGGAAATCTCTGATGCGCGGTCGCGGGCGTCGGCGATGAGAAAAAGCTTTTCGTCCAATTTCGCTTCCAAATCGCTACGCATTTTTTCAAGCGCATTCGTAGCGCTTTTCCATCCGCGCATCCGATCGCTTGGATCGGTTCGCTCGAACCGATTTCCCGTAACGCGCAGCAAGTCTGTGTCCAGCGCAATCACACTCATGGTGAGCGAAACCAGTATCGCCACAAGCGCGCCCAGTCGTAAAATCACGCTAGCTTCGAGTTTTTCCCACCAGAAATGAACCGCCAAAAGACCAAAGCCCAGAAAAGCCAAGCCGTCCCAATTTGGCGCAGCGGCTTTGTTCAATGAAAGAAGCAAGTAAAAGAGAAACACCGGTAACCCAAACCACATCAAGAACAGCACTTTGAATTGCTGATTAACGCGCCGCCAGCTTGCAATGACGCCCCAGGCCAGTGCCAGAAAAAGAAACGGCGAGTACGCCAGAAAATGCTCGCCCAGAAAGGAAAGAACCTCAGCCGGATGAAAACCAAATCCGTGCTCAAGACTTCCGCGCGAGCGCAAATGCGCAAGGGTGATCCAAGCATGCTGCTGGTTCCAGACTATCGGCGGCACCATGCAGAGCGCGAACACGCCAAGCAATGAGTACAGACCAGGGCGTGCAAACTCTTGCCTGAGCCGCGGAGCCAAACAAAGCACCAATACGATCGAGATAAGCGCAAGTGCGTTTGTGTATTTGGAAAGGAACCCGAGCCCAGTCAACAATCCAGTAACAGGCCAATACCACGAAAAACGCGGACTTTTTTCCACAGCCAACCAAAACGTGAACATCGCCGCCAGCCAAAAGAAAACTGACAACGCATCAATGGTCATTAGAAACGCGCCGATGTTAAATATCGGCGTGACGTTCAACGCGATCACCGCCCACAACCCAGCGGTGCCATTGAATAAACGCCGGGCGAAATAGAACAGCAGCAGACTTGTTCCTGCTGCCAACAACGGACTAAAGAAGCGGACGCCAAACTCGTTCGCCCCAAACAGCGCAGTGCTGGCGCGGATGGCAAAAGCAATGGCTGGTCCCTTGCTAAAGTATGCCGGCGCGAGGCGCTCCGACCACATCCAGTAATGCGCCTCGTCGAATTCCAGATCAGTGGTCGGCAGCATTGACCATCGGATCGCCGTGAGCGCGACGATGAAAATCCAGACCGCGCGCGTGGTGCTCATGCAGGAAATTGCGGCGCGCGTTGGCGAGGGCGGGCGGGCTTTGGCTGGGCGTTCTCATTTGAATCGCCAACCAATGTCGGATGGCGCGCAGAAAGCTGCGGCATCCATTTGGGTCCGAAGATCCTCCAGATTAATTCGAACACGGCGAGCAACAACAGCGATTCACCAATTCCGAGGAAAACAGTAGCAATCACATCGCTGGGCCAATGCGAGCCGAGATAAATTCGCGAATAACCGACTGCAGCGGTGACGAACCAGTAGAGCCAGCCGCGCCGCCGATAAAACAGCGTGCAAAAAACGGCAATCATGGTGTTGTTCGTCACGTGCCCTGACGGAAAGGATGGTCCTGATTGGTTCCGATCGGAAGAATCGGAAAAGCGAATAGTCGGTCTCTTGAAGAGAGTGAGAAATTTAGGGTGCGCCTTTTGCAACTGTACCATCCGAACACTTTGTATCTGTTTCGGTCGACGACGATCGACGGCCGACTTTAATCCGCTGGTCACAAGTGCTCCGATTAACAAGGACAATGCCAGGCAGACCACGAATGCACGCGTTTTGAACCCGCCGACAAAGAGCGTGACAACTCCTACGGCAATAAACAACGGCCTCCAAATCTCGCTGTCGCTCACCGCCGCCATGAACAAGTCCAGAAATGGGCTTGTCCATTGTTGGTTAATCAAAGGAAACAGAGACTGGTCCATGCGAGTCAACTCGATCGGGTTAAGGTTTAATCGCTACCCGTTTAATAAACAAACGCGGGGCAATCACGAAGCACGAATGACGAGCGAAGCTAATGACGAATGCCAAGTGTCGAATATCGAAGGAATGACAAATCCCGAAGCCGTAGCAAGTAGACAAAAACTTCGGATGATGCGTTCGTCATTTGAGCATTCGAGTTTGTTTCGTCATTCGTCATTCGTCATTCGTCATTTGGTTCTCGCCATTTGTTTGGCCGTTACACTATCAACACGTGGCCAGTCTCCCCCCTCTGCGAAGGACATCCTCGCTTCTGTGCGAATGATGGAGTCGCGCCAACAGATCGATCTGCAGGGGCAACTTCGACAAAATGACGTCGTAATTCCATTTCGGCTTGTGCAAAACGGGCCGCTAATTCGTTACTCATTCTCGAATCCGGATGAGACCTTGCAGTTGCGTCTCGGTGAAAATAGTTCGCGGCTTGATGTTGTGAGCGACGCTGGGACCGAAAAATTCGCGGGCTCGAAACTTAATGAAAGAATCCGCGACACGAGCGTGACGTACGAAGACTTGGCGTTCAAATTCCTCTACTGGCCGGCTGCGCGCGTCCTCGGCGAGGAAAAAGTTCGCACTCGCAATTGCTGGAAGCTGCAACTGCGTGCCCCGTCCCGTGAGTCTCAGTATTCAAATGTGCTGCTGTGGGTCGACAAGGCGAGCGGTGCACTGATGCGCATGGAAGGTTATGACTGGAACGCACAGTTGGCGAAGCGTTTTGAAGTAGTCTCGGCGCAGAAGATCGAAAAACGCTGGTTTCTAAAACAAATGCGGATCGAAGAATTCAAGCCAGGCACGAGCCACGTGGAGGCCCGCACGTATTTGGAGATTAAGAAGTAGGACGTCGGCGCTGCAGCTTGCCGCGTCCACGACATCGCAAGCCAGAGGCATGCGCTATTTTAGCGCGTCTGATGCTGATCGGATTTTGCCCCGCTGACAACGAGTCTGCGACCAAGGAATTCCTTGTCGTGCAATTCCTCCACGGCGCGTTTTGCTTCCTCGATGCTTTGCATCTGCACAAAAGCAAAACCTTTCGAGCGCTGGTTGTGCCGGTAACTTACGACCTCCGCATTCTGCACGTGTCCGACGCCGTTGAACAATTCAAAGAGATCGCTCTCAGTTGCGTCGAAGGACAAGTTCCCGACGTAAAGACGGGGCGAAGTCACGTCTATTCGTTCAGGCTTCCGCGCCGCGCGCGCTGGCTGCGCCCCATTGCGCGGCTGTACTACCGTTTTCTTTTTGTCTGCGCTGTTTCCGAAAAATTCGGCAACCCGCTGCCAGAATGTCTTTTTCTGCGTTTTCGCTGTTCCCTGCCGGTCCCGAAAGCGTTCGTTGTTTCCTCTGCGTCGGCCCCCACCGCGCGAGCGGTGTGAGCGTCTTCCGGATGAATAAGAGTTCATGTTGGTCCTCAAGTTTTTTCCAATTGCTAAAATGGCGGAGCGCCCCGAAAAGGTTCGGGACACCGTCCGCGGCGCGCGAATCATCAAGAGCCCAGTCGAACTTTCTCCTCTGCGACGCCAATGGAAACTCCGCCTCGTCGTGTCGGAAACGGACTCGTCTGGAAGCGAAACCCGGTGCACTCAGGCAACGAAACAGTATTGCGGCAATCGTTTGCAGCATTGGTTCAAGAACTCTGAATCGTCGTAGAAACCGGACGCTCGGAAGATCGAAGAAGATTCCCGACATCTCGGCCTGATTATGGCGTGCTTCCAAGGCCAATGCAAGTCCGACCAGTCAGACACGTCGAACTTCGCGTCTAATCCAATCATCGCGCAGCGAGTACGCGCGCGACTTGAGGTATTCTCGCGGACGCTCACCGCGGATCGGCTGCATGAAGTATCGCAACTCACGTCGGTTCAGCCTTGGCTCATACCCGAATTCCGGCATGAGTTCCCGGCAATGCCATTCGACCCATCCGATTTCATCTTTGGAAAGTTCACTTTGCCACCGCGTCGCCGGTTCTGAGCTGATCTGCGAAAAGTTAATCCGGGCCGCGGAATTACCACTCCAGAACTGACCCACTTTCGTCGGTGTCAACACGGTGTCTGGATCGAAATCGATCTCCAAGTAATTGCAAACTTCGCCCATCGTCCTGGCCGGCTCGTACACCAATTTTTCATAGGGTACCACGAATCCGGGAACGTCTCCGTCGCGCACTCGCCTGGCCAGCCGCGCAGCGACCCGCCAATGCGCAATCACATAATAGGTCGAGAATCTTCCTGTTTGCCTCGTTTTCTCCAACGCGATTTGCGCCGCAAGAATGGCGCGCGGATCGCGAATCGTGACTAGGATTTTTGCGTGTGGGAAACGCCTGAGGATCTCCCGAATGTGGTTACGATTGGCCGGAGTCTTTTCCACCCACCGTCCTAGCGTATCCAACGGCCGTTGCAGCGTCGCCGCATATGCTTTGACCATGAGCACAAGCAGATCCTCCTGCGTATTCGCGGGATCAAATGCCGCGTGCTCAAAGCTCTCGAGAAATTTCTGGCTTGGAAACGTCGAGTAATTCCGCTTGCCCCATTTGCATGGGCCACCAAACAGCACGTTCGAAAGCGATTGTTTGGTCAGGTAATCAAACTGCGCCCGGCGACCGCGTGGCGCGTATTTGGTCAGGACGGTAGGAAAATAAGCGGTTTCTTCCGGAAGAACGAGCAGCTGGGGATGATTATCGAGTAACGCCACCAAAAGCGTTGTGCCAGATTTCGCCTGACCTGCGATGAAACAGGCGCGTTGACCGAAGGGCAACTCCTGGATCGAACTCTTCATTTGCCACTGCGCAAAAACCAATCGACAAAACGCGGGAGTCCGTCGCTTAATCGCGTGGTTGGATTGTAGCCGAGCAATTTTCTTGCCTTGGAAATGTCTGCGCAAGTCCGAGGCATATCGCCGGGTTGCTCCGGCAGTTCGTTAATTTTTGCCTTTTTGCCGAGCGCATTTTCGATTGCCACGATCAAGTCTTTGAGCTGAATCGTCTCGCTCTCCCCAAAGTTGAAAACGTCGAATAGCGGGCCTTCGTACTGCAGCGCCGCCATGGTTCCCTGAATTACATCGTCAATGTATGTGTAATCCCTCCTGGTGCTGCCGTTCCCAAACTGGTCGATCGGTTGACCAGCGTAGATGCGCCGGGTGAATTGATGAATGGCGAGATCTGGCCGTTGCCGCGGCCCGTACACAGTGAAATAACGCAGCGCGACCACACGCATGTTGTACAGATACGAGTAAGTGGAGCAGAGAAATTCGCCTGCAACTTTCGTGGCGCCATAGGGACTGAGTGTCTGTGTGAGATGTTCGTCCTCAGAAAACGGAATCGTCTTCGAGGCTCCGTACACGGATGAGCTGGATGCAAAGATGAAGCGCTCGACACTTGTCATTCGCGCGGCCTCAAGCAGGTGTAATGTCCCAGTGACGTTTGTGTCGTAATAGAGCCGCGGTTCTTGAATCGATGGTCGAACACCTGCGCGCGCGGCCAGATGCGCGATCGTGTCAACTTTTTCGCGGTGAAATACATTTCGCACTGATTCGCCGTCACGAAGATCCACGTGGTGAATGGTCACGTCCTTGGCGAAACCGGCAATGTTGGCGTGCTTGATCTTCGGATCATAAAAATCATTGAAGTCGTCGAGGATGAGCACTTCATATCCGCCCGCCAGCAGCTTCTCGACAAGATGCGACCCGATAAAACCGGCGCCACCCGTAACGAGAATTCGCATCAGGCAAGAAGTTGAACCACGAAGGACACGAAGTGCACGAAGAAAATGATCGTGGAAACGAATGGTGCCGGTAGGGACGCCACGCTGCGGCGTCCGGTCGGCGCAGCGCGCCGACCCTACCATTCAAAAATCGCGCCAGTGCGAAAGCAGATAAATCCAGTTCAACGCCAATGCTAAAATGACAGAGACACGCACAAACGTTCTCGCTCGTTGGGTGACAAAGGAGATTCGCAAACGTGGTGCGCGCGTTGTGAGTATCGCAAACGCGTAGAGATCAAACGCCATTATGCCGCATAGCGCTGTGAACACGAGCGGATTCCATTTCAATGCAGCGAGAAAGTGACCATGAAAGAATTGAATCGCACATCGCGTCATGCCACAGGTGACGCACGGCAATCCGGTAATCTCGTGAAAGATGCAGACGGGCCATGGCAAACCAAGCGTAAACCAAGCAACCGCGATGCCGAGCGAGGTAAGTGAAGCGCTCAGCCACACCAGCTCGTAATCGACTTCTCCCCCTTCCAACCGGCGCGCCACAACCCGCATAGTTCAGTGGCTCGAGTTGTGTTGAAGGAGCGCAAGCCCGCCGAACATGAATAGAAGCAACATTCCGCCGCCGCAACAAACAATGACGGGTAACAACACGGCAAGAGTGGCGCGGCCTGTATCAATTTCATGGGCGCGCGCCACGCCGATACAATTTGCCACTAGGCACCAGACAAGAGCAACGAGCCCACCACAGCATGGCACCAGTTGAAGCGGAGCAGTGGAACCTTGCGAAAAGGAGATGACGCGAAATGTCGTTTCGAACGCTTTGTTGGCACCGCCAACGACCATCAGAGCCAGGTGAACCAACCCGCCGAAAATGAATGGTGCAATAGCCACAGCAACCAAACGCCACACCAACATAACGAAACTCACACTCATACCCACCATGGGGCCAAAGCTCGTCTCGCGAGGGTTGAGAAAGCCCAGCGAGTTTAAAATGAGCGAGAAAATGAACCATACGATCACCCCTGCGCCGCCGCCGATGATGGCATAAAGCAGCGGCTCACCTAGCCCTCCTTCGGTCCGCATAACCGCGAATGCCGTGCCCGGCTTCGTCAGAACCATTACCAGCGTTTCGATAAATGCATTGAAAAACCCGCGGTCCTGCCGGTGTTCCCAAGGCAGACCGCTGCGCGGAGCCGCCGCTGGTACCGTTGTGCCACTCTGGAGAGGCGGTGCGTCGGAGGCAACGCCGGCAAACTCCGCGAATTGTGATAACGGCTGCCAATTTGGCATTCCTTCGCGCCAGGCAATGTCGCTGGAAGCGAAGCGGCCAGTGCGCAGGCCTTCGCGAATTTGCTCTTCAGAAAATACGCCCAAACTTGTTGCGCCCCGATTAACGTGCATCATGGCCATAATCGCCGTTTTAGTGAACCGCTGCGGTAGGCGCAAGTTAAATGCGCGGTTGGATCGCGGCTCACTGGTTGAAGCGGTAACGTTCCGATTGTCATATTGAGCGGAGCGAAACATCTCTGATTATTGCTGACGGCAGATCAAATCCCGCAGCTGATTCGAGATTCTTCACTTCGCTCAGAATGACAAAAGCGGTGCGTCTCCTCGCCGCTTCAAGGAGCATCATCGAGCGCGCGCCAGAAGTACCAGGCGGCTACTGAGCGATACGGCCGCCATTTTTCTCCGTGCTTCATCAGTTGTTTCGGCGTGGGAAGTTTCCGTTTGCCGAACGTTTTGGCGAAACCTTTGCGAACACCGTAGTCGTCAACCGGCCAGACGTCCGGCCGTCCGAGGTCAAAAAGGAGAAGCATCTCGACCGTCCAGCGGCCAATCCCGCGCACAGTTGTGAGACGCGCGACGATTTCGTCATCGCTCATCCGAAGAAGTGAGCGGCCGGATGGCACGGTGCCGTCAATCGTTTTTGCAGCGAGATCCTTTAACGCTGCGGCTTTGGCGCGCGAAAGACCGGCGCCACGAAGCATATCGTCCGGTGTTGCCAGGACTTTCTTCGGATCGAGCCATTTTCTTTTGGGATAAAGCCCACGGACGCGGCTCCAAATCGTCGCGGCGGCTTTTCCGTTTAGTTGCTGGTAGGCGATGGATTCCGCCAGTGCGTCAAACGGGCGGATTGCAACGGCTGGCTTGATCTCATACGGCCGCGAACGCGCGATGAGGGCGGCCATGCGTGTTTCGCTCGCGCTGAGATGTTGGTGGGCGGAATCGTGGTCCATAAAGCGCGAGCGTAAATAAAATGACGAATGCCGAATGTCGAATGACGAATTAATGACGAATGAGGAAACGTCGGTTGCCGGATGCCGCAGCGCGCCCTGTTCATCGCCCTTGCCGAACGAATCCTTTTCAGTTTGGTGATTGCCATGGACACACAACTCACCTGGTATGGCCAGTCCGCTTTCAAGATTGTTACGCCCAACGGTCATGTTCTGCTTATTGATCCCTGGCTGACGAACCCGGTTCATGATCGGGGCAAAGACGAAGTCGCGGGACTGAAGCGTGTTGATTTGATTCTCGTTACGCACGGACATTCCGATCATGTGGGAGACGCGGTTGAGATCGGGAAAAAGACGCGTGCGAAACTGGTAGCAACATTCGATTTATCGGCGGCGATTGTTACCACCCTGGGTTATCCGAGTGAGCTCGCTGATGTTGAAACAACCGGGCACATAGGTGGCACGCTCACTCTTCTCGGAGGCGAAATCGCAGTTACGTTTGTGCCCGCGTGGCATGGCTCCGGAGTTTCCAAAGAGGAAACCGCACCGTCGGTTTACGCCGGCAATCCCGCCGGATTAGTGATCGCGATTCGCGGCGGCCCCACGATTTATCATACTGGCGACACGGATTTGTTTTCCGACATGGCGCTGGTGTCCCGTTTCCACAAGATCGACATCATGCTGGTTTGCATCGGGGACCATTTTACGATGGGACCTGACCGTGCGGCAGAAGCAGTAAAGCTGGTCAAAGCGCGGACAGTGATTCCGATGCATTACGGAACCTTTCCGGTTTTGACAGGAACACCTGAAGTATTCGAACGCGAACTGAAAACGCGTAAATCAAAGGCGGAGTTGCGCGTGATGAAAATCGGCCAAACGCTTACTCTGGACGAAGCTAAAGATTCATAACGTTACAAGGCTCAAAGCGAGGGCGCAGCGCGTAGCCCGTCGCCAGCGACAGCAAGTGAAAAGCGCTTGCCCGCCACTCGTTTCTGTCCCCAGGCAAGGCTTTGGTCGAATTTGATTCAGATTCTGAACACCGAACTGGTGCGGTCCGCAGATGAGGATGAGGTACTTTCTATTCCGAGGAACCTGAACCGGGAGGCGCATTAAGCTGTTTGAGACCCTCCGGCGTGAATTCAGTGTCCGCGTAGCTTAAACCGCGCTTAATGCGTGACCCGGTTATGGGAGTGACAGAGCCGCCGGGCCCGTAAACTTTGAGATCGACTGGAAGCGAATCACCTCCCTCGAGCAAAACGCGGGTGGTATTGATGCGTCGAACAACTTTGCCTGAGGAGTCATATTTTTCGATGCGTAGCGGCACCAACCGGCGCGAATCAACCCAGCTTTTCACACTGGAGTAAGACGAGGTGTGGCCTTTGCCCGGTTTCGATTCCAGAATCTGGCACGGAGTGCCGTCCATGTCCTCCGTGCCGACGATTGTCTGCTGACTCCAGGCGAAAGGACTGTCAATTATATCTTCGTAAGAAAGGTCGCTGCCAAAGAGCGATTGTTTCATCTCAGCCGACCCAACCGATTTAAGATTGTTCGGCAGCGTGAACAATGTCCCACTGAATTTGCGTCCGGATCGGTGTAGCAAAACCGATTCACCTTTCCGCTCTTTCGGAAAAAGTATTTGATAAACGATGTCGCCACCCGCGTCGGAAACACGAGACTTGATTTGAATCTGAAGCGTTTGTTTCTCGCCGCTTCCGATCTCCATCCGAATCCGGACGAACATGGAACCGCTTTGCTTTGCACGCAGTTTAGCGGCCAACTCCGAGGCGGTGTCGGCGGCGGACGCAAAGGACGGGAGGGCAAGGCCAAGATAGATGCCGACGAAACAGGTCCTTCTAACGCCAAAATGAAGATTCATAAGTAATTCGACGAACCGTTAGCCGCTTTCTTCAGCCATGTAACGCAAGGCTCGGCGTTAAGCGAGAACTCCGCCATGCCGGATAGAAACCGCTCAGAACGCCGACGCAGACAGCGATGGTAACAGCCATCAGTATGAGATTGAAGCTGAGATCCGGTTCCAGCAAGCCGCGGATGGCGGGCGCAGCTTGCATCAGATGAACACCGATAACGCCTAATCCTACGCCGATGATTCCACCGAGTAATCCGAGCATTGCCGATTCCCATAAAATCATTCGCACGATCCGGCTGCGCTTCCACCCGAGTGCCAGCAAAATTGCGATCTCCTGCCTTCGTTCAAACACGCTCATGAGCATGGTGTTTGTTACGCCGAGCACACCGACGAGTATGGCCAGCAATGATGTGCCCCAGCTCATTGCATTAATCACGCGATAACCCTCGGTGTGCGCCAGGTGTTCGCCTGCGGGATCGGCATGGGCTTCTGGAATAAGCCGTGACATTTCTTCGCAAAGCCGCCGGATTTCGGCATCGTTAGTCCCAGCAGCGACTCGCACGTCAATCGCGCTGATTTTGTCCTGGTTTCCGGTTACCTGCTGCAGTAGCGGCAATGAAAGAATGATCGAACCGTTCTCAACAAAGGCGGCGCCTTCGACAATGCCAACGACAGTGAGTTCCTCTGTCTCGATCTGAACCGTATCGCCCACTTTCTTTTTCAACACGTCCGCGGCGGTGGTGCCGAGAAGCACCGCTCGCTCCATCTGATCCTTTGGCATCCGTCCGGAGACGACCTTGAGATTTTCCCAGGCAAAACAGCCCCATTCGCGGCCCGACACAATCATTAGCTCGGCGTTCTCGACGCTCATCAGATCAACGAGAATCATACATGTGGCAGCAACACCGGGCAGATGCGCAATGCGATCGCGCGTAGCTGCGGCAAACGGCTTCGGCGTCAGAGAACCGCGCATGTTATGAACAACGATTTCGGTGCCACGCGACTTCATACCTGCGGTCCAGCTTGCTACCAGGCCGCGGGACAACCCAATCAATGCCACGACGGCGGCGATACCCACTGCAATTCCCAAAAGGGTCAAACCGGTGCGGATCGGTCGGCGCTTGAGACCGCGCGTGATAACATCGAAAAAAGTCATCTCATTCGTGCCTGGGAAGTTTTGCCGGATCGCCATCGAAAACAACCTGGCCGTCCTTCATCTGGATCGCACGCGATGCGCGCGACGCAACACTCATATCGTGGGTGATGAGGATCCGCGTCATGCGACGGTCGAAGTGCAGGGAGGTGATTAGATCGAGTATGTGTTTCGCGCTTTCGCTATCCAGATTCCCCGTGGGTTCGTCGGCCAAAAGAACCGAAGGAGAATTCGCCAGGCTTCTGGCGATGGCGACGCGCTGGCGCTCGCCGCCGGAAAGCTTGGCGGGAAAATGATTCACTCGCTGTTCGAGTCCGACCGCTTTCAATAATTCGAGAGCACGCGTTCTTCGCGCGGCGCGCGACTGGTGATTCTCGAACATCGGAATCTGGACATTCTCAATCGCGGTGAACGTCGGAAGTAGATGAAAGGCTTGAAAGATGAAGCCGATCTCGTGCGCTCGATAGGCCGCAGGGTCGGGCAAATCGAGCAGTGATTTGCCCCGATATTTCAATGTTCCGGCGGTCGGCTGGTCGAGTGCGCCGAGCATTTGCAGCAAAGTTGTCTTTGAAAATCCACACCCCGTAAAGCGTGTACCTGGCCATCGTCATAATCCTTTTTGAGGCCAGCCGCCTCAAAGAGGAAAGGCGACCTGGCATTTTGGGTGGATTCCGACGGCGTGTTCATAATGAAACAAGAAGCCGCCAAAGGAACTGCGGCGCGCGCTGGCGGCTATGTTGTGACTTAATGCAGGTAACCCCGTTCGTCGCGCAGAGCTTCATTCGTCGGTTTCTTATTTGCGACGAATTCGCGATGCTCACGTAATCGGCTCTCAGTCGCATCGCACCATTGCGCTCCGACGCGAGGATTCGCCAGGCTGCGGATCAGGTCCGGCAACGCCTGTCGATAGCTCATGAATGGAGCCACGTCATCGGGTCTTTTCGGTATGAGCACGGACGTAAACTGAGGCAGCACGCGATGCGGAAGTCCTGCATTTTGATGATGCACGCCGTGGTAAGGTTCGTGAAGCAACGTGTAAGCAAACAAATGGCCGAGCCAGCTCTTCGGAACAATGCTTCGGGTAGAGCTATTCACGGTATTGCCGGTCAGGCCAACGTGTTCGATGTATTTGCGCCAGCTCTGAAGATTTGCCGCTATCAATCCCGGGACCAAATACATCCAGAGAAAATATTTCCACACCCCAAAAAAGGCGATTGCAGTCAGAATGGCAGTCCAGACGACAGCCGCCAGGGCAAGCTCAGCCCAAATTCTCCTTCTCACCTTGCGGCTACGGACTAACGAGGGTCGGTGCAGGAAAACGCGCAAGAAGATTAACGGTGAATAGAACAGGCCGACGGTGAGTTCGAGGAGAGCAGCCAAGCGTCGCGCCCAACGGGGCGCTTTGGTGATGACTAACGGCCAGAGCTCAGTATCGCGCTCGGTGGCAAGGTGCATGTGATGCATTTGATGCACCACCCGATACAGGCTGAACGGCAGGAAACTAAATACGCCGAGGATTACACCATCGAATTCATTCAAACGACGGCTCTTTCGCAACAGACCATGCGACGCCTCGTGAAACCCAATCAACAGCCCGTGCATAAGATGGGCGGCGACCAGGACAAGAGGCAGCGCCAACCAAAGCCAACCACTCCAGACCACCCCCCAGAGCGCGACTTCGGTGAAAGCGAGCGAGAACACAAGGGTCTGGAATGCGACGCAGCTCACGTCATGCTTTTTGTGCAGCTCGGGAACGCCTTCGGCAGTTGTCGCTATTTTTGCCATTTCAGTTTGTCAGGACGGCTGTTCGCCTCTCCGGCACGCGGCAAATGTTTTCCACCACTGTCCTGAATAAACGCCCCAGTTCTTCTATTTCAGGTTGTGAAAAGAGATTTTCCCGGAACAGCCAAACCACTTCAAGCGCGTCACCCAGTTCTGTTATCTCGCATCCCAGATCGAACCGGGGCGTTCCGGTCGAGCGCATCCTTAGCTTAAGTGAGAGCCCTCGAATCTCCACGTCAGGCACGGGGTGATTTTGTAAAGCAAATCGCACTTCAAAAATCGGGTTGTGTTTTGGCGTCGGACGTTCGCCTATTGCCCGGACAAGTTCGGCAAACGGCATCGCGTTTGCAAATGAATCGACTGTGGATTGGTGAACGATTCGTAAATGCTCCGCAAAAGGACGATTCCGTTCCACCTGCTCCCGCAGGGGAACCACGCCGGAAAAATATCCCATCGTCTCACGGACATCCTGCCTCGTGCGGTTCGCGACCGGCGTTCCCACTACAATGTCTTCGGCGCCGGTCCACCGCGACAGCGTGACCTGGAATGCTGCAAGCAAAGTGCTAAAAAGCGTGGCGCCGCTGCGACGGGCCAACTCCCGCACGGGTCCGCTGATCTCCGCCGGTAATTGCGAAACTAATCGTCGCGGCAGAAAGACGACTTCGGCTTCGTCCGGCACGCTCCAAAGACGCCGTGTGCCCGTGAGGCGGGATTTCCAGAAAGCGATGCGTGGTTCCAACTCGGCCGATTGCCAGAATGCTCTCTCGGCGGCGCCCCAGGCGGAATAAGAAGTGGGCACTGGCGGGAGCTTGTCGGGTCCGCGCATGCGTTGTTGGACATATGCGGCGCAGAGATCCTGAACAAACACACCGAGCGTCCAGCCATCGGCAATTGCGTGGTGAATCGCGAATACCATTAGCTGGTTATCAGGCGCACGGCGAAGCACCTCTACTCTATACAGAGGACCCTGCACTAGATCGAATGGCTCGGCGAAAGTTTGGAGGGCAAGCTCTTCGATTTTCTCAGCCGGTGTCTGCGGCGAGATGTCGCGAAACCGCATCACTGGCTCGGCGCGAGCACGGATCAACTGAACAGGTCCGTTTTTTCCCGGCAAAATTGACAGTCGCAATACCTCCTGTCGATTGACCACTCGTTGCAGGGAAGCGACACAATCTTCCGGAGTGATGAGACCCCGGACATCAATAACACAGCAAATGTGGTTGGACACATCGCCAGCCGGGGCTGACGACGTTTCCCACAATTCACGCTGAGGCAAAGTCAGCGAATGGAGACAGGCTTCGCCTCTCTCAAGCCATTGGCGGAAACGAGCGCGTTTCTCCTCAGACATTGGGGGTTGCCTCGAGCAGGGGTTCGTCGTCGCCCAACA
>WNGN01005009.1_pt1 | contig 24683 bp, 25 predicted proteins | sample 5400561 | NCBI WGS metagenome assembly WNGN01 (sample SAMN13153379, study PRJNA577476) | soil metagenome | isolation source: 115 cm soil or saprolite under Garry oak tree replicate 2 | place: USA:California | collected 2016-06-15 | reverse complement strand
CATCCCGTCTTCGCCGGACAAGGCAGAGCTCGACCGGCTGTCGAACCCGCATGTGGACACGGTCTATGTCGCGCGCTTCACCGCCCCCGAGTTCACTTGTCTGTGCCCGATCACCGGGCAGCCGGATTTCGCGCTGCTGATCATCGATTACGCCCCGAAGGCCTGGCTGCTCGAATCGAAATCGCTGAAACTCTATCTAGCGAGCTTCCGCAATCACGGCGCCTTTCACGAGGACTGCACCGTCGGCATCGGCAAACGGCTCGCGGTCTTGCTCGAGCCGCGCTGGCTGCGCATCGGCGGCTATTGGTATCCGCGCGGCGGCATTCCGATCGACGTATTCTGGCAGACCGGAAAGCTGCCGGCCGGCGTCTGGCTGCCCGACCAGGGCGTGCCGCCCTACCGCGCGCGGGGTTGACGCTGGTTCGCCATGCGCCGGCGCGCCTCGACCGAAATACCTCGCTGGCCGTTACGAAATAGCGCTTGTCCCGACCCGCGATTGCCGGGACTTGAAACCGCGGACGCAAGCGCTGGCTCAGAACGGGTAGTACCGAAGCGACGTCAGGACGACATGGTTGGCGGTCGAGGGCGCGCCGCCGACGCCGTTGAAGGCCTCACGCCGGATATACTCGTACTCGGCACCGGTCGCGAGGCGGCCGAGCGGCCCCCTGTAGAGGTTATACCAGAAGCCGATTGTGCCATCGATGAGACGCCGGTTGTTCGCGACGCACTTCGTCGTCGCGCCGGTCGCGAACGATCCGGCGGTTGTGATATTACATTCGCTGTTGTCGAAGGCCGGATTCCCGTAGCCGAATGCCGTCGCTATCGGCATTGTGCCGACGCCATTGAAAAACTTCGCATTGGCCTGCTCGAGGCCGCCATAGGCGTAGACGTCCAAGCTCTCCCACGGATGTCCCACGAGTCCCACCATGGTCTGAAGCACGGTGACGGGGGCAAGAGAGCCGTCCGCCGCGATGGTCACGTCGGGCAATTGCCCGGCTCCGTAGCGGCCGATGCCGCGCCCGTACATCACGCTCGCCTGCGCGTCGAGATATTTCGGGATCAGCGGCAGCAGCACCGAGCCGCCGACGGCCGCGCCAAAGGCCGTTTTCAGGCTGGTCGTTCCGACGGCGCACCCCGTCGGCGCCGAAACTGCACAGAAGGTATTGTCTGAAAACCACCGCTCGATCCCGAACAGTTCGTAGTGTCCCCAGCCGGGATCGAACGCAACTTTTTCGATGACGTCCGGCACGTGGTCCGGCGTGACGGCCACGCCCTGCAAGAATCCGCTCGTGCCGGTATTGATCGCGTTGATTTCCAGGCCATTGACGGTAGTCGCGCCGCCGGGAACGTTATTGTCGATCGTCGCGGGGGTTTCGACCGATACGCCCAGCCAGACTTTCTGACCGAAGTCCTGCACGAGCCGGATCTGCCAGCCGCGGGTGTAATTGAAGCCGTCGACGTAATCGGCGTCGATCGTCAGCGGAATGTTCTCCTTTCGAGGGGTGATACCGACGGTATTTTGCGTGAGCAGACTCCATGACTGGCCGGCAAGAAGGTGGAAGCCCCAGGCGGTGTTGTCATAGGTCAGATAGGCGTTCCGCACGCGCAGAGCCCAGCTGTTGGTCTCGGTGTAATTCGAATTGGTCGCGACGCCCATGAAGTCGGATTCCCAATAAGCGGCGAGCTTCTGCACGGGGTCGATGTTGCCCTCGGCCAACACCGAGAGGCGGCTCTGCCGCGCGCTGCCATGGAATTCGTGTTCGCCGTAGAGCGGGGAAAACGGATACGGGATCGCCGTGAAGCTCGTCCCGGTGTCGTTGACCTGATTGCGGGCGCGGAAGACCGTATCCGCGGTGACGAAGCCTCCCAACGTGACCTTGACCTTGTCGGTCCATGCCGGAGCCTTGGCGATCGGCGACTTTGTCGGATCGCGGTCCGGCGTTGGCGCGGCGTGTCCGGCCGGCGCGGCCTCCTTGGCCTGTGCCGCCTCGACCTTTTCGGTCTTCTTCTTCGTCAGCGCTATTTCCTCTTGCAGCGCCTTGAGCTGCTTCTGCAGCTGCTCGGTTTGCCGCTGCAGCCGCTCTATCTTTTCCGAATCCGACAGCGACTGCGCCGTAGTCGGGTCAAGCGCCAGCAACGAAGCACCCACGAGGGCGCTGCACATCAGACCCCATTTGGAATGCACCTCGACCCCCGCCTTTGTTCAATGCCCCATCGCGCTTTGCCGGCCCCCGGTCGAGCGCAAAAGCTCGGAGGAATCGGCCGCCGTTTTGGTCGCATTCTACCCGTCAGGTTGCTCTCTTGCTGTGACCCGGCGGCAACACGCCAGCAAAATCTACTTCCTCGAACCGCTTCGAATTATTCCCGTCGGTTCCGTGATGTCCGCAGGTCGCCGGCGGCGCTTCGATAGCGGCTATTCAACGCGACGCTCGGTGTGCAGCCGCCGGCAATGCAAGCGCGGGTGATGATGGATTATCGACCCGAAGCCGCCACTCAACGGGACGCGCTCGGATCGAGCGTGAAGAGTTCCTGAGCCGCACCGACGCCTCGCAGCGCATAGCGTCCGACGGAAACAAGCCGGCGTTGATTATTTCCAACGCCCGCAAATGCGGCGGACACCAGCATCGGTTGTTCCACCGAACGACACATTGCCGCAATGCGGCTGACTTCGTTCACCGCCGGCCCGATCACCGTGAAATCGAGCCGTTCCGTGCTTCCGACGTTGCCGTAAAAGACCTCGCCGACATGAAGACCCAGATACATTTCGGTAATCGGAAGGCCGTCTGCTACACGGCGCTTGTTCAGCTTGATGACGCCTTGCCGCGCCGCAACCGCGGCAGCGAGTGCCGCGTCGCAGGCGCGTTCCCGATCCTCGGCCGGGAAAATTGCGAGCGTGCCGTCGCCCATGAACTTGAGAACGTCGCCACCCTGTTCATGAAGCGCCGAGACAATGACATCGGCATAGTCGTTGAGCAGGGGAATGACATGCTCCGGCGTCGTATCGGTGATTCGCGTGAAGCCGCGCAGATCGCTGAACCAAAGCACGGCATCGATGCGGTCGGCCACGCCGCGCACGATCCGACCGCTCAGCACGCGGCGCCCGGCATCACGCCCGAGGTAGGTCTGCATCAGCGTTCCGGTCATGCGTGTGAGCGAAACGGATTTGATCGCGAGGGCTAGAAACGGCATGATGCGCTGCAGGGCTGCGACATGCTCGTTCTGGAACCCGTCTGGGTCCTTCGTTGCCCAAGAGGAATAGACGCAATCCATCTCGCCGATGGTGCCGTCGGCTGCAAAGCGATTGATGATGGCGACGTAGTCGGTGAATCCCCCCGCCCGCAAATCCGGCAGCACATTGAATTCGGTTTCGTCCGCCGCCGGAATGCGGCGCCGCAATAGCGATTCACCGGTTTCTCGCATCCGATAGAACGTACTGCCGCGCCAGACGTCGGCGCGTGGCGCGTCCGGCGCAGAAGCCGGCTCCATTGTTCCGGATGCGACGATCTGATTGGTGCGGCCGTACTCATGCTCGGACGGCAGGCTGGGGTCATGTCCCCATCGGAAGATACGCCCTTCGTGAACCGGGTGCAGCGTATCGATGAGGACATTTGCGCGGGCAACCGGCAGTCCGGCGGCGACGGCGCGTTCGCAGAACCCGAACACCAACGCGAGTTCCGACTTGCCAGCCAAGCCCGCTCCCGCGAGCCAGGCGGTAAGCTCGGTCAGCTGTTTTTCATCGATCATGCGGACGCATGATAGCAGGGCCCATGATGTGGCGCACCGCCTGGCCAGGAGAGGCGAACACCGATATCGCCAACTTCTATCGGCGCTTGGGGGCGCGATTCGCGCATCCATGCCGTTCAGGACGACATGTACAGCCCGCCGTTGTGGTTGATGGTTTGTCCCGTGATGTAGCCGTTGCCCAGAATGGATACGGCAAGCGCGGCGAGCTCCTCCGGTCTGCCGAAGCGGCCGATCGGGATGCGGTCCGGCCGCGCGCGCAGATCCGCCGTCACCATGTCGCTCTCGACGAGCGCGGGAGCCAGCGCATTGGCGGTGATGTTCTGCTTGGCAAGGTGCATAGCGAGCCAGTGCGTGAATCCGATCAGGCCGGCCTTGGACGCCGCATAATGCGGCCCGACGATGCCGCCGATCTGCGCGGCGGTGGACGACATGTTCAGGATCCGGCCCCACCCGGCTTCGCGCATGCCGGGCAGCACGGCTTTCGTCACCAGAAACGCGGATTTGAGATTGATGGCGATCATCTCGTCCCAGTTCTGCTCGCTGATCGCGTCGATCGGCTCGACCCGCGCGATGCCGGCGTTGTTGACCAGGATCGTGACCGCGCCGAGCTGCGCTTTGGCCTCGGTCACCAACTTTGTCACCTCGACCTGCCGCGAAACATCGGCGCCGATCGCAATGGCTCGCCGGCCGAGCTTGCGAATCTCGTCAACGACCGCGTCCGCCTGCTGGCGATTGTTCCGGTAATTGACCGCGACGTCGGCTCCGGCCGCGGCAAGCGCCAAGGCAATGGCCCGGCCGAGCCCTCGGCTCGATCCGGTGACGAGCGCGACCTTGTCCATCAGTTCCGCCATGATTTTGCAGCTCCAAGGATTGCAACGTAGAACGAACTAGGCACGTCGCACCGACGATCAAACGTGCCGCTATTGCACCGGAGCGGCAAGCGCCGCGAAGAGCCGCTTGATTTCCTCTCCGGGCGCGCCGGCGCGCATCACGGCGCCCATGATCGCGATGCCCGCCGCTCCGGCCCGAACGAGCTCCGGTACCTCTTCTGCCCCGATCCCGCCGATGGCCAGGATGGGAACGCCAGCGGCGCCTACGATCGCCGCGATGCCCTGCGCGCCGAGTGCGGGCCCGTAACCCGGCTTGCTCTCGGTTTCATATGCGGGCCCGGCGATCGCATAATCGACGAGTGCCGGATCGAGCTTTGCCGCTTCGGCGATGCTGTGGATCGAAATGCCGACGAGACGCTCGCTGCCGAGCAATGCGCGCGCGTGCGCCGCATCGCCTCCGGCCGGCAGGTGCACGCCGTCGAGGCCGGCGGCTTCGGCGAGCGCGGCATCGCCATGGAGCATCAGCCGCGCGCCGAAGCGGCGCGCGATCGGCAGCAGGCTTTTTGCCAGCACAACCTGCTCCTGGGGGCCGAGGTCTTTCTCCCGCACGCTGAACCAGCGGCAGCCGGCGGCGCATGCCGCCTCGACAATGTCCGCGATCGGCGTTCGCGCCTGTCGGCGATCGGTGATCACCAGCAGGGCGGGGTCGGGCAGCCTCACGTCCCGACGAGACCGAACTGCGGGCTCGACGGCTCGGCGTTCTTCGATTTCGGAATGCGGCCCGAAAGCCGCGCGAGGCGCCCCGCCTCGACCGCCGCCCGCATCGCGGCCGCCATGCCGACCGGGTCGCGCGCCTTGGAGACCGCGGTGTTGAGCAATACCGCCGCGCAACCGAGCTCCATGGCGAAAGCGGCGTCGGAGGCCGTGCCGATGCCGGCATCGAGCACGACCGGAACCGGCGAGCGCGCGCACAGCAATTCGATCAAATGCGGATTGGAGATGCCGAGCCCCGAGCCGATGGGAGAGCCGAGCGGCATCACCGCGGCGGCACCCGCATCGGCGAGCTTGCGGCAGGCCACCGGGTCTTCGTTGCAATACGGCAGGACCACGAAATTCTTGGCGACCAGCGTCTCGGTCGCGTGCACCAGCTCCTCGACGTCGGGATAGAGCAGCTCGCGGTCCCCGATCACCTCGAGCTTGATCCAATGGGTGCCGAGCGCCTCGCGCGCGAGCTCGGCGGTGAGCACGGCGTCCTTGGCGGTCTGGCAGCCCGCGGTGTTGGGCAGGAATTGCACCCGGCCCGCCAGCAAGTCGACGAGGCTCTCCTCCTCGCCGGCAAGGCTGATGCGGCGGATCGAGGCGGTCGCCATCTCGGCACCGCTCGCGGCGAGCGCGTCGAGCAGGATCTGCCGGTTCGGATATCCGGCGGTGCCGAGAAACAGCCGGGAGCGAAACGTTCGGTCTGCGATCTTGAGAATATCGGACATCATGCTCTCACTCACATTTCACCCACCCTGCCGGGCGAGCACGACTTCGATCGTGTCGCCGGCCGCAAGGGTCGCATCGGGCCAATCGGCGCGCGGCACCACCCGGCCGTTCACCGCCACCGCAATCCCCCGCATGTCGGTCGAAATCTCCCTTTCCGCAAGCAGGGCCGCGACGGTGTGCGCGCGCAGCGGCTCGTCCTGGCCGTTGACGCGGATCAAGGGTGTTGCGGCCGATACGTCGGTCATTCCGCAGCCCTCGCCGGCGCCGGGGCAAAACGGTCAAGCCCGAACGGCGCGATCACCGGATCCATCGTGCCGTCGAGCACCAGGCGAGCAATCGCATCGGCCGTGATCGGCGCGAGCAGGATGCCGTTGCGATGATGCCCCGTTGCATAAACCAGCCCCCCCACCGGCCCGTATCCCAGGATCGGCGCATCGTCGCGGCTGCCGGGACGGTGACCGGCCCACATTTCGGCGACCGGTAGCTCCTCGATTGCGGGAAACACCCGCCAAGCCGCTTCGAGCAACGCGAGCACCGCGCCTGCCGTGATCGTCGCGTCGAACCCCTTTTCCTCCACCGTGGCACCCAAGATCAGTCGTCCATCCAATCGAGGCGTCATGTAAACCTTCGGGCCCCATACGACATGGGTAACGAGCGGCACCGCGGCGTCCATCTGCAAGGCGATCATTTGCCCCTTGACCGGCCGCACCGGCGGCCGCAGTGCCGACGGCAGGCCCTCGATCCCGCGCGACCACGCACCGGCCGCGAGCACGACAATGTCCCCGCGATGCTCGGTCCCATCCGCGAGCTCAACCCCGACCGCGCGGCCATTGGTGAGCAGGATACGCCGAACCGGCCGGTGCTCCTGGATATCGACGCCGGCGCTTGCGCAGGCGAGCTTCAATGCGGCGACGAGCTTGCGGTTGTCGACCTGGCCGTCCTCCGGGCTCCATACCGCTCCGGCAATGGAGGCAAGATGCGGCTCGTGCCGCCGCGCTTCCCGGGCGGAAATCCATTCGACCGGAAGCTCGAGCGAATGCTGAAATTCCAGATGATGCTGGATGCGTGCCTGGTCGTCGGCCGTCAGCGCCACGACCAGCGTTCCCTCGCGACGCAGGTCGACCAGCTGGCCGGTCAGCTTTTCCAGTTCCGCGGCAAAATCCGGCCACAGCGCCTGGCTGCGGCGGCCGAGCGCGATCAGCTTCTCCTCCCCGGGCTCGGCCTCGGCGCACGCCGCAAGCATGCCCGCGGCCGCATGGCTCGCCCCCGACCCGGCCGCGGCCCGGTCGAACAAGGTGACGGCGGCACCGCGCTGGGCGAGCCGCCAGCCGATCCCAAGCCCGATGACGCCGGCGCCGATGATCAGCGCCGTTGGTGTCTCGGTCGATCGACGATGGACTGTGGCCATCGGCGGCTCCCTACGCTGGCATGACCCAGACAGGTTCGATGGGTTTGATCTCAGCCGCGTTCTGCGGCACCCCAGGCCGTCAGACCCTATAATCGGCTCTCTTGCTCGATCCGGCAAGGCTTTTACGGCCCGCCTTGGTGCCGCGGCGGAATGCCAGGCCCCGCGCCGACGTTCACATCGGCGCGGCCTGCTCCCGCAGCAGCCGCGAAACGAACATACCCACCAGCAGCATGACGGCGCCGCCGAGCGCGAGAGTCGTCACGGCTCCGAAATGGACCAGGCCGAAGCCGTAGAACAAAGGTCCGATCGCCTGGCCCATGAAGAAGAAGAACGAATGCAGCGCCATCGCCGCGCCGCGCGCGCCAGGGGCGATCTCCGTCGCCTGCACCTGGATGCAGCCGTGCAGCATGTAGAACCCGAACCCGATGAACCCGAAGACCGCCATCTCCGCCGGCCACGGAATTCGGACCGCAGCCCCGAGCAGCGCAAGCGCCGCCACGGCTGCCCCGCCCAGCATGAGGCGGTTGGGGCCGAATTTTCCGAGCAGCGCGCGGACCATCAAGGCGTAGGCAACCCCGCCCAAGGCGAACCCGCCCAAAACCAGACCCGCGATCGAAGCTCTCGCTTCGCCTCGGTCGAGCAGAAGGAGCGCCACGTAGGGGAACAGGCCCAGGATCGCCACGCCTTCCAGAAACACCGCGGCGTAGCAGACCCGCGCCCGCGGGTTGGCGAAGATCGTACGGAACAGGCCGGGGACGGCATGGACGTCGAGGTGGCCTCCCATCGGCTTCTCTTGCCCGGCAAAACCGAATCTCGAGGCAATGAACGCGGCGCCGCCGCAGCAGCCGATCACGACGAATACGCCGCGCCATCCGATCAGGTCGGCAACGGCGCCGGCAAGCGAAGCGCCGAGGAAATTTCCGGAGATCACCACGGCCAAATACCGGCCGAGCGCGATCTGTCGTTCCGCCACTGGAACGAGATCGCCGACGATGGCGAGCGAGACCGGGAATATTCCACCGGCAGCAATGCCGGCGAGGATCCGCGAAGCGAGCAGAACCGGGAAGCTCGTCGCTGTGGCGCCGATCGCGGCCGTCGCGATCAGGACGACAAGGCACGACGTCATGATCCGGGTCTTGCCGAACGCGTCGGCCAGCGGCCCGAGGATCGGTTGGATCAGTGCAAATGGCAGCGCGAAGGCCGTCGACAGCAGCGCCACCGTCTCGGGCGCGACGCCGAGATCGCTGGCGATCGGCGGGATGATCGGATCGATCGCGCGGCTGAACAGGGAGGTCGCAAAGGCCACCGTGCTCACCCCGGCCAGAACGCGGCGAGCGTTGCGGCGCGCCAATTCGAGCGGGGTGTCGACGGCTTGCATTCGGTCAGGGTCTCGGCGATGCGGCCGTCCGTGGATCAGGCTCGCATGTCACCGAACCGACGCCTTGGCCAGCCGGTCGAACTCCCCCAACGGCCACGGCCGCCCGGGCCAGCACCGGCACGAACTCGCGCTCCCCGCCCGAAACCGCGCCTTGGCCCCCCGGCTGTTGCACCGAATGGGTGGCATCGAAGATTACCGGCGCACCCGTTCGCTTCAGGATCGGCAAGGCGCGAAAATCGGAGACGAGCGTGTTGTAGCCGAACGAAACCCCGCGCTCGGTGACGAGCACGTTGCGATTTCCCGCTCCGGTGATCTTCGCCACCACGTTGGCCATGTCCCACGGCGCGAGAAACTGGCCCTTCTTGACATTGATCGGCCGCCCGGTCTTCGCCGCCGCGACGAGGAGGTCGGTTTGCCGGCACAGAAATGCTGGGATCTGCAGGATGTCGACCGCCTTGGCCGCGTACGCGCATTGGGCCGGCTCGTGCACATCGGTGAGCACGGGAATGCCGAACTTGTCTCGGATCTCGGCGAAGATCGGCAACGCCGCCTCGAGCCCGAGGCCGCGCGCACTCCTCGGGCCGGTGCGGTTCGCCTTGTCGAACGAAGTCTTGTAGACGAGCGCGATCCCGAGCTTTTGCGCGATTTCCTTCAGTGCCGATGCTGTCTCGATCGCGTGGCCGCGGCTCTCCAGCGCGCATGGACCCGCGATGAGCGCGAGCGGGAGGGCATTGCCGAACCGCACGTCCCCGATCGTCACGATAGCATTCGGCTTGGGCTCGATGGTCGCCTCGATGCGCATCGCCGGGACCATGCGTTGCCGGCGGGTTGCGGTCAACGCCGCGCCGGCACCCGGGCGATTACACCAGCCGGCTCTGCTCGACCGCCGCTTCGACGAACGAGGAGAACAGCGGATGCGGCGCGAACGGCCGGGATTTCAGCTCGGGATGGAACTGCACGCCGATGAACCAGGGATGGTCCTGGTACTCGATGATCTCTGGCAGGATGCCGTCGGGCGACATGCCCGAGAACCGCATGCCGTGCTGCTCGAGCCGGCCCTTGTAGTTGGTGTTGACCTCGTAGCGGTGGCGGTGGCGCTCGGAAATCTCGGTCGCTCCGTAGATCGCGGCGACGTGGCTCCCCGGCTGCAGCCGCGCCGGATAGGCGCCGAGCCGCATGGTGCCGCCGAGATCGCCGTCCGCGCGGCGCTTCTCGAGCGCATTGCCCCTGAGCCATTCCGTCATCAGGCCGACAACCGGCGCGGAAGTCGGGCCGAACTCGGTCGAATTCGCTTCCTCGATCCCGCATAGATTCCGTGCCGCCTCGACCACCGCCATCTGCATGCCGAAGCAGATGCCGAAATAGGGTACCCGGCGCTCGCGCGCGAATTGCGCCGCGCGGATCTTGCCCTCGGCGCCGCGCTGTCCGAAGCCGCCGGGCACCAAAATGCCGTTGACGTGCTCGAGGAACGGTGCCGGGTCTTCGCGCTCGAACACTTCGCTTTCGATCCAGTCGAGATTGACCTTGACCTTGTTGGCGATGCCGCCGTGGGAGAGCGCCTCGATCAGCGACTTATAGGCGTCCTTGAGGCCGGTATATTTGCCCACCACCGCGATCGTGACCGCGCCTTCCGGATTGCGGACGCGCTCGTTGATGAGCCGCCAGCGGTCCAACTCGGGGGTTTGCGTTGGGACGATGCCGAACGCATCGAGCAGCTCAGAATCCAGGCCCTCCGCATGATAGGCCTCCGGCACCGCGTAGATATTGTCGACGTCGCGCGCCTCGATCACCGCGCTTTCGCGCACGTTGCAGAACAGCGAGAGCTTGCGCCGCTCGTCCCGCGGGATTCCTCGATCGGTCCGGCACAGCAGGATGTCCGGCTGGATGCCGATCGAGCGCAGCTCCTTGACGGAATGCTGGGTCGGCTTGGTCTTCAGCTCGCCGGAGCTCGGGATGAACGGCAACAAGGTGAGGTGGATATAGATCGCATGGCGGCGCGGCAGCTCGTTGCCGAGCTGGCGGATCGCCTCGAGAAACGGCAGCCCCTCGATGTCGCCCACGGTGCCGCCGATCTCGACCAGGACGAAATCGAACCCCTCGTTGCCCTCGAGAACGAATTCCTTGATGGCATTGGTGACGTGGGGGATAACCTGAATGGTCGCGCCCAGATAGTCCCCGCGGCGTTCCTTGGCGAGGATCTCCTGATAGATGCGGCCGGTGGTGATGTTGTCCTGGCGGGTCGCCGGACGGCCGGTGAAACGCTCGTAATGGCCGAGATCGAGATCGGTCTCCGCGCCGTCGTCGGTGACGAAGACCTCGCCGTGCTGGTAAGGCGACATCGTGCCGGGATCGACGTTGAGATAGGGGTCGAGCTTGCGCAAGCGCACGCGATAACCGCGCGCCTGCAGCAGCGCGCCGAGCGCCGCCGATGCCAAACCTTTCCCGAGGGAGGAGACCACGCCGCCGGTGATGAACACGTACCGCGCCATGGGGCCCAACCTTTAACCGGCTACCCTCGATTCGCCGAGTCCCATTTGCTCGAAAGCCGGAGGGCCGGAACCCCGGCTCTCTGGATATCCCCGCTATTTCGATTGCGGCACCTGCGGCCCGGCCGGCGCCGGCGCGGCCGGCGCGGCGGGAGTGGGCGGCTGGCCTTGCTGCCCCGAGGGCTGGCCTTGCTGGCGCAGCGTGTCGAGAACGCCGCGCCCGCCCGGCGCAAGCGGCTGCGGAACCCCGGCGGGAGCGGGATTCGTCCCTTCCAGGATCGAATGCGGCTTGCGGTCCCAGCCGGCGAGGATCGAGAGCACCAGGCTGGTGGCGAAGAACACGGCCGCAAGGGTCGCGGTGGTGCGGGTCAATACGTTGGCGCTGCCACGGCTGGTCAAGAACCCGCCGGTATTGCCCATGCCGAGCCCTCCGCCTTCGGAGCGCTGCAACAGGACGACGCCGGTCATGGCCAGCACGACCATGAGGTGGATCACGATAATGACGGTCTGCATCCGCGAATCTCGATCAAAGCCGGAATACCGGCCGCGCCCCGCCGGGTTCCGAAGTCCCGCATATAGGAAGTCGCGGCTCTCTACACGATCCCCCGCGGGATGGCTACCCCGCGAACTCGCATCTGCCTCGGCGAGATCGGGACGTGCTGCGACGCCGGCGACCAAGGTTATTCGGCAGCGCTTCGAGCCGGCAACAGCTTCAGTCCGGCGACTAATCCATTGAGATAGGAATTGCGATCGCCGCCGCGCACCCGACCCTGAAGACCCAGGACCTCGACCCCTACCAATTCGCCGTCAGCGTCGAAATCGAGGAGAATACCATCGGCAATTTCCTCGGTCCGCTCTACCGACCTTGCCGCCACTCGAACATAAGCCGCATCGGCTTGTTCATCGATCTCGATTTCGGTCGCTGGATCGGTCATTTGCCAAGCCTGCCTGATCGGTCAGTGTGCAGCATGATCAAAGAATGCGGTAATCACCGAAACGCCACCTTGGGCCATCGCCGAGTATACCACGCGCAGGACACGGCCATTGGCCTCCGGCACCCGTTTGTATGCCCGGGTTAGTCCAGGGTCTGTCGGATCAGGGATTTCCCGATCGGGATCCCTGATTGCCCGCTCAACCCATTCCGTCCGTATGTTTCGCTCGGACAGCCGCCGAATCGCGTGCCTTGTAAATAGGATCGGTATTGGCCCCGCCTCATGCATACGCCGTCGCGATGGCCAGAAAATCCTCGGCTTTCAGGCTGGCGCCGCCGACGAGCGCGCCGTCGACGCCCCCGACCGCGAGCAACTCGCGGGCGTTGTCCGGCTTGACCGACCCGCCGTACAGCACCCGCATTTCCTCGCTGGGACGACCGAACCGCGTCGCCAGTCGCTCGCGGATCATGCCGTGAACCTCCTCGATATCGGTTGCGGTCGGGGTCAGGCCGGTGCCGATCGCCCACACCGGCTCATAGGCGATCACGAGATGGTCGGGCTGCGCCCGATCCGGCACCGAGCCTGCAAGCTGCCGCTCGACGACCGCGAGGGTTTGACCGGCGGCGCGTTCCGCCTGGGTCTCCCCGATGCAGACAATCGCAACGAGCCCGGCCCGGCTGGCGGCCAGTGCCTTCCCGCGCACATCCGCATCGGTTTCGCGGTGATAGGTCCGGCGTTCCGAATGGCCGACGATCACCGCGCGCGCGCCGGCATCCGCCAGCATCTCCGCGGAAATATCCCCGGTATGGGCGCCCGATGGTTCGGCATGGCAATCCTGGCCGCCGATGGCGACGCGCGAGCCTTCGGCCGCCGCGGCAAACGCCGCGATCAGGGTCGCCGGCGGGCAGACCATCAGGTCGACGTCGCCTCGCACCCGGGTGCATCCGCGCAGGATCCCTTCGAGCTGCGCGACGGAAGCCTTCAGGCCGTGCATCTTCCAATTGCCCGCGACGAGCGGACGCCGGCTCGGCATCTGCGTTTCCCTTTCTCGGCCCGCTTAGGCGAAATCCTGCGAGCGCTTAGCAGAGCGCCAAGCTGCGCGGAAGAGTCCTGGCGGGCCGGTTGCGGGCCGCCACCGCGATCCTTATGATGCGCCGCCTCGCGGGACCGGCCCTTGCGGCCGACCGCTCTCACCCGATCGCAGGATCATGCTCCGAGGTATACACAAAGCCTCCGGCCATTGGCTCGGCAAGCTGGTCATGGCCGGCATGTTCGGGTTTTTGGCGCTCAGCTTCGCGGTCTGGGGCATCGGCGACATTTTTCGCGGCTTCGGCCGGTCGAGCCTCGCCAAGGTCGGCTCGACGGAGATCGGCATCGAGCAGTTCCGGCACGCCTACAACGAGCACCTACAGCAGCTCGGCCGCAGGCTCGGCCGGCCCATCACCGCGGATCAGGCGCGCGCGCTCGGCCTCGAGCGGCAGCTGCTCGGTCGGCTCATGACGGAAGCCTCCCTGGACGAGCGGGCGCGCCAGCTCGGGCTCAATCTCTCCGATGCGGAGATTGCCCGCGAGATTACCGCAGATACGAACTTTCTCGGACCGACCGGGCAGTTCGACCCGTTTCGGTTCCAGCAAATGATCCGGACCGCCGGCTTCACCGAGGCCCGTTATGCGGCCGAGCAGCGACGCGTCGCGCTTCGCCGTGAGATCGCCGATACGGTGAGCGGCGGTCTCGCCGCGCCGAAAACCTTGGCGGATGCCGTCAATCGCTATCAGAACGAGCAGCGCACCATCGATTATGTCGTGCTCGATCGCGCCCAGGCCGGCGATATCGCCGCGCCCACCCCGGAAGTGATCGGCAAATATTACGATGAGCACAAAGCCCAATTCCGCGCGCCCGAATATCGCAAGGTCGCGATCCTGACACTGTCCGCCCAGGATATGGCCCGGACCGTCGAAGTCTCGGAAACCGATGCGCGCCGCTATTACGAGGATCACCGCGACCACTACGGAACTCCGGAAAAACGCCGGGTCGAGCAGATCGTCTTCCCCAATGCCGAGGAGGCGCGAGCCGCGGCGGATCGCATCGGCAAGGGCTTGAGCTTCGCGGATCTCGTCGCGGAGCGCGGCTTGAAACCGCAGGACGTGGATCTCGGCCTCGTCACCAAATCCGAGTTGCTCGACCACGCCGTCGCCGACGCCGCGTTCGCGGTTCCCGATGGAGGCGTCAGCGCGCCGGTTGCCGGACGCTTCGGCACGGTGCTGGTGCACGTCACCAAGATCGAGGCGGGACACGCGCGCCCCTACGAAGAGGTCGCGGCCGAGATCAAGCAGCAGGTCGCGGTGGACCGAGCCCGCCCGCAGCTGCTCGATCTGCGCGACAAGATCGAAGATGACCGCGCCGCGGGGCTGCACCTCGACGAGATCGCCCAAAAGTACAAGCTGACCGCCCGCAACTTCGAGACCGACCGCTCCGGCCGGGGGCCGGATGCCGCGCCGATCAAGGACCTGCCTTCCGGCGTCGACGTGATTTCGGCCGCGTTCGGCTCCGACGTCGGCGTCGACAACGAAGCGCTGCAGCTTCCGGGCGGCGGCTTCGTTTGGTACGACGTCGCCGCGATTATCGCTTCGCGCGACCGCAGCCTCGACGAAGTCAAGCAACAGGTCGAGGCCCGCTGGCGCGACGACCAGGTTGCCCAGCGCCTGGCGGCCAAGGCCTCCGAGCTCATCGACAAGCTCAAGAGCGGCGCGCCGCTTGCGGAGCTTGCCGCGCAATCCGGACTCAAGGCCGAAAGCCTATGGGGCCTCAAGCGCGGCAATGCATCGGGGCCGCTGTCCATCGGCGCCGTCGACGCGGTGTTTCAGACCCCCAAGGACGCGCCCGGCATCGCCCAGGGGCAGAGCTCCGCCGAGCGCATCGTGTTTCGCGTGACCGAGATCAAGGTGCCGACCTTCGATCCGGCATCGGCGGAAGCAAAGCGTTACGGGGACGCGCTGCGCCAGTCGGTGGCGGACGACCTGTTCGGCCAGTATATCGCGCAGCTCGAAACCAATCTCGGCGTGACCATCAATGAGGATGCGTTGCGCCGGTTCGCCGGCGGCGAGCCGGACTACTGAGCCGAGCGCATGCAGATCGAGCCCGCCGAGCAGGCTTTTGCCGAACGCTATGCGGCGGGCGAGGCCCAGGTCGTGTGGACGACGCTGGTCGCGGACCTCGAAACGCCGGTCTCGGCCTTCCTCAAGGTCGCCGGCGGCCGGCCGATGAGCTTCCTGCTGGAATCGGTCGAAGGCGGCGTGACGCGCGGGCGCTATTCGATCATCGGTCTCGATCCGGACCTGGTCTGGCGCGCCAATGGCGCCGGGGCCGAGATCAACCGCGCCGCACGGTCCAATCCCAACAATTTCGCTCCCTGTTCCGAAGCGCCGCTCGCTTCCTTGCGCGCGCTGCTGGCCGAGAGCCGCATCGAATTGCCCGAGAGGCTGCCGCCCATGGCCGCCGGCCTATTCGGCTATCTCGGCTACGACATGGTGCGGCTGATGGAGGAGCTTCCTCCGCCGAAGCCGGACCCGATCGGCATTCCCGACGCAATCCTCATCCGCCCGGGCCTGGTCATCGTGTTCGATACGGTCGAGGACACGCTCACCATCGTCGCGCCGGTGCGGCCGGAGCCCGGAATCCCCGCGAAGCTCGCGCTTGATCGCGCCGTCGATCGGCTCTCGGCCGTGATCGATGATCTCGACCGGCCGCTCGACAAGGAAGCCTCGGACGGCGATGCCGGCGCGCTCCACGTCGTTCCGAGCTCGAACACCACGCCGGAACAGTTCGAGGCGACGGTGCGGCGGGCGAAGGAGTACATTTTCGCCGGCGACATCTTTCAGGTGGTGCTTTCGCAGCGCTTCGAGGCGCCGTTCGCGCTGCCGCCGCTTGCGCTCTACCGCGCGCTGCGTCGCGTCAACCCCGCGCCGTTTCTCTATTACCTCGACTACGGCGGCTTCGCCGTCGCCGGTTCGAGCCCGGAAATCCTGGTGCGCGTGCGCGACGGCAGCGTGACCGTCCGCCCGATCGCCGGCACGCGGCCGCGCGGCTCGACCCCGCACGAGGACAAGGCGCTCGAGGAGGAGCTTCTCGCCGATCCCAAGGAGCGGGCCGAGCATCTCATGCTGCTCGACCTCGGGCGCAACGACGTCGGCCGCGTCGCCGCGATCGGCACGGTGCGCGTCACCGACCAGTTCTACATCGAGCGCTACAGCCAGGTGATGCACATCGTCTCCAACGTCGAGCGAGCGGCGAAATGGACACCTGCATCGTGCTGCGCACCGCGCTGGTGAAAGACGGCATGATGTACGTGCAGGCCGGGGCCGGAATCGTCGCGGATTCCGATCCTGCCTTCGAGCAGCAGGAATGCGTCGCCAAGGCCAAGGCGCTGTTCCGCGCCGCCGAAGAAGCCCGCCGCTTCGCCAGCGCGGCGAAGCGCGGGCAATAGCCGAGGCTCGGCGCTTCGTTGCTCGCGATCTCTACGCCGCGTGTTCGATCTCGTAGGGCCGAACCAGAAGATCCGCCGGAATTTTCCAGGCTTCGCTGATCTTGTGGATCATATCGACCGTGAGCGCGCGCCGGCGCGCGAGAATCTCGGACGCCCGCGAGCGCGAACCCAGAAGCTCGGCCAACTCGGCTTGGCTATGCCCAAGTTCGTCGATCGCATATTGCAGTGTGTCGATCGGATCGAAACTCACATCGCCTTCGATCGGCCACCGCCTCGCCTCGTAGCTCTCGACCAGTGCGACCAGCACTTCGAGCTTGTCCCCCTTTTCGGTGCCCTCCGGTGCGCCCCAACAGGCATCGATCTCGGCGAGCGCCGCGCGGTGATCCTGGTCGTTGCGGATGGGCCGGATGTGCATGAGAGATCCTATCAATAGCGAGACACGGTCAAAGGATCGCCACGAATGGATTTGCTGCCAGCAATCGAGGCGATCGCGAGGCTGCGGGCGATCGCTCAAGCCGCCTGCGGGACGTAATGTAGGACCAGGAGCTCCGATCGCGGACATGGCGCGATCGCATAGGCGCGGCCCTGGTCGTCCGTGAACTCCACGAGCGCGGTCCTGTCGTCGAGCAACTCCACAACCGTACCGACCTGCCCGCGCGCAAGGTGCTCCGGCGAACGATCGGCGAGCAGCGCCACCACGTCGAGAACGGAAGGACCTTCGCCCTCCCTTGCTTCTTTTCCCGTCATTACAGCACCCAGCACGTAACAAACCGAGGTGAAATCTCTCCGGTTCGCAAAATCCATACCGTTCTTACCACAACACGTTTTCCCTGTCGCGCGACAGCTACATCGATACGCCAGCGGCTTCCAAAAGCATCCCTCGCAAGTTCGATCGCCTCGCTATCGCGCACGGCACCGAGCAGAACCTCGCGCAGCCACGGCGCATCCGTCCGGCGGATGCCAAGGGCTTCCAGAAATAGCCGCGCTTTGTGCCGGCCACGTGGATGTTCCGGATTGAGACAATAATCCTCGATTTTGCGGAGATCGATGATCACCCGATCGCTATGCGGCAGATGGGACATACGAATCCGGCCGATCGTTCCCTCGGCCTTGCCTGAGGGGCAGGACCATACGTCTTTACTCCGACGGCGCGCGGGTCGTCATCATATCGAGCAGCGGCCTGGCGCCCGTTGGATAAATACCCCAAAAGCTCGGATGGGCGAATTTTGCGCCGTTGCCGCCGGTCTCGCGGCGTGTCGACGCCGCCTTGACCAGCCGACCCCCGGCAACTAAGACCCGGGCACGCGAGGCGGCAAATGATCGTGCTCATCGACAATTACGACAGTTTTACCTTCAACCTCGTCCATTACCTCGGCGGACTGGGGGCGGAGGTCGTCGTCCACCGCAACGACAAGCTCGCGAGCGCCGACGTGCTCGCGGCCGATCCGGACGCGATCGTGCTCTCGCCGGGTCCCTGCACCCCCAACGAGGCGGGAATCTGCCTCGATCTGATCGACAAAGCCTCGGAGAGCGTTCCTATTCTCGGCGTATGCCTCGGGCATCAGGCCATCGGCCAGGCGTTCGGCGGCAAGATCGTTCGGGCGCCGGTCCCCGTCCACGGCAAGCTCTCCGAGATCCGGCATCGCGGCAGCGGCGTGTTCCGCGGCATCAATGCGCCGTTCCAGGCGACGCGCTACCACTCGCTCGTCGTCGACCGCGCCAGCATGCCGGACGAGCTGGCGTTGACGGCGGAGACCGACGATCGTCTCGTCATGGGCGTTTCGCACGCGCGGCTGCCGGTCCACGGCGTGCAGTTCCACCCGGAAAGCATCGCCTCGGAGCACGGGCATTTGATCCTGAAGAATTTCCTCGAGCTCGCCGCCGCGTGGAACGCCGAGACCGGCCGGCGGCCGGCCGCGCATTAGCGGGGCGCGCGGGCCATGGACGAGCTCAAGGCGCTCATCGCCAAGGTCGCGAGCGGCGCCGCGTTGACGCTCGAGGAATCCGCGCAAGCCTTCGACCGCATGATGTCGGGCGAAGCCACGCCCTCGCAGATGGGCGGATTGCTGATGGCGCTCCGCGTACGCGGCGAAACCGTGGACGAGATCACCGGCGCGGTCCGCACCATGCGCTCGAAGATGCTCCTCGTCGAGGCTCCCGCCGATGCCATCGACGTGGTGGGCACCGGCGGTGACGCGTCCGGCTCGTTCAACATTTCGACTTGCGCCGCCTTCATCGTCGCCGGAGCCGGCGTTCCGGTCGCCAAGCACGGCAACCGCGCACTCTCCTCGCGCTGCGGCGCCGCCGACGTGCTCGCCGCGCTCGGCGTGCGCATCGAACTCCCCCCGGACGCGATCTCGCGGTGCATCCGCGAGGCCGGCATCGGCTTCATGTTCGCGCCCGCGCACCATCCGGCGATGAAGCATGTCGGCCCGACCCGGGTCGAGCTCGGCACCCGCACCATCTTCAATCTGCTCGGGCCGCTGTCCAACCCGGCGCGGGTCAAGCGGCAGATGGTCGGGGTGTTCTCGCGGCAATGGGTCGAGCCGATCGCGCACGTGCTGAAGAATCTCGGCTCGGAACGCGCGATCGTCGTGCACGGCTCCGACGGTCTCGACGAGATCACGACGGCCGGCCCCACGCGGGTCGCCTCGTTCGAGAACGGCACGGTGCGCGCCTTCGACATCGCGCCGGAGGATTTCGGCTTCGCCAAGGTCAAACCGGAAGCGCTGCGCGGCGGCGACGCCGACGAAAACGCCGCGGCGTTGCTCGACGTGCTCAAAGGCCGCAAAGGTCCGTTCCGCGACGTTGCGCTCCTGAACGCCGCGGCGGCGCTCCTGGTCGCCGGCCGCGCCCACGATCTCGAAGGCGGCATCCTGCTCGCGAAAAAATCCGTCGATTCCGGCGAAGCCGAGGGCAGGCTCGACCGCCTGCTCGCCGTTTCCAACGCTTGACCCATGGCCGACGTGCTCGAGAGGATCGAAGCCTACAAGCGCGAGGAGATCGCCGCGGCCAAGCGCGCCCGGCCGCTCGCCGTGCTGCGCGAAGCGGCCGCTGGCGCGTCGCCGCCGCGCGGATTCCTGGGTGCCATCGAGCGCCGCCGCGCGCGGGGCGAATCCGCGCTGATCGCCGAGATCAAGAAGGCGAGCCCGTCGAAAGGGCTGATCCGCGCCGATTTCGATCCGCCGGCGCTGGCGCGCGCCTATGAGGCGGGCGGCGCGACCTGCCTCTCGGTGCTCACCGACGCGCCCTCGTTTCAGGGCGAACCCGAGCACCTCACCGCCGCGCGCGCGGCCGGCTCGCTGCCGGTGCTGCGCAAGGACTTCCTCTACGATCCCTATCAGGTCGTCGAGGCGCGCGCGCTGGGCGCGGATTGCATCCTGATCATTATGGCCGCGGTCGATGATGCGGCCGCGCGCGATCTCGAACAGGCGGCCTGCGAGCTCGGGATGGACGTGCTGGTCGAGATCCATGACGAAGCGGAGCTCGATCGCGCGCTTTCCCTGCGGTCGCGCCTGATCGGCATCAACAACCGCGATCTCAAGACCTTCGTGACGAGCCTCGCCACCACGGAGCGGCTGGCGCCGCGGATTCCCCGGGACCGGGTCGTGGTCGCTGAAAGCGGCCTCAACACCCCGGACGATCTTGCCCGGCTCGCCGCGCTCGGCGTTTCGACGTTTCTCGTCGGCGAAAGCCTGATGCGGCAGGCCGACGTGACGGCGGCGACGCGCGCGCTATTGGCTTCGCAACAGGCGCGCTCCGCGCCGGCGGCCGAGTGACGTGGCACGCAAGCCGAAACTTTCCCATCTCGGCACCCGCGGCGAAGCCCGCATGGTCGACGTGTCCGAAAAAACCCCGACCGAGCGCGTCGCCGTCGCCGAAGGCCGCGTGGTGATGCTGCCCAAGACGCTCGACGCGGTGCTCAAGGGCGATGCCCGGAAGGGCGACGTGCTGGGCGCGGCGCGCATTGCCGGCATTCTCGCCGCCAAGCGTACCCATGAGCTGATCCCGCTCTGCCATCCGCTCCCGCTCACCAAGGTCGAGGTCGAGATCAAGCCCGACCGCGACCTGCCCGGCCTGGTCGTCCGCGCCACCACCAAGGTGATCGGACGAACCGGCGTGGAGATGGAGGCGCTGACCGCTGTCACGATCGCCTGTCTGACGATCTACGACATGGCCAAGGCGCTCGAACGCGGCATGCGCATCGAGGCGATCCGGCTCCTCGAGAAGCGCGGCGGCAAGTCGGGCCTCTACCAGGCGGCCGAGGACTAAAGATGGCGCTTCTCTCGGTCGAGGAGGCGCTCTCCCGCGTGCTCGACGGGATCGAGGCGCTGCCGTCCGAGACCGTGCCGATCGCCGAGGCGAGCGCACGCGTGCTCGCCGCCGACCTCGCGGCCCTGCGCTCGCAGCCGCCGGCCGCGGTCTCCGCGATGGACGGCTATGCGGTCCGCGCCGCGGACGTGGCCGGCGGCCGTGCCGAACTGAAACTGATCGGGGAGGTCGCGGCCGGACGGCCGTTTTCAGGCAGCGTCGGCCCGGGCGAGGCCGCCCGCATCTTCACCGGCGGAATGGTGCCGCCCGGGGCCGATGCCGTCATCGTGCAGGAAGAAACCGAGCGCCGTGGCGATGTCGTCCTCATCAAAGGCTCGGCACAGCCGGGAAAGCACATCCGCCGCGAGGCGCTCGATTTCGCCCGCGGCCAGGTGCTGCTGCGCCAGGGCCGGCGGCTCTCGGCCCGCGACATCGCGCTCGCGGCCGCCATGAACCATGCGGAGATTTCGGTGCGCCGCCGCCCCAAGGTCGCGATCCTGGCGACCGGGGACGAGCTGGTGCGGCCCGGAACCACGCCCGGCCCCGGCCAGATCGTCAGCGCGAACGGCCTGACGCTGAGCGCGTTTGCGCGCGCGGAGGGCGCCGAGACCCGCGACTTCGGCATCGTGCCCGACCGGATCGAGCCCACGGTCGCGGCGCTCGATCGCATGCGCGGCTGGGGCGCCGATGTGCTGGTCACGACCGGCGGCGCGTCCGTCGGCGAGCATGATCTGGTGCAGCGCGCGCTCACCGCGCAGGGCATGGTGCTCGCGTTCTGGAAGGTCGCGGTGCGGCCGGGGCGGCCGATGATGCACGGGCGCATCGGGCACACCCGGGTGCTCGGCCTGCCCGGCAACCCGGTTTCGGCCTACGTGTGCGCCTTCCTCTTTCTCACTCCCCTGCTCCGGCGTCTGATGGGACGGCCCGATCTTTCGCCTCCGACCGAATCGGCCGTGCTGGGGCGCGAGCTCGCGGCGAACGACGAGCGCGCCGATTATCTGCGCGCCAAGCTCGAGCGGCGGCCCGACGGCAGTTTCGTGGCCACCCCGTTTGCGCTCCAGGACAGCTCGATGCTCTCGCCGTTGGCGCAGGCCGATTGTTTAATCATTCGTGAGCCTTACGCGCCGGCCGCCCCGGCCGGCGGCCGCTGCGCCATCGTTAAGCTCGGGTTGTGAGCCATCCTTAAGCCCCGGCTTTGCGCATCCTTCGAGTTCTTCACGTGAAATTAAATGGTTGCGGAACACATAAGGAACATATAGCGTCCGTTCATGCTTTGTTTCGGACGGGCGTAACCGAGGCTCAACCAAAGCGAGCGGGGCACCGATGCTGACGCGCAAGCAACTGGAACTGCTGCGGTTCATTCACGAGCGGCTCAAGGAGAGCGGCGTTCCCCCCTCCTTCGACGAGATGAAGGACGCGCTCGATCTGCGCTCGAAATCCGGCATTCACCGGCTGATCACCGCGCTCGAGGAGCGCGGCTTCATCCGGCGCCTGCCCAACCGGGCGCGCGCGGTCGAAGTGATCCGGCTGCCGGATTCGGTCGCCCACGGGGTGGCCGGCCGCAGCCGCGGGTTCACCCCCAACGTCATCCAGGGCAACCTCGGGCGGGTGCGCGCCAATTCCGAGGACGAGGGCGGCCGCCCGGTCGCCGTTCCGGTCATGGGCCGCATCGCCGCCGGCACGCCGATCGAGGCGATCCAGAACCGCAGCCACACCATCAACATGCCGGCCGACCTGCTCTCGACCGGGGATCATTTCGCGCTGGAAGTGCGCGGCGATTCCATGATCGATGCCGGCATCCTCGACGGCGACATCGCGCTGCTCCGCCGCACCGAGGTCGCCGACACCGGCGACATCGTCGTCGCCCTGATCGACGAGGAGGAGGCGACGCTCAAGCGCTTCCGCCGCCGCGGCGCCTCGATCGCGCTCGAGCCCGCCAACTCCAGCCACGAGGTGCGCATCCTGCCTCCAAATCGCGTGAAGATTCAGGGCAAGCTGGTCGGGCTGTTCCGGCGATATTGAGGATGCCACCCGTTCCAGCGGGAATAACGGCGTATTCGGCGTTGGATAAACGGGGTTAGACGATGGCTTGCGCACCGAGACCGGGTAAGACTCCCATCCGATTCTCCTTGTCCCCACACGCTCTGTCGTCTCAGCGGAGCGGGACATTCAAGCTTGGCTTCGCTGAAGGCGATGGTGACCTACTTCAGCCGTGCTTTCCCTCGGAGACCGGAAATATGGGCCAAAGGCAAACTACGGCCGCCGAAGACCTCAAAAGGTTTGCCGCCTCCCATCAATTCGCGACGATCCTCGCCGATCCTCCATGGCGGTTCGTCAACCGTACTGGGAAGATGGCTCCTGAGCATCGACGCCTATCTCGGTACGGGACAATGAGCGCCGATGAAATAGCAGCTCTTCCGGTTTCCCAGGTAGCTGCCCCAACGGCTCACCTTTATCTTTGGGTACCAAACGCATTGCTGCCTGAGGGCTTAAAAGTGATGGAGGCCTGGGGCTTTCAGTACAAGACAAATATCGTCTGGCACAAGCTGAGAAAGGACGGCGGCTCTGACGGCAGGGGCGTCGGCTTTTACTTTCGAAATGTAACCGAGCTCGTACTGTTTGGAATCCGTGGCAAAAACGCGAGAACACTTGCGCCTGGACGTCGTCAAGTCAATTATGTCGGAAGCAGAAAACGCGAGCACTCAAGGAAACCGGACGAACAATATGAGATTATAGAAGCGTGTAGCCCTCCCCCTTATGTCGAATTATTCGCGAGAGGAAAACGAGAAGGTTGGGCTGTTTGGGGCCAACAAGCGAATGAGAGATATAAGCCGACTTGGGCGACGTACGGCTATAATTCTGCTTCAGTGATTTGACTCTGCGGACGGACTGTCAGGCTCCTCGTCTTTGCAAAGGCGAATAGATCATATGCCAAACTCCGACTGACCTTCGTCTGCTCAAAATTAACAGTAGCGAAGATGTACGCCTATCTGAAATGTCCGAAATTATGTAGCAGTCTCACCTAGCCCGCCTGGAACGGCCCACAGGCGGGGAGGTCGGTATCCATGCCGAGGGCTGCGAAGCTTTGGGGTGATGCCAAAGGCCAAAACGGGACAACCGCCGCTACGGCCGGCGCTCATCCGCGGCAACAGCTTGTTCATGTGCGTCGTTGACCCGCCTTCATGCCCATATTTGTCAACGACCCTGCCCTCGGTCTCTACGCCCGCCTTGTTGAGCGGCTTTCCTAGGCTGACGAAATATGGCACCAAGGAAACATCGCGCGTGACAAGCACGCCAACGCTGATTCTGCCGTAATCGAAAAAGGCCCGGAACGCGGCCAAATCACGATCAAATGTTTGGTCCTTTGCGTTCCACTCCAGGTCAAAGGCGACCTTGCCTTTGACGTAGTCAATCTTGTGGGTATCGATTGAAACCGTCTTTTTGTCCACTACTTGCTCTGCCCGCAGTTTGGATTCCACCCAGCCTCGCGGGCGGAGCTGATCGGAAATGGTCTTGGGAATTTCGCTTTCATTGCCGCCCGGCATCCGGACCTGAAGGTTCGTGAAGCGAAACGCGAGTAGAGCGTGGCAAATCTCGTCGAACTCGGACGGAAATTCGTGAGC
>WNGN01006504.1_pt2 | contig 24738 bp, 21 predicted proteins | sample 5400561 | NCBI WGS metagenome assembly WNGN01 (sample SAMN13153379, study PRJNA577476) | soil metagenome | isolation source: 115 cm soil or saprolite under Garry oak tree replicate 2 | place: USA:California | collected 2016-06-15 | reverse complement strand
GGGCGGCGGCTGGGATAATGGATGCATGGCGCTGGAGGAATCTGTGGATCTGAAGCTGGATCACCACAACAAGGACGACATCGAGATCGTCGACGTAGAAGGCGAGATCGACGTCTATACCGCGCCTCGTCTCCGCGAGCTGCTTATCGACCTGGTCAACAACGGTCATTACCAGCTGATCGTGAACATGGAAAAGGTCGAGTTCCTCGACTCCACCGGCCTGGGCGTCCTCGTCGGCGGGCTCAAGCGGGTACGTGCCCACGACGGATCCCTCGACCTGGTATGCACGCAGGAGCGGATACTGAAGATCTTCCGCATCACCGGGCTGACCAAGGTCTTCGGCATCCACGACACCGTGGACCTGGCCATCGCGCACCGCAAGTCGGAGAAGTAGCGGGCCGGGCGGGCCGGCAGGCGGCGCGAGATGGCAACTGTTGAGGTCACCTTCACGCCGCTGCCGGCCCACGTGCGGACGGCCAGGCTGGTGGCCACGGCCGTCGCGCGGCGCAGCGGAGTGTCCGAGTCGCTCATGGACGAGGTCAGGCTGGCCGTCGGCGAGGCCTGCTCCAGGGCCGTCGAGACCCACGCGGCACAGTGCCCTGAGGTCCCGGTCCGGGTCGGGCTGTCTTCCCAGGCGGGCCGCTTCGAGATCGAAGTCGTCAACGCCGGAAAGGCGCCCGCCATGGCCAACGGCGGGCCGGCCGGCGACGGCACGCTGATGCCGCCGGGATTCTCCCTGGCGGTGATCGCGGGGCTGGCCGACGATGGCCAGATCAGCGGGACGGAGGCCGGAACCAGCGTGAAGATGAGCTGGCCGCTGTCGGGGTCGCTGGCGGCCGGGTCGCCGGCCTGAGCATCGTATGGCACACTCGCATCGGTTACTTTATGGTCACGAGCCGGTCGCGGCGTCGTGACATCCGGACCCGGCGCGCCGAGCGAGGATCCGGATGCGTAGACTCCCCGCACTGCCGTGACGAAGTGATCACTTGGCGACTTTGCTGACTTAGATGACATTTATAACATTTTCCAATGTTTGCGTGAAGTACCTGCTGCGCGCGCGCCGCGCGGCGGCGCGCGGCTAGGCCTGCTTTCCCTGTCTGAGGAGGACGGATGACAAGGCTCGGTTCCGCTCTTGCGGATGGAGCGGCCACCGTGACCGGTTCTAACGTGACCTGGGTCGCTATCGTGGCCGTCATCGGGGTGCTGGCGCTCGCGATGGCGGGATGGCTGGTCAGGCAGGTCCTGGCCGCCAGCCAGGGCACCGCGAAGATGCAGGAGATCGCGCTCGCGGTGCAGGAAGGGGCGGCAGCGTACCTGCGCCGGCAGTTCAGGACCCTCAGCGTCTTCGTCGTCGTCATCTTCTTCGTGCTGCTGCTGCTGCCGGCGGACACCGCGGGGGTGCGGTGGGGCCGGTCAATCTTCTTCCTCTGCGGCGCCCTGTTCTCGGCGCTGACCGGCTTCACCGGCATGTCCCTGGCGGTCCGTGGCAATGTCAGGGTGGCGGCAGCGGCACGGGAGACCGGCGAGCGCCACGCGATGCGGATCGCGTTCCGCACCGGCGGCGTCGCGGGCATGTTCACCGTCGGCCTCGGCCTGATCGGCGCGGCCGCCGTGGTCCTCATCTACAAGTCGAACGCGCCGAGCGTGCTCGAGGGCTTCGGCTTCGGCGCCGCGCTGCTCGCGATGTTCATGCGAGTCGGCGGCGGCATCTTCACCAAGGCCGCCGACGTCGGTGCCGACCTGGTCGGCAAGGTAGAGAAGGGCATCCCAGAGGACGACCCGCGCAACGCCGCCACGATCGCCGACAACGTCGGCGACAACGTCGGTGACTGCGCCGGCATGGCCGCCGACCTGTTCGAGTCCTACGCGGTCACCCTGGTCGCCGCCCTGATCCTCGGCAAGGCCGCGTTCGGGTCCCAGGGCCTGGTGTTCCCGCTGATCGTCCCGGCGATCGGCGTCCTCACGGCGATGGCCGGCATCTTCTTCGTCGCTCCGCGCAAGAACGACCGCAGCGGCATGACGGCGATCAACCGCGGGTTCTTCCTGTCGGCGATCTTCTCCCTCGTGCTGGTCGTGGTGGGCGCGCTGGTGTACCTGCCGTCCTCGTTCAGCAAGCTCAAGGGCGTCAGCGACCCGGCCATCCTGAACCACTCCGGCGACCCGCGGCTGCTGGCCATCGGCGCGGTCATGATCGGCCTGGTGCTCGCTAGCGCGATCCAGTTGCTCACCGGCTACTTCACCGAGACGACCCGCCGTCCGGTCAGGGAGATCACCGACGCCTCCCGCACCGGCCCGGCCACGGTGATCCTGGCCGGCATCGCGGTCGGCCTGGAGTCGGCCGTTTACTCGGCGCTGCTGATCGGCGCGGCGGTGTACGGCGCGTTCCTGCTCGGCACCGGCAACCCCACGATCGCGCTGTTCGCCGTCGCGCTGGCCGGGACCGGCCTGCTGACCACGGTCGGCGTGATCGTGTCGATGGATACGTTCGGTCCCGTCTCGGACAATGCCCAGGGCATCGCGGAGATGAGCGGCGAAATTGGAGGTGAGGCCGCCCAGGTGCTGACCAGGCTGGACGCGGTCGGCAACACCACCAAGGCGATCACCAAGGGCATCGCGATCGCGACCGCGGTGCTGGCCGCCACGGCCCTGTTCGGCGCTTTCCGCACCACGGTCAAGGCCGCCCTGGGGAGCGCCGCGAGCAGCTTCAGCCTGTCGATAGACCGGCCGAACGCGCTCGTCGGGCTGATCGTCGGCGCGTCCGTGGTGTTCTTCTTCTCCGGCCTGGCGATCATGGCGGTCGGGCGCGCGGCGGGCCGGGTGGTCTTCGAGGTCCGCGAGCAGTTCAGGACGCACCCTGGGATCATGGACTTCACCGAGAAGCCCGAGTACGGCCGCGTGGTCGACATCTGCACGAAGGACTCGCTCCGCGAGCTTGCCACGCCTGGGCTGCTCGCCGTGCTCACCCCGATCGTGATCGGCTTCGGCTTCGGCTACGTCCCGCTGGGCTCGTTCCTCGCCGGGGCGATCGCCGCTGGCGTGCTGATGGCCGTATTCCTGGCCAACTCGGGCGGCGCCTGGGACAACGCGAAGAAGCTGGTCGAGGACGGCATCTACGGCGGCAAGGGCTCGGAGGCGCACGAGGCCACGGTCATCGGCGACACCGTCGGCGACCCGTTCAAGGACACCGCGGGCCCGGCGATCAACCCGCTGATCAAGGTGATGAACCTGGTCTCCCTGCTGATCGCGACCAGCGTGGTGTAGTACGCGGACAACACGGGCCTGCGGGTCGGCGTCGCGCTCGGCGCGCTGGCGATCGTGGTCGCGTCGGTCGTGATCGCCAAGCGGCGTGCGACGGGCATCGCCCCGTCCGACTCCGACGGCGCCGACGGCCCGGCCGCGCCGGCCGACGACGAGCGGTCCGCCGAGACCGCGACGGCATAGCCAGCCGGCCAGCCGGCCAGCCGGCCATTCCGGCGTGGCGGCCTTTGCTCATACGGTCCCCAGCCTGGGACCATGGGCGTCATGACGGCGCAACGGCTGCTCATCGTCATGTGGCACGCCAAGGCCGGCGAGCTTCCCGGCGGTCCCGACGTGGAGCGGGCACTGCGGCCAAGAGGCTGCAAGAACGCGACGGCCGCCGGGCAGTGGCTGGCCGGCCGCGGGCTGGTTCCGGACCTCGTGCTCTGTTCGCATGCGCGCCGGGCCAGGCAGACCTGGCAGTACGTGAGCGCCGAGCTGGACGGCGAGCCGGCGGTGATCAACGACAAGCGGCTGTACCAGGCCGACGCCGCCGACCTGATCGAGGTCTTCGCGGAGACGCAGCCGCAGGTGCGCAGCCTCATGTATGTCGGGCACGACCCGGCCGCCGCCGACCTGACCGAGCGCCTGACCGGCGGTCCGGTCGATTTCCCCACTGCCGCGGTCGCGCTCATCGGCGTGACCGCCGCCTGGCCCGAGCTGGCCGCGCGCGCCAAGGGCGCGGGTCAGCTCGTCGCCTCCTGGACGCCTCAGCCAGAATCATGACCGGCAGCGCGACGACGGTTCGCTGGAGGCAGCAGGATGTCGGCTGAGGTACTGCGGCTGCACGGCGTTGGGGTATGCCGTGACCGGTCGATGCTGCTCAAGGACGTCGACTGGGCCGTGCGCGCAGACGAGAGCTGGGTCGTCGTCGGCCCGAACGGCGCGGGGAAGACCACGCTGCTCCAGGTCGCGTCCGGCCTGATCCTGCCGACGGAGGGCTTCGCCGAGGTACTCGGCGAGCCGGTCGTCGGTGCCGACCTGACCGAGTTGCGCAGTCGGGTAGGCATCTCCAGCGCTGCCGTGGCCGAGCAGGTCCCCCGCGGCGAGAAGGTGATCGACCTGGTGCTGACGGCCGGGTACGGGATACTCGGCCGTGGCAGCGAGGACTACGACTCCTTCGATGTCATCCGGGCCGTTGAGCTGCTCGACGTGGTCGGCTGCTCGCACCTGATCCGGCGGCGGTTCGGCACGCTGTCCGAGGGCGAGCGCAAGCGAGTCCAGATCGCGCGCTCGCTGATGGCCGATCCTGAGCTGCTGCTGCTCGACGAGCCTGCCGCCGGGCTCGACCTCGGCGGCCGCGAGGAGGTGCTGAGCCGGATCGCGTCGCTGGTCCGCGACCCGGCATCGCCCGTGCTCGTCCTGGTCACCCACCACGTCGAGGAGGTGCCGGAGGGCATCACGCACGCGATGCTCATGCGCAGGGGAACCGTGCTCGCCGCCGGGCCGGTGGAGCAGGTCTTCACCGAGCGGAACCTGTCGCGGTGCTTCGGCGTGCCGCTGATCGTCGAGCGTCGCGCGGCTCGCTGGATGGCCCGCGCCGCTCCCGTGTCCTTACCCTGCCGATCTCGTGCCCGACCCGCCAGCGCCCGCGCCGCTCCCGTGCGCTGACCCGCCGACGGCGGATCCCCTGGTGCGTCCCTAGTATCTGACCATGCGTCGAGGATCGCGTGGCTAGCGGGGAAATCCTGGCGATCCTCGCCGCGGCGATCGCGGCCGGCGCCATCAACGCCGTGGTGGGATCCGGTTCGCTGATCACGTTCCCGACCCTGCTCGCGTTCGGGTTCCCGCCGGTAGTCGCCAACGTCTCCAACAACGTCGGCTTGGTGCCCGGCAACGTCAGCGGCGCCTTCGGCTACCGCGAGGAGCTGTCCGGCCAGCGTGGCAGGCTGGCCAGGCTCGGCACCGCGTCATGCGCGGGCGCTCTGGCCGGAGCCTGCGCGCTGCTCGCGCTGCCGGCCGGGGTGTTCAAGGTCGTCGTCCCGGCACTGATCATCATCGCGTGCGTTCTCGTCGTGGTTCAGCCTCGGCTGTCGGCCTGGGTCGCGGCCCGGGGCAAGAGCCGCGCCGAACATGGCGGCCCGCTGCTGATCGGCGGCGTGTTCCTGGCCGGAGTCTACGGCGGCTACTTCGGAGCGGCGCAGGGCGTGCTCTTGATCGGCCTGCTCGGCGTGTTCCTGACCGAGCGCCTGCAACGGATCAACGCGGGCAAGAACATCCTCGTCATGATCGTGAACGCGACCGCGGCCGTCATCTTCGTCCTATTCGCCCACGTCGCCTGGGTGGTGGTGGGCCTGGTCGCGGCCGGGTCGACGGCCGGCGGCCTGATCGGGGCCAAGGTCGCCCGGCGACTGCCCCCGCTGGCGCTACGGATCATCATCGTCGTCATCGGCGTGATCGCTGCGGTCAAGCTCATCTTCTTCTAGAAGATCTTGATCTTCGCCACCGACCGGGACGGGCAAGAGATGTGGTCGCGAACGGCGGGATCTACCGCTCGCGCGGCCCCGGCCCTCCCGTGCGGAAGGTGTTCTTCACGATCACGAAGACCGGCACAGGCTGGCAGCGTTGTTGAGACGACATACCGGTCAAACTGGGCACTGCGTCGGTTCAGGCTGCTCGCCGGGCCATGCCCAGTGTCACGCGGCCTCCAGAATGCCGCCGCGACAGCGCCCGACCGCGATCCTGGCGAGCGAGCGGCGCGCCTTCATCGTGCATTCGCCGCGAAGAGGCTCATTCGCGGCACCGCTAGCTAGGCTGGACCGGAGCAAGGATGCCGGCCGCGACGGCGCGCCTGACCACGTTCCTGGCGAGCGAGCCCAGCGACGGGGAGCCGTCCTCGATCAGTTTCACGTTGGCGAGAACCCGGTCCGCCGTAATGCCGTGGCGCTGCCAGGTGCCGCCGCCGGCGGCCAGGTTCTCCAGCATCGGCTGCAGCCGGTCGAGCGCGCGGGCGAACTTAGCCTCGGGCGACTGCCTCGCGGTGAACTCGTCCCACAGGTGGCGCAGCATCGAGCCCTGCTCCGCCGGGAGCAGCGCGAATATCCGGGCGGCGGCCGCGCGCTCAGCGATCGCCTGCCGCTCCTGCTGCTCCTGGTCGGCGTAGGCGAAGAGGTCACCGGCGTCGATCTCGACCAGATCGTGGACGAGCACCATACCGGTCACCCGGCTGAGGTCGGTTCCCGGCGGTGCGTGCTCGGCCAGCACGAGCGCCATCACCGCTAGGTGCCAGGAGTGCTCGGCCGAGTTTTCCGGCCGGTCCAGGCCGGGACCGGCCAGCACGGTCTGCCTGAGCACCCCTTTCAGCCTGCCAATCTCCGCAATGAACCGCATCTGGTGATCAAGCCGCTCCATGCGCCTATTGGACCGCACCAAGGCGCCCCCCGGCTACCGCGCGTCAGGTTCCCGTGGTCCGCTGGCCGGCCTGGCCGGCCTGCGGCTTGGACACGTGCAGGTCATAGGGGTTGACCGGGGCGCATGAGGGCTGAACCCCGTCGGGCGTCCCGCGAGGGAATTCCGGGTGGACGAAGCCGTCCGACGTTACTGCGGGCCAAGTCCCAGCAGGTGCAGGACGACAAGCAAGGCGACGAATCCGGCAAGTATCCCGGTCGACTTCGCGATGGAGCGCAGCCGCGCACGCCGCGCGCCAGGTGCTAGCGCCCCGGGCCTGCGGCCGCCGACCAGCCGGAGCCGCCGCCTGCGCCACAGCCTCGACCAGCCGCGTCTCGGATCGTGCTCCGACACCGGCCTGCGCAGCTTCCTGGCCCTGGCGACGTGCCGCCAGTTCCTGCGCTGCCCCGGCGGCCGCCGCGCTACCCGTCTGGCCCGCTCCGCCGCGGAAGGCTCGCGGAACCTGGCCGCTCCCGCCGAGCCTGAGGTGAGATCGCGTAGCTGCCGGTCGAACTCGTCCGGGCCAGGCGTCGCTGGGCTGTGCTCCGTGGGCATGTACGCCAGTATGCCTGGCCGGCGGCCGCGGAACTGACCGGTTGCCTGGAGGGGAAGCGGCGCTGTGCCTGGCGCGCCGATCCTGCCCGGGCACTGCCGCTCGGACCGGATCCGATGAGTGACAGCGTGATTACTACATGTAACGATGCCAGAACAGGCGACGCAGCAAAGAGACCAGGGGATGGCAGTCATGACCGATCATCGGCCCCGCACGACGACCGACGCCGGCATTCCGGCGCCGAGCGACGAGTACTCGCTACCCGAGCGGGTCGTGCACGCCAAGGGCGGCGGCGCCTACGGAGTACTCGAGATGACCGCCGACGTCAGCCAGTACACCAAGGCCGGGCTGTTCGCCAAGCGATCACGGCGGCCGAGATAGCCCGACTGCGTCCCCTGGCGCTACGATCAGCGCGTTATGGGAACGATAAGGGTCGCGCTTGCCGAGGACCATGTCCTGCTCCGCGAGGGCATCTCCCGGCTCGTGTCGGCCAACGAGGACTTCGACCTCGTCGGGGTCGCCTCCGACCTGCCCGACCTGCTCGCGGTCGTCGCCGAGCAGCGGCCCGATGTCGTCATCACCGACATCAGGATGCCGCCGACGGGCACCGACGAGGGCATCAAGGCGGCCAGCTGGATCCACCAGAACTTCCCGGGCACCGGCGTGGTCGTGCTGAGCCAGTATGTCGCCCCCGCCTATGCGGTCGCGCTGCTCGAGCACGGCTCGGCCGGCCGGGCATACCTGCTGAAGGAGCGGATCGGCAGCGTCGACGAGCTGGCTCGCGCGATCAGGAGCGTGGCAGGCGGCGGGTCGGTCATCGACCCGCGCGTCGTCGACGAGCTCGTGCGGTCCCGCACGCAGGAACGGCAGCCAGGCGTGTCGACGCTGACCCCGCGGGAGACCGAGATCCTGGCCGAGATGGCGCAGGGCAAGAGCAACTCGGCGATCGCCGCCGCGCTGTTCGTCACCGAGCGCGCGGTCGAGAAGCACACCAACTCGATCTTCGCCAAGCTGGGGCTGTCCGAGGAGAAGGACGTCAACCGCAGGGTCAAGGCGGTGCTCGTGTTCCTCAGCCAGCAGCGGCCCGTCGCCTGACCTGCGCCGCCTCGGGCGAGGCTGCCCGCGATGCTGCTGGTTGCCCCAGTGGGGCAGCCGTTCAGAGCAGCGGGACCGACCCGAGTATCTGGCTGCCCTGGCCGGGCTGCGACTCCCACCGGATCCTGCCGCCGATCGAGCCGAGCCGGTCCGCCATGTTGACGAAACCGTGACCGCCGCGCGCCCGTTCCTGGTCGAAGCCTGGTCCGTCGTCGCTGACCGAGAAGAGCAGGCCGCCTGCCTCTTCCCAGACCCGCACCTCCACCTGCGCTCCGCCCGCGTGCTTGGCCGCATTCTGCAGTGCCTCGGTGCAGCAGAAGTAGATCGCGGCCTCGACCTCCGGGCCGTAGCGCCCGATCCCGGTGGCGCGGACGGTGACGTCGAGCGGGCTGCGGTTCGCGGTGGCCCGGAGAGCCTCGCCGAGCCCTCGGTCGGCCAGCAGCGGGGGATAGATGCCGTGCGCGAGCTCGCGAAGCTCGGTGATGGTCTCCTTGATGTCCAGAGCGAGCTGGTCGAGCATCTCGGTTGCCGCGGGCGGATCCTCGGCCAGGATGTCGCGAGCGAGCCGCAGGTTCACGGCCATGGCCACCAGATGCTGCTGAGCCCCGTCGTGGAGGTTCCGCTCGACCCTGCGGCGCTCGGCATCTCCGCTCGCGACGATCCTGGCCCGGGACTCGCGCAGCTCGTCGGCCTGCTTGCGCAGCTCGTCCAGCGTCGTCTGGAGCGCGGTATCGAGCCTGGCATTGTGCACGGCCAGCCCAACCTGCCTGGCCAGCTCGGTGAGCACGCGGTCGTCCTCGGCCGAGAACGAGTCGGCGGTGCCCGGGCGCTGCGCGACGATCAGCCCGAGCAGTTCGCCCGCGTGGCTGACCGGCATGACCCGCAGCTGGCACTCGCCGCGCCCCTCGAGCAGCGCCGGCAGCCACACCGACACCCAGGCATTCCCCGAGATCCCCGCCCGCGTCACGACCGGCCGCTCGCGCGAGGTGATGACGATCGATCCTGGCCCGGTGTCCGGCACCGCAGCCGTCCGCTCGAGCACGTCGCCCATGCCCGTGTACACCTCGGCGCTGTCCAGGCCCATCGTCTTGCGCAGCGACTCGGCGAGTTGCAGCAACAGCTCGTCCATCGGAATCGCACGGGTCATCCGGCTGCCGAAGGTGCGCAGAACCTCGTCGGGCGCCTGCCTGGCGCCGAACACGTACCTGGTCGCCCAGCTGATCAGGCGCTCCCTGACCGGGAGGTATCCGATCGCGCCGACCGCCGCGGCCAGCATGGACAACCCGAGCAGCTCGTGGTCGGCGGTGTCCTGCGGCGGATTCCCGAGGCCGAGGATCACGATGATGTAGACGACGGCGACGGCGACGGTGTAGCCGGCCACGGCCAGCACGTGGACGAGCAGCCGCCCGCCGAACGTGCCGAACCGCGACACGTCACCGGCCATCAGGCCGGCCGGCACAAGCACGGTGGCGGCCGCCGCCACCGCGGCGAGCGGGGTCGGCCACGCCACGAGCAGGTGCAGCACGGCCGCGGCGATGGCCGCGGTCGCGGCGAGCACCGCTCCGATGCCGGTCCACTGCAGCCGTTCCCGGTCGCGGCTTTTCGCGCTGGCATAGCGGATCCTGATGGCCGGCAGCGCCAGCAGCGTGGTCACCGGCAGGGACACCGCGATGACCGCGGCAGGCAGTTGCCCGCCGGCCGCCAGCCACGCGACCGCCGCGCCGAACGCGGTCAGGTATCCGCAGGCCGCAGCCGCCTGCCTGGGCCGCGATCCCAGCCGGCCGTCGGGGACGGCGAGCAGCAGATGTATCCACAGCGCGACGACGAGCGCGGCGGCGGCCGCGGCCGCCGCCTGCAGGGCCGCGTGCCAGCCGCCGGCGGCGCCGGCGGCCAGCCGGGTGCCGCTCAGCGCGATCGCGGCCGCCATCGCCCCGAGGCTGACCTGCCACTGCGGGGTCCGCTCGTGCGCTCTGGCGGTCGCCGTCGCGGACAGCGCCCACGCGATCGAGAGGCCATAGGCGACGCCGTCGATCGCCGGCAAGCCGGGCGGGGCGCTCAGTCCGACCGCGGCGACAATCAGGGTGGCGGCGGGCAGCACCAGACCCGAGGTTATCGAGCGGGCCCGCGGCGAGTGGGCAGCCCGCGCGGCGGCTGCAGCGGCCAGGGCCGCCAAGCCCGCCTGGTCCGCGGCCCGGGCCTCGTCCGCGGCCCCGGCGTGGCTGTCGGCCCCGGCGTGGCCGTCGGCCCCGGCCTGGCTCGCGGCCCCGGCCTGGGGCGCCATCGGCGGCTGCTTGCTGGTCATCTGGTGTCGGCCCTGACACCAGGTCCGTGCTCCGCTGCTGCGTGCTCCGCCGCTGCGGGCTCCGCTGCTGCGGGTTCTGCTGCGGGCTCCGCGCTTCCGGGGTCCGCGGCCGCGGGCTCCGGCTGGGTGACGATCCGGCCGTCGCGCATCCGGACCAGCCGCTTCGCGGCCGCCGCCACGTCAGCGTCGTGAGTCACCAGGATGATCGTCTGGCCCCCGGCATGCAGCCGCCTGAGCAACTCGATGACCTCGGAGCCCCCCTCGGAGTCAAGGGCGCCGGTCGGCTCGTCGGCGAGCAGCAGCGTCGGCTCGTTCGCCAGCGCCCTGGCGATGGCCAGTCGCTGCCGCTGCCCGCCGGAGAGCACGCCGGGCAGCGTGCCGGCCTTGTCGCCGATGCCGAGCAGGTCGAGCAGGTCACGGGCCCTGGTCTCGGCCATCCGCCGCTTGCGGCCCGCGATCAGCGCGGGCAGCGCGACGTTCTCGAGCACCGTCATGCCCTCGAGCAGGTTGAAGAACTGGAACACGATGCCGATGTGCCTGCGCCGCAGCCGCGCCAGGTCGTCCTCGCTGCGGCCGGTCACCTGCTCGCCGGCGACCGCGATCATCCCCTCGTCCGGCACGTCGAGCCCGGCGACCAGGTTGAGCAGGGTGGACTTGCCGCACCCGGATGGTCCCATCAGCGCCACGAACTCGCCGCCGCCCACCGCGAGGTCGACGCCGCGCAGCGCCCGCACGGGAGCGTTCTCGGCCTCGAAGGTCCTGCGCACGCCGCGCATGTCGAGCGCGGCTACCTCGGTATTCATTCCGCCCCCATCATGGTCGTCATCGGATCGGCTGAGTGCTCCCCGGCCGGCCGGGCAGCTGCGTGACCTGCGGGCGGGTGGAGCTTGTAGGCAATTATGGGCGTGTCACGGCCCTTGACCAGCTGAGCGGGCAGAGCCGTCATCTCGGCCGGCACCGACAGCGCGCGCTTTGTTGCCTCAGAAATGACGGTTTCTCCGGCCGCGCCGAGCTGCTGCAGCCGCTGGCTCAGGTTGACCGTATCCCCGACGAGCGTGTACTCGAGCCTTTCCTCCGACCCGAGCAGCGCGGCGGCCGTGTCACCGGTGGACACGCCGATGCCGAGACCGAAGGCCGGCAGCTCCTCGGCCGCCCAGCCGGCGTTGATCTCGTTCTGCAGCAGGTGCATCGCGGCGGCGGCGGCCACCGCGCGGTCGGCGTGGTCGGGCTGCGGGAACGGCGCGCCGAACACCGCCATCACCGCGTCGCCGACGAACTGCATCACGGTGCCGCCCTCGCCGAGTATCGCGCGGTTCATCGCCGCCCGGTGCGTGTTGAGCTGGCCGGCGAGCTGCGAAGGGTCGGCGTGCTCGGCGATGGTCGAATACGACCTGATGTCGCTCATCAGCACGGTGACCTCCAGCCGCTCGGTCTCGCCGATCCGCTGTGAGTGGCTCCTGATCTTCTCGGCCAGCCCGCCGGGGAGCAGCCGGGACAGGGTCTCGCCCTGCTCCTCGCGGTCCACGATCGCCTGGTGCAGCATCCGCAACCGGTTCAGCGCGCCCTGCTGACCGGTGGACACGCCGGCGGCCAGCTTGACGAACACCGTCTCCACGGCGGCGGCGATGGCGGCGGGCGGCACCCCCTTCGCGGCGGCGATGACCTTGATCGTCTTGCCGGCGGCGACCATCGCGAGCAGTTCTTCCTCGGCCGGGAGCAGGCCGCCGGGCGACAGGACCGGCTGAAGGAGCGCCTCGACGATGGCCGGGTCGAGCGCCGTCCCCCCGGTGGCCACGCGGCGGATGGCGTCGGCGAGCTGGCTGCCCTCGGCGACGCGGTCCTTCAGCAGGTAGCCGTAGCCCGCCGAGCCCTCGGAGAGGAGGGTTACCGCATACTCGGGGTCGTCGTACTGCGACAGCACGACGATGCCGGTGCCCGGGTGGCGCTTGCGCACCTCCTTCGCCGCGTCGATGCCCTCGCGGCTGAACGACGGCGGCATCCGTATATCGGTCACCAGCACCTGCGGCTCCGTCGCCGCGCAGCCGGAGATGACCTCGTCGTAGTCGGCGGCCAGCCCGACGACGCGCAGGTCGGGGTTCCGCTCGATGAGCGCGCGCACTCCCTCGCGGACGATCAGGTTGTCGTCGGCGAGGAACACGCTGATCGTGCGCCGGTCGGGCGCGGCATAGTGCTCCATCCAGCTAGTTCTCCCATGCCGGGGGCACTATCCGCCAGGGAGCGAGCCCCAGCAATTGCCGTGGTGGTAGGCACACCCGCAAGCGACCGGTCACCATGCTGGCCCGCGCGGCTCGCGCGAGGCAGGGTCGTGGTATGCGATACGAAAGCAGCGTTACCTCAGTGTCCTGGATCCCCTCAGAAGCCGTGACCGGACCGCATCGGAAGGCCTTCGACGCCGGATTCACCCACTACGACGACCCGCCACCGGCCCAGATCGACGACCTGGAGGCGCTGCGCGCGGCGGACCGGTTCCGGTTCGCCAACGTGCTGCGGGCGTGGATCGAGGTCGACGACGCCGGTCAGATCACCGGGTCGGGCTACGGCGGCGGCGGGCTGATCGGCAACACCACCATCAAGGTCGGGGCGAGGCAGCATGTCTTCCAGAACGCGCTCCTTCCCGACGTTCGCCGCGATCCCGAGCACGGCGACGGCTGGGTCAGGTTCACGCAGACGGTCGGCGGGCGGACGAGCGTGCCCGCGCCGCGTCCGGTCAAGCACCCTCCGTACGTGCAGTGGCAGTCGCCGCTGGTCTGGACGACCTTGTCGCTGACCCTGCACGCGGACGGCCGGGCCGAGTCGGCGATGACGGGCGCGAGCAAGTTCCCGAGGCACTGGGTCTACGACGCGGCCGGGCAACTCTCCCACAAGTCCGGGCTGACCGACTTCACCGACTGGATGGCCAAGTCGTTCGGCCGCCACACCCCGTGGGGTGACCAGGACTCCGCGGCCCTGGTGACGGCCGTCGAGACCGCGCTCGAGCACTCGCTGTCCGTGCAGTTGATGCGCGGCGCGGCCAAGCCGCGGATCGAGCGGCTGGCGGCCGGGAGCATACTGGTCAAGCAGGGCCAGCCCGGCACCGACCTGTACCTGGTCCTGGACGGGGTGGTGCGGGTGGAGCGCGATGGCGAGTGGCTCGCCGAGTACGGGCCAGGGGCGATACTCGGCGAGCGGGCGCACCTGGAAGGCGGCATCCGCACGTCCACGATGGTGGCGGTCACGGCGTGCCGGCTGGCGGCGGTAGACGCCGCGGGGTTCGACCAGTCGGCCCTCGCCGAGCTGTCCGCCGGTCACCGGCGTGAAGACGCCGGCCAGGGCTGAGATGCGCGTTCACCTGTGCGGAGTCCGCGGCTCCACACCGGCGCCTGGCCAGGACTACCTGCGCTACGGCGGCAACACCTCCTGCGTGGCCATCGCCCACGACGGCGCGCCGGTGCCCGCGCTGATCCTGGACGCGGGCACCGGCCTGCGCCGGGTCAGCGCGCTGCTCCCGGGCCAGCCGTTCGCGGGCACCATCGTGCTGACTCACCTGCACTGGGACCACGTCCACGGGCTGCCGTTCTTCAAGGCGGGCGACCGGGACGACGCCCGCGTCTCGCTGCTGCTGCCGGCGCAGCCGGACGGCTCGGCCGCGCTTGAGGTGCTGTCGCGCGCCATGTCGCCGCCGCACTTTCCGATCACGCCGGAGGGCCTGCGCGGGCGATGGACGTTCGGCACGATCGGCGAGGGGCGGCTCAAGGCGGAGGGCTTCACCGTCGAGGCCCGGGAGATCCCGCACAAGGGCGGCCGCGCCTTCGGATACCGGGTCAGCGACGGGCACAGCGTCGTCGCGTACCTGCCCGATCACTGCCCGACCGCGCTCGGGCCAGGGCCGGATGGCTGGGGCGAGTACCACCGGGCCGCCCTGGACCTGGCCGCCCACGCCGACCTGCTGATCCACGACGCGTTCCTGCTGCCGCACGAGGTCGCCGCCGAGGCGTACTTCGGTCACGCGGCCGCCGACTACGCCGTGGCGCTCGGCCGGCTCGCGGGAGCCAGGGCGGTCCTGCTGACCCACCACAAGCCGGACCGCACCGACGCCGAGCTTGACCGGCTGGCGGCGCGGATGGCCGCCTCGCACCCCGGTGTCACCGTAGCCGCGGAGGGCGGGACACTCGACCTATGAGCGCGGACGCGATGGTGGTCGGCTCGGGCCCGAACGGACTCGCCGCGGCGGTGACGCTGGCCAGGTCCGGCCTGGCCGTCCATGTCATCGAGGGAGCGGAGACGCCGGGCGGCGGCTGCCGCACCGCCGAGCTGACCCTGCCCGGGTTCCGGCACGACGTCTGCTCGGCGGTCCATCCGCTCGCCGCAGCCTCGCCGTTCTTCCGGCAGCTGGACCTCGCGGCTCTCGGCGTGGCGCTGCGCACGCCGAAGGTGGCGTTCGCTCATCCGCTCGACGGCGGCCGCGCGGCCTGGCTGGCCGGGTCGGTGGACGAGACCGCGGGGAACCTGGGCGCGGACGGCGCGGCCTACCGGCGGCTGCTCGAGCCGCTGGTCCGCGACGCGACGCTGACCCTGCCCGACGTGCTCGCGCCGCTGCGGTCGGTTCCCGGCCACCCGCTCGCCATGGCCAGGTTCGGCCTGGACGGCCTGCCGCCGGCCAGCCTGCTGGTGCGCCGGTTCCGGTCGCCGGAGACCCGCGCCATGTTCGCCGGCGCGGCCGAGCTCACCTCGCTCGGAGGCACGCTCGAAACCGGCCGCTGGGTGACCTCGCTCGCCGACCTGCCCGCGGCCAGGGCGGTCCTGCTCGACGTCACGCCGCGCCAGCTCGTCGCGCTGGCGGGCGAGTCGATCGGCGCGCGGAGCCGCCGCACCCTGGAGCGGTTCAGGTACGGTACCGGTGTCTGCAAGGTGGACTGGGCGCTGAGCGGGCCGGTGCCCTGGCAGGCCGCGCCGTGCCGGGAAGCGGGCACCGTGCATGTCGGCGGCACGTTCGCCGAGGTCGCGCGCGGCGAGGCCGACGTGAACGCCGGCCGCCACCCGGACCGGCCTTTCTGCCTGGTGGCGCAGCCTGGCGTGGTGGACCCGACCCGCGCCCCGGCCGGGCACTGCACCCTGTGGGGGTACTGCCACGTTCCCGCCGGGTCGTCGGTCGACATGTCCGGCCGGATCGAGGCGCAGATCGAGCGGTTCGCGCCGGGCTTCACCGACCTGATCCTGGCCAGGTCGGTAAGGACCGCCGCCGACATGGAGCGGTACAACCCGAACTACGTGGGCGGCGACATCAACGGCGGCGCCGCGACCCTGCGCCAGACGTTCTTCCGGCCCACGCTGCGCTGGAATCCGTACCGGACGCCGCTGCCCGGCGTCTACCTGTGCTCGTCGTCCACGCCGCCCGGCGGCGGCGTGCACGGCATGTGCGGCCTGGGCGCCGCCAGGACGGCCCTGGCTGACCTGGGTGTCAAAACCTGAGCCGGCCCTCACTTGCCTGGATCTGGTTCACCTTATAGGTCGCAGATCGGACACCAGATTGACTCCAACTCGGGGGAAGTCACCGATCGCGGCGTCCCGGACGGCGATACTGGGGCAATCGGCTAACGGCGCAGGTCGAGCAGCCACGAGCCTGCGACGCGGGCGAGCGGCCGGGAGCCGAGAGCCGGCACGTGCTATTGCGGCGGCTGGAGAAGCTGGCGCCCGGGGCTCCGAGAGCTTCTACGCCAAGCACGAGCTGACGCACGAGTCGTGCGGTCGACTCAGGTCGCATGAGACGAGCTGGGACGAGCCGATTGAGCTGGAGGTCTATCAAGCGTGAGGCTGACACCGGTACATGATCGGCCTGGGAATCGGTGCGGAAGGCGGACTCGGGCTCAAGTCGTAAAGTCTGCGTCAGATGCGACCGCGAACTCTTCGGCAAACCCCAAACCCTTCGCCTTGTCGCCGTCGCTCCCTGGCTGCCGTCGGGGTGTCTTGCCTGCGGCACGAACTTCTCGGGCGCCGCGCCTGGCGATTGGGGGCGCCGCCGCTCCGGTTACCCGGCACCGCGCTGCGCCGCGATCAGGTCGCGATACCAGGCGAACGAGGCCTTGGGGATCCTGCGCTGCGTGTCGAAGTCGGTATAGACCAGCCCGAACCGCTGGTGGAAGCCCTCCGACCACTCGAAGTTGTCGGTGAACGTCCACTCGAAGTAGCCGCGCACGTCCACGCCCGCGTCGATCGCCGCGCGGGTCGCCCTGATGTGCCCGTCCAGGTAGCCGATCCGCTCCTGGTCATCGACCGTGCCGTCCGCCGCCACCACGTCGTCGGCGGAACAGCCGTTCTCGGTGACGTAGACCGGCGGCAGCGCGTCGCCGTACCAGGCGCGCAGCGATGTGAGCATCTCGGTCAGCCCGGCCGGGACCACCGGCCAGCCGAAGGCGGTCACCGGGTATCCGGGAATCGGCTCGAGCTGGAACGGCAGCGGCGAGTCGGGCAGCGCCGACAGCCTGGTGGGCATGTAGTAGTTCACCCCGAGCCCGTCGATCGGTGCCGAGATGGCGGCCAGGTCGCCGTCCCTCACCCACGACAGGCCGTCCGGCCCGATGCCGAACGCCCCGAGGTCGGGATATCGGCCGAGCAGCACGGGATCGGTGAACATGCGGTTCTGGAGCGTGTCGCAGGCTCGGGCGGCCGCCACGTCGGCGGGGCTGTCGCTGGCCGGCCAGGCAGGCGAGTAGTTGTTGGTGATCATCACCTCGCGCGCGCCGGCGGCCCGGAGCGCGGCTGTCGCCAGGCCGTGGCCGAGCAACTGGTGATGAGCGGTCGGCAGGGCGCCCAGCATCAGCGCCCTGCCCGGCGCGTGCATGCCGAGTGCGTAGCCGAAGGCAGTCACCACGAAGGGTTCGTTGAGCGTAATCCACATGCCGATCCGGTCGGCCAGCCTGCCCGCGGCGAGCGCCGCGTAGTCGGCGAACCGGCGCGCGACGTCACGGTTCAGCCAGCCGCCCTCGTCCTCGAGCGGCTGCGGCAGGTCCCAGTGGTACAGCGTGGGGACCGGCCTGATCCCCGCCGCGAGCAGCGCGTCGGTCAGCCGGTCGTAGAAGTCGAGACCGGCCAGGTTGGCCGGGCCCGAGCCGCCTGGCTGCACCCGCGGCCAGGCGATCGAGAACCGGTACGCGGTGATGCCGAGGTCCGCCATCAGCGCGACGTCCTGCGGCCAGCGGTGGTAGTGGTCGGTGGCCACGTCGCCGGTGTGGCCGCCGGAGATCACTCCCGGCAGCCGGCAGAACGTGTCCCAGACCGAGTCGCCGCGGCCGTCCGCCGCCGCGGCGCCCTCGATCTGGTAGGCGGCGGTGGCCACGCCCCACAGGAAGCTAGCGGGGAAGGACGGCATCGGCGAGTCGGTCACCCGCCGATCGTAGGGCACGGCCGCAGTGCCGCCGCCCGCTCGCCGCCGCCCGCGGCCTGCTGCCGGGTGCTACCGCTGCTGCGTGGGCTCGGCGGCCGGGACGGCTCCCATGATCATCGAGTCCCCGCGGAACAGCGGCGTGTCCCTGACCTGGCGCTCGATCGAGGCCGCCGACATGGTGTACCCGATGAACAGCAGCAGCGAGATCGCCTCCATCACGATCCACAGCCAGTGCGAGGCCAGCTGGGTGCTCCAGTCGTTCAGCCCGTGCAGCACGGCGGGCAGCGTGATGCCGAACAGGATCAGCGGGATCCGGCGCCTGCGGTAGTTCACGCCCATGCCGATGAAGAACGCGGCGATGCCGGCCCAGACCGCGTGCTGGAAGCCGTCGACGAACACCCGCTGGGCGAAGGTCAGGATCAGCGGGACGGCGAGGCCGGCCCTGTGGTTGCCCTGCATCAGGTAGCTGGATGTGTAAAACACGGACTCGCGGACTCCGAAGGCGAGCCCTGCGACGGTGCCGAGGAACATCCACACCCGCACGTCGAGCGTGACCTTCCACACCCATCGGAGCAACAGGGCAGCGACGAGAATCGGGACCGCCTTGGTGACCTCCTCGGCGAATCCAACCCCGTAGATCCAGGGCAGCAGGTTGTGCATGGCCGAGGTGTTGTCCAGCGCGTCTTCCCACGGCAGGGTCAGGGTCGGCAGCAGCACCAGGACGGCGGCGATGATGGCGGCGGCCAGCCACCCGGTCAGCTTGGTGATCGGCCCCGGCCTGATCAGCAGCCAGAACGCCACTGCCCACAGCGGCGCGATCGCGAGGCTGTACGCCCAGCCAGGGGCGCTCAGGTCGCTGCTCGCCGAGAACAGCACCACGAACAGCGAAGGCAGCAGGCCGTAGGCGATGACGAGCAGCCGCGAGCCCTGCTTCCAGCCGGGGTCCTTCAGCCAGCTGCGAACCGGAAGCAGGATGTGCACCGCGGTCGCGAAGTCGCCGCCGGGGAAGTCCAGCCTGGCCTGCTGCGCGGGCAGCTGCAGGCGGGCGGGGCTGGAGTGACTGCCCGAGATGTCGCCGCGCCACAGTTCCTCGCGGTGCACCGCGCTGGGGTGCCTGGTCCTCACCTGCCCGGCCGCGGTCGCGCCCGCCGGGTCGCCGCCGGCCTGCACGGCCGGGGCGGAGTGCGACCTGGTAGCGACACTGGCCAGGTCGGCCCGGGCCAGGTCGGCCTCGGCCCGGTCGGCACCGGCCCGGTCGGCACCGGCCCGGTCGGCACCGGCCCGGTCGGCACCGGCCCCGTCGGCACCGGTTCCGTCGGCACCGGCCCCGTCGGCGCCGGCCAGGTCGTCAGCTGTGGGCGCGGCGTCGGTCAACTCGATCCGCAGCTGCGGCCCGAGCGGAGTCGCGAGGTGCACGTCGAGCGGCTGCTGCACGGCCACGGACGCGACCGAGAGGCCGCCGGCGAAGGTGCGCCCCTTGCCGAGGTCGTCGAGCACCCAGCCATCCGCGCGCCAAATGATCCGCGCGTGCTCGCGCGAGACTATCGGGTCGGAGACGACGACGGCGTTGTCCGGGCTGCGGCCGATGCGGACCGTCTGGCCTGGTTCGAACGTGAACGTCTGGTCAGCGAACGTGATCTTGAGCTCGCTCACTCGCCCGCCTCCCTGCGCGACCCGCCTCGAACATTGTGCACGGGCCAGCGCGGGCTCAGATTACCGACACCTGGGCGATGGTCGGTCACAATCCGTGAACGGCGAGCGCGGCAGAACGCGACCTCGACCCGCAGGCGCGGCTTACCCCCCGGTCGCCTCCGCGATCGCCGTGTCCACCTCGGCCTGCCGCGCGGCGAGCTCGGCCTGGTACTTCTCCTCGTCTATCCGCTCGGCTAGGTCCTCGTCGGCCTTCATCAGCGACTCGAGGTCGCTCTCGGCCGCGGCGAGCACGCCGAGGTCGGCGAAGGCGTGCCTGACCTTCGGCCCCCACAGGCCGATGTCCCTGACGCACGGCACGACCCTGGTGAACAGCAGTGACCTGAACGCCTGCTGCACGGGCGACTTGTCGGTAAAGTCCATGCATTCGTCGACGTCGAAGTTCAGCCGCTCCCAGACCTCCTGGGCGCGGAACCTGCTGTTCATCAGGTAGCAGCCCTCGATCAGGAACTCCTCGCGCTCGGCGCGCTCGGGCCGTGTCAGCTCGGCGTAGTAGTCACGCAGCGCGAGCCTGCCGAACGCCACGTGCCGTGCCTCGTCCTGCATGACGTAGGCGAGCAGCTGGGTGACGAGCGGGTTGTTCGACATGTCCCTGTGCACGCCGAACGCGGCCAGCGCCAGCCCCTCGATCAGTACCTGCATGCCGAGGTAGGGGTAGTCCCAGCGGCCGTCGGCCAGCGCCTCGGCCAGCAGCCTGGCCAGGTCGTCGTTGATCGGGTAGTAGATGCCGATCTTGTCCTTGATGAACCGCTGGTAGAGCTCGACGTGCCGCGCCTCGTCCATCACCTGGGTGGCGGCGTAGAACTTGGAGTCCATATCGGGAACCGACTCGACGATCCGCGCCGCGACGGTGAGCGCGCCCTGCTCGCCGTGCAGGAACTGGCTGAACAGCCAGGACGACAGGTGCATGCCGAGCTCGTCGCGCTCGGCCTGGTTCAGTTTCTCCCACTGCCGTGACCCGTAGATCGGGCTGAGTTCCTCGGTCTGCTCCATCACGTTGCACGGGTCCACCGGGATGTCCCAGTCGATCCGCTTGGTCGCGTCCCACTGCTTGTCCTTGCCCCGCTGGTACAGGTCGAGCAGCCGGCCGCGGCCGTTGTCGTAGTCCCAGTTGAACCGGGCGGCGCCGGTGGCGGGGACGTCCCAGGTGCCGGGCTTCACGTCGGTGACATAGTGGTCGTAGGTGCTCATGGCGGCCCCCTGGGAGACGAGTACTCCGATATTACTCTCCGGTAGCCTGCTGTTTCCAGAGCGCTGCCACCCCTCTTCCAGAGTGCTGCCGCTCCATCTCCCATCGCGTCCTGGCGCGATCGCCGTGACCATTCCTGGGGGTGGCCCTACCGGAGCCCCGGGTGGCAGCACGATGGGCCGCGGGAGCCTGGCGTGGGAAGATCACGGTGTGGCGGACGGTCCGAATCTCGTAGTCGTGGTCGATGACCAGGCGCCGTTCCGTGCGGCCGCCCGGGCGGTGCTGCGGCGGCTAGCGGGCTTCGAGCTTGCGGGCGAGGCGGCGAGCGGGGCCGAGGCGATCGACATGGTGGACCAGGTCAGGCCGGCGCTGGTGCTGATGGATATCAACATGCCCCAGATGAACGGCATCGAGGCGACCCGCGAGATCGTCGCGGCCCACCCCGACGTGGTCGTCTTCCTGTGCTCCACCTACGACGCGAGCGATCTGCCGGCCGACGCCGCGGCCAGCGGAGCGCGGGCCTACCTGAACAAGGAGCGGTTCAGCCCCGATGCGCTCAGGCGGCTGTGGGTCACCCGCGACTCCGGCGTATTCGTGTCCCAGTAGGTGGTGGCGGGCACACGCAGCCGGTCACTGCGCGGGCGGCGCGGCCTTGCCCTGCTCGCGTAGCGTGCCGATGTGCTCCCTGAGCACCTGCTCCATCTGCCCGGAGAACTCCACGATCAGCCGCAGCTCGTCGTCGCTGTAGCGCTCGGCCATCCGCTGCCATGCCCGGGCCATCGGCAGGAACACCGAGCCTACGTCCCTGATCGCGCGTTCGGTGACCAGGCGCACGACCACCCGGCGGCGGTCCGTCGCGTCTCGCTCTCGCGTGGCAAAGCCTGCTTCCTCCAGCCGGTCGATGACGCCGGTGATCGAGGCCGTGCTCAGCCCGGTGGCCTTGGCCAGCTGACCCGCCGTCATCTGGCCACGAAAACTCAGCAGGTTCAGGCAGTTCAGGTCGGTCGCGTTGATCCCGATCCGGTCGGCGGCCGCCTGGCCCATCAGCTGCATGAGCGAGCCGGCCCTGCGGATCGCTGCGGCGAAGGCCGCCGTGAGCTCGGCCCGCTCGGTCAGGCCAGCGCCGGCCAGGTCGGCGCCGATCGGCTCGGCCCACGGCACGTCCCAGCCTTCCGGCATACTTCAGCTCCTTATTTACTAGCTAACCTAGACATACGAAACCCAAGATGCTAGGTTTTCCTGTGAATTAGCTGGCAAGCCTACCTTCGAGGCACCTCCACAGAGCGGAGACAGGCAATGACATCGGATGGTCAGATCCTGGCACCTCCCGCGTCCTCGGGCGAGGACGCTGACCCGCGGCGCTGGCTCACCCTGGTGATCCTGCTGCTCGCCGCGCTCATGAACCTCCTCGACGTGTCGATCGTGAACATCGGATCAAGGCCAGGCGGGACGGCTCGCCGCTCGTGCAGCTGCGGCTGTTCGGCCAGCGGGCGTTCAGCGTCGGGATCGGCATCGCCATGACATTCTTCCTCGGCGTCACCTCGTTCGCGCTGATCCTCACGCTGTTCCTGATCGGCGTGGCCGGCTTCACCGCGATGTCCGCCCTGTGCGGGGCCGCGCAGAGCCCGGGCCAGCTGATCGCCTTCCGGGTAGCGCAGGGCGCCATGGGCGGGATCATGATCCCGCAGGTGCTGTCCGTCATCCAGGTGATGTTCCCGCCGTCCGAGCGGATCAAGGCGCTGGCGGGCTTCGGCGTCACGGCGGGCCTGGGCACCGTGAGCGGGCCGCTGCTCGGCGGGCTGCTGATCCAGGGCAACCTGCTCGGCCTGGACTGGCGGCCGATCTTCCTGATCAACGTCCCGGTGGGCATCGTCGCGCTGGCCGCCGCCGCGGTGCTGGTGCGGGAGTCTCGCGCGCCGAGCCCGCCGAGGCTCGACCCGGTCGGCGTCGCCCTGATCTCGGCCGCGCTGCTGCTGCTGCTCTACCCGCTGGTACAGGGCCGCCAGCTCGGCTGGCCGTGGTGGACCTTCGTCTCGATGGCCTGCTCGGTGCCGGTGCTCGCGGCGTTCGTCGGTTACGAGCGGATCAAGGCCAGGCGGGACGGCTCGCCGCTCGTGCGATCAAGGCCAGGCGGGACGGCTCGCCGCTCGTGCAGCTGCGGCTGTTCGGCCAGCGGGCGTTCAGCGTCGGGATCGGCATCGCCATGACATTCTTCCTCGGCGTCACCTCGTTCGCGCTGATCCTCACGCTGTTCCTGCAGATCGGCCTCGGCTTCACGGCGCTGCACGCGGGCCTGACGTTCCTGCCGTTCTCCGGCGGGGTGCTGGTCGCCTCGGGCGCGGCGGCAAGGCTCGCCCCGAAGTTCGGCCGCGGCGTGACGATGACCGGCGCGCTGGTCATGGCGGCGGGGATGGCCGGCCTGATCATGATCGTCCGGCACTACGGCCAGGCTGTCACGACCCAGGAACTGCTGCCCGGCCTGGTCGTGGCGGGCCTGGGCATGGGCACGGTGCTCGCGCCGCTCGCCGACATCCTGCTGGCCGGCGTGCGGGAGGAAGACGCGGGCTCCGCTTCCGGTGTGTTCAACACCGGCATCCAGCTCGGCGCCTCGATCGGCGTCGCGGTCATCGGCGTGATCTTCTTCGGGCTGCTCGGCAGCCAGTCGGGCTCCGCCGCCGCGGCGGTCGCGCCGCAGTTGCGCGGCGAACTGACCGCCGCCGGCCTGCCGCGCGGCGTCGCGACCCCGGTCGTCACCGCGTTCCGCGGCTGCCTGCACGACCGGCTGGTGGCCGCGGACCCGACGGTGACTCCGCCGTCGTGCCGCCAGGGCCGGGCGGCCGCCGCGCTGCCCGCCAAGGTGGTGCACGAGATCGCCGCGACCGGCCGCCGCGCGACCGGCATCGACTTCGCCGCGGCCGTGCAGCGCACGCTGTGGTTCCAGGTCGGCGTCTTCGTGCTGAGCTTCCTGCTGATGCTCGCGCTGCCCGCGTCGCGGCGGCGGAAGCGCACGGCAACGCTCGGACCGGCCGAACCGGCCGAACCGGTCGCCGAGGCCGTGCCGGTCAGGTCGGCGGACTGAGCTGGCCCGGACGGAGCCCGGCCAGGCCGGCTACTGGTGCATGGGGCGCTCGTGATCGGCATGGCCGGCCAGCTCGAGCTGAAACGTCGAGTGGCCGACGTCGAAGTGGCCGCGCAGGCACTCCTGCAGCGCGTCGAGGATGACCCCGCTCCGGCCGTCGGCGAGCACGTCCGGCTCGACGACGACGTGCACGGACAGCACCGGCAGCCCGGACGTGATCGTCCACGCGTGCAGGTCGTGCACGTCGCGCACGCCGGTCAGGCCGGTCAGGTGCGCCCTGACCTCGCTCAGGTCGATGCCGCGCGGGCTGGCCTCGAGCAGCACATCGATCGCGTCGGCCAGCAGCCGCCAGGTCCGCGGCAGGATCAGCACTCCGACCAGCAGCGCGGCGATCGGGTCGGCGCGGGTCAAGCCGCTCGCCGCGATGACGATACCGGTCACGATGACCGCGGCGGCGCCCAGCGCGTCGGAGGCGACCTCGAGGAACGCGCCCCTGATGTTCAGGCTCTCGGCCTGGCCCTGCCGCAAGATCAGCAGGCTGATCGCGTTGGCCGCGAGCGCGACCACGCCGAAGACGATGAGCAGTGGCGACTCGACCGCCGGCGGCGAGGTCAGCCTCCTGACCGCCTCCACGATGATGAAGACCGACATGCCGAACAGGACCACGGCGTTGACCATCGCGGCCAGGATCTCCGCCCTGGCGTAACCGAACGTGCGCCGCTGGGTGGCCGGCCGCATCGCGAAC
>WNGN01000515.1_pt1 | contig 24744 bp, 20 predicted proteins | sample 5400561 | NCBI WGS metagenome assembly WNGN01 (sample SAMN13153379, study PRJNA577476) | soil metagenome | isolation source: 115 cm soil or saprolite under Garry oak tree replicate 2 | place: USA:California | collected 2016-06-15 | reverse complement strand
CGAAAGGCACACCCGACAGGCCCATGTTCATGAGCTGTGGCATTGTCAACTCCAGGTGCTCCCACCAGGAAGTGTTGTCGCCCATCCAGCAGGCACTCCAACGCTGTACGCCAGCGAAGCCTGAGCGCGTAAGGACGAAAGGTCGCTCGCCTCCGAGGTCTCGTCGCAGTCCCTCATACGAAGCGCGGGCCATGCCATAGCCGTAGAGGTTATGCACCTCGGCGTGGGTTGTTCGCTCGCCCTCGGGACCCTGGATGGCGTCGAGATCGATCGTCCCGACTTTGCCAACACCCTTGCTGAACGGAAGCTCGAATACCACTGGCTCGTTCATATCGTTCCAGATGCCGCTGACGCCCACATCCACGAGGGCCTTTTGCATGTCACCCCACCACGCACGTACCTCTGGTCGCGTGTGATCGGGGAAGACCGCGTCATCGGGCCAGACGTAGCCGTGGAAGACCGCGCCGACGGCGCGGTGGATGAACACATCCCGCTCCAACCCTTCGCGGTAGACGCGGTAATCGGGATCGCTCTTCACGCCGGGGTCGATGATCGTCACGATGCGGAATCCATCGCGGCGCAGGTCGTCGATCATTGTCTGCGGATCGGGGAAGCCCTGTGGATTCCAGGTAAAGACGCGATACCCGTTCATGTAGTCGATGTCCAGGTGAATCGCGTCGCAGGGGATGTCGCGAGTGCGAAACTCGGCCGCCAGCTCACGCACCATCGAATCCGTTATGTAGGTCCAGCGGCTCTGGTGGTTGCCAAGTGCCCAGCGTGGTGGCAGCGGCATAGTACCCAGCAGCGTGCCGAGACCCTCGCTCACCTGTTCTGGTGTCGGCCCGTAGACCACGTAGTAGTCGAGTTCACCGCCTGCAGCCTCCATCTCCCAGACGCCGGGTCGTGTAGCCCCTATATCGAAGTGACTGCGCCACGTGTTATTGAAGAAGACGCCATAGGCCAGTCCGGGCCGTAGTGCCAGAAAGACTGGGATGGCGAGGTAGAGCGGGTCGGTGCCGCGGCCATGGCCCATGGGAGGATCGGTAGAATGGCTCCCCCTGCACATCGGCGAAGGAGAGGCTTCTCCGGTCGCGCTCGAACCGCACCGTGAGCGAGGCCGTTCGCAGCACGAGAGCCTGGCCCGACTCCTCGATCTCGAACGATGTCTCTGGGAACTGATCGTCCGCCCGTGCGACCGCCCAGGAGCGGCGCGCAGCGAACATCCCATCAGGTGCCAGCCGCACCCGGATCATGCGATCGGTCAGGACTGTGATCGCAACGCGTGGACCGCCGTATTCGAGGATGAGGGCACGCCCTTCGCGAGTGGAGGAGTGCAGGGCTCCTAGGGTGATAAAGGATTCGGTCATTCTGGTCCCCCTGTCAGTTGTCAGTCGTTAGTCGTCAGTGCGCAACTGACAACTGACGACGATACCGGATCTTCCTGGCTTTCCTCAAGCGCACGCACCTTCACTGGCGGCACAGGGCAAGCGTTTTGAAGCGCTCATGCCCGACAGTATACCACGCTAGATCCAAAGTGACAAAGTATCATACCTTTACTGGCTACATGAGACATCCGTATGATATCTTGAAAGTGGTTTAATGCACAGAAAGGTATGGAAACGGCTCGAGAAAACAGAATGGGGTCATAACATGGCGGATGAGCAGATTTTACGGAAAGTGAAAATAGAGGGGGGCTATCTGCGCTTTAGTTCGGCTCACTTTATCACCTATGGCGGCAAGTGTGAACGTTTACACGGCCATAATTACGGTGTGCTGGTTGAAATAGAGGGATCGCTCAACGAGGATCATCTTGTCTTTGATTTCACTGTGCTGAAACGGCTTACCAGGGAGATTTGCCAGAAGCTCAATCATCGTTTCTTGTTACCGCTGCACAATCCACATTTGCAAATGGTTGCAACTCCAGATTCATGGGAGATAGAGTTTCAGGATAAACGCTATGTCTTTCCTCGTAGTGACGTAGTCGAATTGCCCATCGATAACTCAACGGCAGAGCGCCTTGCCGAATACATTTGCGCCGAGCTTTATGCCATGCTTGGACAATATGATATTTCGCATCTCCACACAATCATGGTCGGCGTCGAGGAAGCAGCAACACAGATAGCCTATTACCGCAGATCATTGCGTAAAAGGGAGTGAATTGTTATTCTTTACCCTGGTTGACCTCCAAGGCAGCAGGGGGCGCAATTCATCGCGCCCCCTGCTGCCTGGATGACGACGCTACATTAGTCTGTTACTATCATGCGCCCAACAGCTTGCGTAATAGCATGCAATTGTGGCATTAAATCTTGAAATTGTTCGATAGTCAGGGATTGGGCACCATCTTTCAGAGCTTCATCGGGGTTGGGATGTACTTCTATCAGCAGTCCGTCAGTGCCAGCGGCTACAGATGCCAGGGACATAGGAGTGACAAGGTCACGCCGGCCTGTTCCCTGGCTGGGATCAGAGATTATTGGCAGGTGCGAAAGGTACTGAATAAGCGGAATAGCGCTGATATCCATCGTATTGCGCGTTACCCTTTCAAAGGTACGAATACCACGTTCGCAAAGGATCACGTTGCGGTTACCCTGGGAGAGAATATACTCCGCAGCTAACAACCACTCCTCGATAGTGGCGGACATGCCGCGTTTGAGCACCACGGGCTTGTTGGCGCGGCCAACCTCATCCAGGAGCATATAGTTCTGCATATTCCGTGTGCCTATTTGCAGGATATCGGCATACTCGCAGACCATCGGTACATCTGCGGGGGTCATGACCTCGGTAATCACCGCCATACCAAACTCCAAGCGGGCCTGGGCCAGCAATTTCAAGCCTTCTTCGCCCATTCCGCGGAAACCATACGGCGAGGTTGAGGGCTTGAAGGCTCCTCCGCGCAGGATGACCGCTCCCTCTTTACGCACTGCCTTGGCCGTAGTCATTAACTGCGTTTCGCTTTCGACCGTACACGGCCCGGCCATCATAACCACTGCATTACCGCCGATTTGTACAGTCCCCGCTGAAACACAGGCAACGGGTACATCAACAACAGTATCTTCCGGGTGAAATTCACGACTGGCGAGCTTGTAGGGTTTGGTGACGCGTAACACTGAATCGACGCAAGGGAGGCACTCCAATGCTTCGCCTATAGTGGGATTGATACCACCAATACTGCCAGGTGTGCCGGACGGGCCAACGCCTCCCAGGACTCCGATGATGGTGCGTTCAACGCCCCGTGAAGGGTGACCGCTGAGGCCATGGTTTTCGAGAAACGTAATAACTCGCTCGATGTCTGTGTCATCGCAACGTGCTTTCATAACGACAATCATGATCAGAACTCCTTTTAAGTATGTTTAAGAATGTCAAAATGGATTATTGCTTCCTTGCTGGCTCGTCATTGTCAGCATATAGGCCTATCTCGACACCATCGTCATGATTGCCTGCAGTAATTCTCATTTCTCTCTTTTTAAGAGGATGAAACGAGCTATGGATTTTCGCTTAATGAGGGACGCAGGTTGACTGCTCCGCGAACGTATACATGCTGCACCTCTGCGGCACTGTGCGTTGTATTGACGTGCAGTAAAACACGGATACATTTTTCTAGACTGTTGGGGACAGGGATCTCGCGAGCGCACAGCAGGGCTACCTCTGTCCAGCCGAGATGACGCGCGGCCAGGGCCGGGAATTCCGCGTCCAGGTCCTCTGTGACGGTAAAAATAGCGCTGGCAATCTCTTCCGCACGCAACTCATTGCGACTGATAAGCAACTCCAATAGTTCTTTCGTAACCGCCAATATTTCCTCGCGCTCATTATGTTCGACAGTAGTTGCTCCCCTGATACCCCGGCAATACATGTATCGATTTACCCTTTCTTTAATACCTATCTATGCTGAATACTGTTACAAGGTTCCGTACAGTATGGAATGTTCCTATTGTAAGGGATGTGGGCAAGTATTAGGAAGGCTGGTAATTGGCATCTGCACGGCCTGTGAATTATTGAGAGGATATTAACACCATCAAACGTGATTTCCTTCCGGAATAATATGGAGCAATTTACTCGCTATTTGCTCGCAATACTCGTACATAGGCTCGAAAGCAAAACAGAGTCGGGCCAGATTGCTGTTACCAGGCAACAGTTTGCCTACCATCCCTAGCAAGTTCTTCATTTCCTCTCAACAGGAAACCAACTGTAAAATAATTCACAGCTCCTGTAGAAACACCTGAAACTCTGAAACAGTTGAAACACCTGAAACTCTAATGAATTATTTTGTACGGAGGCCCTCAATATATTTTTTCACTGCTTCTACCTGTTCATTTTCCTCATGTTGATCGATGAGATTGACCAGGGCGCTGCCCACGACGGCCCCCTGGGCGTAGCTGCTTACCTCTGCAATATGCTCAGGAGTTGAAAGGCCGAAACCCACAACCAGAGGCAGGTTATAATCTTTCGTATAGCCATAGACTCTAGCAATGAAACTGCGTAAGTGCGTCGGTAAGGTCGTGCGCGAACCCGTAACGCCGCTGAGTGAGACGCAATAGAGAAATCCGCCCGGGCCACTGGCTGTTGCTTTAGCTATCTGAACAATACGTTCATCTGTGGTGGTTGGAGGCACAAGGAAGATCAGCGCAAGGCCAAAACGGTATGCGGCCTCTTGTAATGGCAGCGCCTCCTCGAGAGGGAGATCGGGGATGATGAAGCCACAGACGCCGCTGGCTGCCGCTGTTTGACAAAAACGCTCAAGGCCATATGCCAGGACTGGATTGTAGTAACCCATCAAGATAAGTGGCACTGCAGATTGTGACGCAACCTGGCGAGCAATCTCCATGCAACCGTTAATGGTCATACCATGCTCAAGGGCGACATGCCCTGCAAATTGGATAGTAGCTCCGTCGGCCAGGGGATCGCTGAAAGGCATCCCTAGCTCGATGATATCGGCTCCCCCTGCTGCTGCAGCTAGCACAAGTTCGATGCTCTGTTTTGCTGAAGGAAAGCCGCACATAAAGTAAGGAATGAGTACCCCTCGTTTCTTCCCTTGCTCTTCTCGTGCGCGTTCAAAGGCATGAGTAATTCTGGTTGCTGGCATTATATCTGCAGGAGTCTGCTTTAGATTGCGCTTTCCATTGCCGTTAGTCGTTTGCATCATATATATATTGTGTTCCCTTCCTTGCTCCCTTGCTCTCTTACAACGTCACGTTTAATGCCTGAGCTACAGAAAGCATATCTTTGTCGCCACGACCCGACAGGTTCAAGATGATCAGGGACTTTTCAGGAATTTCACCCTGTTCCCCCATTTGAAGTAGATAGCCCAGGGCATGTGCTGGTTCCAATGCAGGAATAATTCCTTCATTCTGACTTAATAGCTGCAATCCTCGCAGTGCGGTTGCATCGTTGGCGGAGACATACGATGCGCGTCCTGTCTCTTTCAAATAGCTATGTTCAGGTCCAACACCGGGGTAGTCAAGTCCTGCTGAGATGCTGTAGGTATCTACTACCTGTCCATCGCCGTCTTGCAAAAGGTAACTCAAGGCTCCATGCAATACACCTGGCTTGCCTGCCACTAATGTCGCAGCATGTTTACCTGTTTCCAGAGCGATGCCACCGGCTTCTACCCCAATAAGCTGTACCCCTGCTACATCGGCGAAAGGATAAAATAGTCCAATAGCGTTGCTTCCGCCGCCTACGCAGGCAATAACCATGTCAGGCATGCGACCCTCCTGAGTCAGAATCTGTTCTCTCGCCTCAGTGCCGATGATCGATTGGAAGTCGCGCACGATGCGTGGATAGGGATGTGGTCCAACTGCTGAACCGATCAAGTAAAATGTTGTCTCGACATTGGTGACCCAGTCACGGATGGCCTCGTTGATAGCATCTTTCAAAGTACGGCTGCCACTTCTAACCGTGCGAACCTCCGCCCCCAACAACTTCATGCGGAAGACGTTGAGCGATTGACGTTGGATATCGAGCTCACCCATATACACAATGCACTCGAGGCCGAGCATGGCACAGACCGTGGCGGTGGCAACACCATGTTGCCCCGCGCCAGTTTCGGCGATGATGCGTTTTTTGCCCATATGTTTCGCTAACAAACCCTGACCTAGTGCATTATTGATTTTATGGGCCCCAGTATGTGCCAGGTCTTCGCGCTTGAGATAGACTTTGACGCCAGGGGCTACCATTTGAGAGAAGCGGGGTACATAATGCAGCGTCGTTGGGCGTCCAACAAAGCTAGTAAGCTGTGTCTGTAGCTCGGACTGGAAGGCGGGGTCTTTACTGGCATCTTGATAAGCGGCTTCTAACTCTGTGAGTGCTCCCATCAAGCTCTCGGGAACAAACTTACCGCCAAACTGGCCAAAACGGCCACGCTCATCCGGGTAAATATTGTGTTGATACGGGTAGATGGTGCCTTCATATTGTTTCTGTTGTGTCTGCAATGCTCTATTGCCTTTCAATTACTTCCTTGCATCGCGGCTTCCGCGAAGCGTAGACGCGCTGTAGAGTGCGGATGTATCCAGCACGTCGTCGTTGCAGGGATGGCTTTCAATTTCATAGTGTTCAGTCAATCTTCATTTTCTAAGTACTTCCTTGCGACACTGCTGGCCTCCCATCAGCCACGCGTGCGATGCGCAGCATCGCGCCAAGTATAGTAGGGTTGACCCTTGCGGTCAACCTAGCGTCGTTGCAGTGTCGCATTTCTCGGAGCTTTGTCGCACATTCTCAATGAATGTCCGTATCTTTGCGACATCTTTGTGTTTATTCGTCTCTACACCGCTACTGACATCTACCCCCCAGGGGTGAACCTGGGAAATGGCCTCAGCGACATTTCCTGGTGTCAAACCACCAGCTAAAAAGATGGGTGTCTCTTGCGCTATCCTGCAAGCAAGATGCCAATTGTGTGTGAGACCTGAACCGCCCCATGTGGCAGAGGGTGTATCGAGTAAAATACGCCAGGCTACATCTCGAAAGGTTCTAACCATTTCCCTGTCCTTGCCCTTTTCTAATTGCAGCGCTTTAATCACAGGGCGATTGATGAGCTGGCAGAATTCAGGCAGCTCATTGCCGTGCAATTGCACAAAATGTAGCCCGATTCGTTCAGCCACATCATTGATAAAGTCGGACTCTTTATTGACAAAGACGCCGACGAGATCCGGAGTTGGGGCCCAATTTATAGCGCCCGCGGAGAATCGTGTGTTTTCCAGCAACATCTTTGCCTGTTCTGGCTGGATATAGCGATGACTTGGTTCATAAAACATGAGGCCGAGCAAGTCTGCCTCAGCTTCTATTGCAGTATTCAGATGTTCGTGTGTACGAAGGCCACATATTTTTACCTGCACACCGTTGTTGGCTCCATGTAATAACAGTCGTATCTGAGTCGGTACATCGTTTGATGCTACCAGTGACTCACCAACCAACATGGCATGGATATTATAACGTGCCAGCCGTCGAGCATCCGCGGAAGAACGAATACCGCTTTCAGCAACAACTATTCGATCTGTTGGGATAGTGTGGCGTAGCTCTCGAATGAGGTATGGGTTCACCTCGAAAGTTACAAGGTCACGAGCGTTAATCCCAATGATTGCTGCTCCGGCTGCCACAGCTCGTTGTACTTCCTGGGCATTATGGGTCTCAACCAGGCAACGCATACGTTGATCATGAGCAACTTTGAGTAAGTACTGGAGTTGCTCGTCGCTGAGAATAGCGCAGATAAGCAGAATAGCATCGGCGCCGCAGGCGCGGGCCTCGTATACCTGGTACTCGTCTACGATGAAATCTTTACGCAAGACCGGAACGTTCACAGCCTCTTTAATTGCTCTCAGGTACTGCAATGAGCCGAGAAAGAAGTGGGGCTCTGTTAAGACAGAGATAGCTGCAGCTCCATTGGCTGTGTAGGTCATTGCCAGTTCCACAGGATCGAGATGTGGCGCGAGTAAACCCTTAGAAGGAGAGGCTCGTTTCACCTCTGCGATCAAACGTATCTGTGATTTCGTCCATTGTAGGGGCGATCCCATGTGGTCGCCCGGTAAAAGGGATGGCTGCAAAGCCTCAAGCAGATCCCGCGGTGGAGGTTGAGCGACCGCGCGTAACATCATTTCTGCCAGTGGGAGTTCTTGCTTGCGTTGCTCCAAGTCCATAAGGGTTTGGGACACAATTTGTTCAAGAAACATATCTAGGTCACCTTAACTGCTCAAAGCGCGAGAACACGCGATAACATCCTCTAGTTTCTGTTTTGCTTTGCCTTCCTGGAGCGTAGCACGAGCCAGCTTAATGCCCTCTTTTAGCGAGGTAACCTGCTCATTTGCTAACAAAGCCGCTCCCGCGTTTAGGCACAGCATATCAGTGGCAGGATTCGCCGTAAATGTGCTCAGCAAGGTACGCAGCATCTCGGCGTTATGGGCAGGGTCACCACCCTGGAATGCTTGTCTGTCAGTAACACGGGTCAGGCCTACCTCTTCAGGTGTGATCGTATACTCGCGTAGCTCCTGGCCATTATGCACCTCACAAATGCGGGTTGGTGCACTCAGGGAACACTCATCAATGCCGTCTTCCCCGTGAATGATCAGGGCGTGCTGGCAACCCAGGTGGAGCAATACCTGGCCCATCTTGCGCAATAACGTTCCGTCAGCCACCCCAAGTACCTGGTAGCGCGCATGGGCAGGATTAGTCAATGGTCCAAGGATGTTGAAGACAGTACGGATACCGATTTCGCGGCGTGTTGGGCCAACATATTTCATAGCAGGATGATAAGCGGGAGCAAACATAAAGCCGAATCCCACCTCTTCTACACAATGGGCAACCTGCTCCGGTCCAAGGTCAATGCGTGCTCCAAGTGCTTCTAGTACATCGGCGCTTCCACAACGACTGGTGGCGGAGCGATTGCCGTGTTTGGCTACAGATGCACCGACCGCGGCAACGAGAATACCCGCTGCCGTCGAGACATTGAATGTGCCCGCGCCGTCTCCGCCTGTGCCACAAGTATCCAAAGCGTGTGCTGCAACTATCTCCTTAAGGTGAACCTGCACAGCTTTTTCGCGCATGATGCGCGCCAATCCCGCGATCTCTTCAACGGTCTCGCCACCAGTACGCAGCCGCAAAGCCGTGAGGAAGGCTCCCATTTGCGCCGGTGTAGCGACGCCGGACATAATCTCTTCCATGACTGTCGCGGCCTCTTCTTCGCTGAGCGTAGCTCCGGCGGTGACGTGGGCGATTGCTTCACGAATTATCATTTGTTGTTTCCCTCTCATTCTGGCTGGGACGCGATAAATCGGGTCCCTACGTTGCATCCCTGCATCCTTCCATCGTCCATAGTAGGGGCGATCCCTTGTGGTCGCCCGGACTTGCTTGTGGTCGCCCGGTCTTGTAGTGACCAGTATGCTAAGAAGTTCCGTAAGAGGTCTTTTCCCGTGGGGGTCATGATTGACTCGGGATGGAACTGTACGCCCTCGACAGGGTACGTACGGTGCCGCAGACCCATGACCAGTCCTTCAGCCGTTTCGGCGGTAATCTCCAGCTCATTCGGGAGAGTGGAACGCTCAACAATGAGGCTGTGATAACGGTTAGCTGCAAATGGCATAGGGAGGTTTTTAAATACTCCCTGTCCCTGGTGATACATCAAGGTGGTTTTACCATGCATTGGTTCTGGCGCTCTCACAACCTTGCCACCGTAGACCTGTCCAATGGCCTGGTGACCGAGGCATACACCCAGTGTTGGAATGTGTGCACCAAAGGAATGTATAATCTGGCAGGATAGACCTGCTTCGTTTGGAGTGCATGGCCCTGGCGATATGACGATGTGATCAGGCTGCATTGCCTCAATCTGCTCTAGCGTCACCTGGTTGTTGCGGTATACGGTGATATCTGCTCCAAGTTCCGCCAGGTACTGGTACAGGTTGTAGGTGAAGCTATCGTAATTGTCAATCAATAATAGCATAATGGTCTTCCCTTCCAGATTGACCGCAAGGGTCAACCTATATCTGCCCACCCATAAACCGCGCATGCGATGCGCAGCATCGTACCGTGTATAGTAGGGTTGACCCTGCGGTCAACCTACCCTCTTGCGGTCAGCCTCCCCTCTGCGCTCATTGGCGATGTTCTCCGCCTCGTCAAGAGCGCGAAGGAGTGCCCTGGCTTTGTTCAAACTCTCCTGGTATTCAGCGGTGGGATCGGAATCAGCCACAACGCCACAGCCGGCTTGAATATAGGCACGGCCATTTATAACGACCATCGTGCGCAAGGCAATGGCTGTCTCCTGGTTCCCAGAGTGACTGAAGTACCCAACTGCTCCAGCGTAGACACCGCGCTGTTCTCCCTCTAATTCGCTGATGATCTCCATCGCTCGTATTTTAGGGGCACCAGATACTGTTCCTGCTGGAAAACCTGCTCGCAGCGCATCGTAAGGAGTTACATCTTCGCGTAGTTGGCCGGTGACATTGGAAACTAAATGCATAACATGTGAGTAGCGCTCGATCTCCATAAACTCGGTGACGTTGATACTGCCAGGCGTGCTCACCCGCCCAACATCATTACGCGCAAGGTCAACCAGCATGACGTGCTCTGCTTGTTCCTTGGGATCGTTTTTCAGTTCTTTAGCAAAGTGTTCATCGCTCTGCCTATCGACACCTCGCGGGCGCGTGCCGGCTATAGGCCGAATGGTTACCTCGTTATCCTCGAAGCGTACCAGCAATTCGGGTGATGCTCCGACGATATGAAAGTCACGCATATCCAGGTAGAACATATATGGAGAGGGATTGATGGTACGAAGAGCGCGGTAAATAGTGAATGGCGCTGCGTTGACATGGCGGCTGAGACGCTGTGATGGCACGACCTGGAAGACGTCTCCTGCTCTGATATAGGCTATTGAGCGGCGAACCATTTCCTCAAACTCGCCTTGCGTGCGGTTGGAGGTAACTTGCAATGCTGTCGCATCGGAGATAGAAGAAGGCTCCTCAGGCAAACGAACTGGCTGTTGCAGTCTACTTTGGATTGCTTCAAGAATAGCTCTGCCTCTTTGGTATTCGATAACAATATCTGGCGCGTCGAGATGCAGATGAGTGACTATCCTGGCACGGTGTTTGACGTGATCGAAAACCAACACAGTTTCAGTAAAGCAGAAGACGGCCAGCGGTAGTCCAAGTTCGTTCTTCTCAGAAACTGGGAGATGTTCAAAGCGGGATGCTGCTTCATATGATAGATAGCCCACAGCCCCTCCATGAAAACGCGGCAACTCATCCTGGGGAACACTCGCTGGTGTAACCAGTCGATATCGCGCAAGTTCGGCCTCAATCATGCGTAACGGGTCATGACAGGGAATGTCCTCGCTTCGCTCGCCCCTCGATACATCGGGGTCTACTGTAGGCCCCGATGTATCGCGACTCGCCGTGTCCGCGATTGTATAGACCGTCGCCATTTCGCCTTGATGCGTGATGACCATGTAGGGATCAATCCCAATAAAGGAGTAGCGACCGATACGCTCACCACCTGAAACACTCTCCAATAAAAAACTATATGGGCCTTGAGCAGCTTTGCAATAAGCCGAGACAGGCGTCTCGAGGTCGGCCAGAATGTCGCAGTAGAGTGGCAGAAGAGGCATTCCGCTTTTTTCGACCGCGGGATTCATTTCTACATCTCGTAATTGCCTGATCTCGTCAAACTTTGGATAATACATACTCATCTCCTTGCCTCAGTTGACCGCTGGACAACTATCCCAGCCCTATTACGTCTTTGACATGTTGTAACGTAACTTCTGCCATTGGGCGAACCTGGTCTGCCCCCTGCTTCAGTATAGCCTCTAGAGTGGGCAGGTCGTTCATCAGCGCACTATAACGCTCCTGAATTGGCGCAAGGGTCGCAACCAACCGCTCAGTCAAAGCCGCCTTAAAATCCCCATACCCTCTACCCGCAAATTCAGCCTCGATTTCCTGCTCCGTCTGACCAGTTAGCAATTGGTAGATAGTCAGCAGGTTCGTTATACCAGGGCGTTCAGCATCAAAGGTAACTAGGCGTAGCGAATCCGTCGTCGCACGTGCAATCTTCTTCTTGATAATGTTCGCATCATCAAGCACATTGATGCGAGAATTGTCGTTTGGATCGCTCTTGCTCATCTTGTTCGTAGGGTCATCCAGAGACATAATACGCGCTCCCACCTCGCGTATTTGTGGCTTAGGAATAGTAAACACCCTCTGGCCATACAAACTGTTGAAACGTCGTGCCAGGTCACGTGTCAGCTCCACATGCTGCCGTTGATCATCGCCAACCGGAACCAGATCGGTTTGATAAAGCAGAATATCGCACGCCATCAACACCGGATAGCAAAAGAGACCCGTACCAACGGAATCCACATCTTCGCCGCCCTTCGATTTGAACTGGGTCATACGGCTCAACCAACCCATCGGCGTGAAGCAATTCATAATCCAACTCATCTCAGCATGTTGGCGAACATGTGACTGGACAAACAGCTTGCAATAGCGTGTATCCAGTCCACAAGCCAGGTAGAGAGCCGCCAGTTGTCGAATGCTCAAGTGCAGTTCCTTTGGGTCCATAGGTACAGTAATTGCATGCAGGTCAACGATGCAGAAAATGTTATCGTATGCTGCCTGTGCCGCCGCCCAATTGCGAATCGCACCCAGGTAGTTACCTACGTGGAGATTACCAGTTGGCTGCACTCCTGAAAAAACGCGCTTCTTCACTGGTGCCTCCGTCCTTTTTTTGTTCGCCTCATACCCCTCCCGCGTCGCTATATCGGCTTCGCTACGTTCCGCTCGATATACGCTCCCCTCCCCTGTTCTGGCTTCATGATCGGTTTCAACTAGCATGGTTGCTCATTCCTCCATCGACATAGAATTTGAAATCCATCGCCGTAATGCAATAACGCCCTCTTGTGCCTTAGGTATCATCCAGCTTGCCAACCGCGCGCTCTTGTGGCGCTTCTGCCTACGGTCAGGCAAGCTGAAAGGAATCGTCTACTAAAGTCAGCAAGAGAGAAGCGATACCAAAAAGGAAGTATAAGTAAAACAACACTAAAAAACGCCACTCTTCCTATTGAAGGGACGAGAGGCGTAAAGCTTTCGTGGTACCACCCACATTCAGATTATCTTGCTTACCCGTAGCAGGAAAAGGCAGATAATCCCTCATTGCCGGATACAATCAACCATGGGTACACGATAAATTGGCACCCTACATTGAATGACTGCATAGCAGATATATCCTGTCCTCGATAACGGGGGACATTCCGCAAGAGACTACTGATTGTTGCAGAATAGTAATTTACAAAATGTTCGTGCTCTGACTCCCAGGCCCATTCTACGGATGCGTAGGTATCGGTTTCCACCTGCTCCAATTCTCTGTTACCCTTGCAAAAACGTATACTTTTCCTGTTCGTTGCTTTCAGATATTCTTTTGTACTTGAGGAAAGTATAAGGGTGATATGTGCTTGTGTCAAGTGCTAGGAGAGCCAAAAATTCATATTGCTTCATTGATAATGTAGGATCATGTTCAGTTCTCACAGTCACATCACAGGGAAGGATATCAGCTGGCTACCTATTGACAAATGTTGCATATAGATGTAATATGCATATAGATGCAAAAAGATGTTTTTTGTAGTTCGTATGCAAGTTGCTCAGCACAATCATATACGAATCGGTGAAGGTAAAGTTAGACATCATAATCTAGTAATCGCAGAAACTTGCGAAAAAGCAAGAGCGTGAAAAGGAGCAAGAAAATGGCAGAGAAAAAGGCAAATGAGGCTGTATTACATATAGTCAAGACACTTCAGGAGACGAACGAGAAGATTGCCGAGAGCGCAGTGGCTGCACAAGAGCGAAATATTAAGTTTGCTCAAAGCACCCTGATGAGCAGCGTCGAGGTTCTCAAAAGTCAGGCTGACAATGCCCTCGCATTGTTGCAGAGTGTCGTAGAGCAGTCCAAAGGGCAACCCGATGACATGCAAGCTTTGATAGATGGCACAGTTGCTGCCCAAGAACAGTACCTGAAATTTGCTCAGAGCACTATTGTGGACGGAATGGAAGTTCTCAAGAGTCATACTGAGGGTATTCAGGCCCTGATTCAGAAGATGGAGCAGCAGGCTCGCAAGCAGCAAGAAGCTTTTCGGGAACTGGTGAGTGAATCAGCAGGAGTGTACATGGACTTCTTCCGCTCGCCATTCTCCTACTATCAACAGGCTTTCAATGCTGTAGAGTCTGCCACCCGGCAGGGCCTGGAGACCTTTCAGACCGCCACGGAGACTTTCCAGAAGTCCACGCGCCAGGGGCTAGATACCCTGCAGAGTTATACTCACCAGGCGCAGAATACAACGCAAAAAGCTTCTAAATAAGTGCATGTTGCATGGATGATTTGAGGTCGGGGCGAAAGCCCCGGCCCTTTTGTTATTTGTGGAAATTCGTTGTGTGAGTTACTATATGTGGTGAATGTAATTTGCATGTGTGAAAGGAGCAGCACGAGATGGCAGAAGGATCAAAAGCTCAAGGTCCAGTGAATCCGCTGGATTTTTGGAAGCAATGGAGCGAAACCTCTACGGCAATGTGGACAAATGTTCTTGAAGGCGGCAAAGGAACATTTGTAGATCCCTATGGTTTATTTCGACCGTGGCTGAATAGCATAGAAGTAGCCCAGGAACAAATGAAAGAGAGTGCCAAGGGGACGATAGACCCGACCGAGTTCAGGAAACAATGGTATGAAGCGGCAACTGGGGCGTGGGCAAAAGCTGCAGAAATGGGTGGAGATCCCTTAGGTCTAACTGCCCAGTGGTTGGAGATAATGGAAGAAAACCGGTCCAAAATTTTTTCGGGAGGAACAGTCCCAGCTGATCCATTCACATTTATTAAGCAGTGGTATGACGCCTCTAGCGACACGTGGGCAAAAATAGTCGGTGATATCATTGGGAATGAGAAATTTGTCGAAAACGCTAGCCAATTTATGGAGAGCTATACGAGCTATTACATGGCTACACGCCGTGCCAATGAAGATTATTTTAGAAATCTCCAACTCCCCACTCGCTCGGATTTAGCCCGTGTTGCTGAGATTATCGTCGCTTTGGAGGAGAAAGTTGATCGCCTTGATGACGCCTTAGATGACATTGAGGATGGAAATTCTCAGGTGGCAACAAAGGACGTAATAACGGAACTGGAAGGGCGCTTGAGTCGTGTTGAGAAGAGACTGGACGCCATCTCCTCAGCTCTGGAAAAGCTTGAAACAGTAGAGAAACTTGCAAAGCATACGGAAGGAATGGAGAAGAAACTGGATAAAGTCCTTGAGGCTTTTGCGAAGAACGAAGCCAAATTTTCTTCCACAGCTACTGAAGTGGATGTTGAAGCTACTCGTAAGCCAACGAGGAAAAACGCCAGAAATTCAAAGGCCAACGGCTCTAAAGTGGAAGTAGAAGCAAAACAAACAGTATAAACTCAGCAAAGTAGACCATCAGTGTCGCAATACACAGCGGAGAGGAGTGCGAAATGACGAGTGAAAATGATACACAATTAGACATTGAAAGCAACCTCAAGAAATATGAGGCAGGTTTGCAGATTATTTTTGAGGGAGCGAGAGCTGACACGGGGCAGACACCTAAAGAGATTATCTGGACGAAGAACAAGGCGAAGCTTTACCACTATGAGCCAACAGTCGAAAAGAAGCATCCTGTTCCTATTCTGCTGGTCTATGCACTCATCAATCGGCCCTATGTGCTGGATTTGATGCCTGGGAATAGCCTGGTAGAGTACCTGGTGAACCATGGCTTCGATGTCTTTATGCTCGACTGGGGGATACCAGGTGATGAGGATAGCAATCTCACTTTTGAAAACTACGTACTGGACTATATGCCTCGAGCAGTCAAAAAGGTGCTTAGAACTGCCCATGCTGAAGAATTTACCTTACTGGGTTACTGCATGGGAGGAACCATGGCGGCGATGTACACAGCACTTTTTCCTGGCAAACCCCTCAGGAACCTGATCCTGATGACGGCACCAATTGACTTCACAGCAGAGAATACAGGTCTCTATGGCTTATGGACCAATGAAAAATACCTTAACCCTGATCACATGGCAGCAGCTTTTGGAAACATTCCTGGTGATCTCGTCGATACTGGAAACCGTTTGGCCAAACCAGTCACCAACTACGTAGGTTCCTATGTTACGATGTGGGATCGCATTTTGCAGGGCAAACCTATGGATACCTGGTTGGCTATGAATAAGTGGGTGAACGACGGCATCCCATTTCCTGGGGCGGCATTCCGGCAGTGGATTCGCGAATTTTACCAGCAGAATAAGCTTGTAAAAGGTGAGATCAGGCTTCGTGGAATGCGGGTAGACCTTTCAGCAATCAACTGTGCTGTGCTAAACATTGCGGGGAAGAAGGATCATATCTGTACTTTGCCACAGGCAGAAGCTACCATGAACCTCATCTCGAGCGAGGATAAAGAATTTTTCGTGCTGGATGCCGGACATGTCGGCCTGTTGACTGGTTCAGACGCTAAGAAGTCTCTCTGGCCAAAGATTCGTAGTTGGTTAGAACTGCACTCAAAGTAGCGTATCTCTACTTGGCAACATGAAACGCATTGTCCGCGCCAGAGAACTTGGTGAACCCGTCGGAGATATCACAACACTCGACGCCTAGCGATTGAGCGTCTATTGTATCACAAATGCCTCACAAAAGAACGATGGCTTTACGGCCGCAAGACCATAAAGTCCTCGCTCTTTTTGATTGATCCTCGAGCAACAGTGTCTATATATTTCCAGGTGATCAATAGGGGCCCGATTCACTGCACCAGCCATGGGAGTTGATCCATATCGCGGTGCGCAATGAATTGGGCATAATTGTGGCTTCTACACTCTGTTAAGAAAATCAATATACTGCACATAATCTGTACAAAACATAAAGGCATTTCTACGTTTTAGCAATGTATTTACTCTGTAGGACGTAGAACCAAGCCAACCATCCTCTTGACAAATAGCATGTATAAATGTAATATGCATATAGATGCTGTATAATATCTCATCAAAAAGCATATAGATGCGAAGTTATCTAAGTTGGCGGAGGTGAAAAAGTGAAATTTCGGGAGGAGAAGATACATATGCCAGTGAGAGTAATTACAGCAAGAATGTTGGTCCCTGTGTTAAGAAGAAAATAGTGAGTGATTCAACTTTCTGAGTGATTCAACTTTCAAGGAACGAAAAGTATGAGCAAACACACACACACCAAAGTCTTAGCCCCGCTTCCACCTGTTGGAACGCAAACATCACGGTCACATCTGATCACTGCGGAGGATATTGATCTCTTTGCGCACGTCAGCACTGACAAAAACCCCATCCATATTGATGAAGAATACGCTGCGCGCACACCTTTTGGGGGTCGTGTTGCGCACGGAATTATGGTCGCATCGATGATCTCTGCAGTGTTAGGCAACGATCTTCCTGGGCATGGAAGCATCTATCTGGGTCAGACGTTAAAATTTCTCGCGCCTGTACGTATTGGCGACACCATTACGATTACTGTTGAGGTAATCTCCCTACGGGAAGATAAACACATCGTCACGTTGCGTACTGATTGTACAAATCAGGAGGGGATATTGGTTCTTACCGGCGAAGCAACGGTGAAATACGTACTAGTGTTAGAGGAAGGAAGTTAACCGAGAGTAAACCCGACATACAATTCGGCATATAGTGACGCTCCACCTTTAATATTTGGGTGGAGCGTCATTTACTTCATTGGCGTACTACTTGACGGGAGAGAGATAGGTGATAAAATCTGAGTGTTACAGTCGGATACTTTGTACCAGAATGGGAACAGCGATGAAATTGGAAGAGCCTCTGAGCGCAACAGTCGAAGAATACCTAGAGACTGTTTATAATATGAGCATGGAAGACGAAGTTGTGATTGGCGCACGTCTTGCGGAGAAGTTTCGCGTTGCACCTCCAACAGTCACGGAAATGCTTAAGCGTCTTGTACGCGACGGCTACATAGAGATGGACAACAAGCGTCAAGTGACGTTAACTGAATCAGGCAATCAAGCCGCTGAAGCAGTGTTACGCCGGCATAGGTTAACAGAGCGTTTCCTTGTCGATATGCTCGGTATGCAGTGGCACCAGGTACACGAGGAGGCCTGTCGTCTGGAACATTTCATATCTGGTGCTGTAGAGGCACGTGTTATTACTTCCTTGAACAATCCAACTACCTGTCCCCATGGCAATCCCATACCTGGTTCAGTAGTAAATGCTCGCAGTTACCTCAAAGATCACGGCGCAATACGGCTATCAACTGTCCCGACTGGTGGCGTGGTCACTATTCTTTGCATCTCTGAAGTTGTTGAGGATGAAGAAGCCCTTATTCTCTACATGCACGAGAAAGGTCTGACACCTGAAACGCAATTACGAGTTCTTGTTCAGGGTGGTATTGGAAATGAACAGGATGAGAGTTTTATTGTACAAGTCGGTGAACGTGAAGTATACATCAGCAAATCAGCAGCGGCTAAAATTTGGGTAATCCAGTAATATTTCTCTTCTATCAATATTATCCACAAGCGTAACTTTTTCCTGAACATATCACTCAAACGAGCTCTCAGGTGATTCCCGCGCTCATTTGCTACCATTATTGCGAATTTCGTCGTGAATATGCCATTTATTTGATAAATTCGCAACATTTGCTGCGAAAAGAATTGCGAATTTCATCAGTTCTAGGTTACAATAGTGTAGACAGAGGACATTGTAATACAACACATTTAGGTACTATTTTCAAGATTACCTCTTCCCAGCAGGAAAGGAGCTTTTATGCTTCGGGAACCAATTACGATTAACCCCAAGATCCTAGAAGAGATTGTCGACCGCGAGGAAGTGGAGTTCAAGAAGCGTACTCCTCGCTCCAAGGAGATTCACGAACGCGCGAAATCGTCGATGCCTATGGGTGTCTCCAGTTCGTTTCAAGCGGTACCACCTTATCCCCTTTTCATCAGTCGCGCAGAGGGCAGCCACATCTGGGACTATGATGGCAATGAATATGTGGACTTCCACCTTGGTTTTGGAAGCTTGCTTGTTGGTCACTCGCACCCCCTATTGGTGGAAGCTTTGCGCGACCAGCTTGGTAAGGGAAGCCTCTATTCACTGCCCTGCCCTGATACGGTTTATCTGGCAGAAGAAATGGTACGACGATTCGCGCCGATTGAACAAGTGCGTTTCTGTAACTCAGGTACCGAAGCGACAATGGATGCGCTGCGTTTAGCACGTGCACATGTTGGCCGTGATAAGATAGTGAAGATCGAGGGCTCTTACCACGGGCATCATGATACAGTTCTGATGAGCACCAAGCCCTCTGTCGAGGCAGCCGGTCCGGCTGAACGGCCACATACTGTTCCAGCTTCGAAAGGTATACCAGTTGGCGTCAAGGGTAATACCATTATTGCTCCCTATAATGATGCGGAGGCTCTGGAACGTATTCTGACTGAACACGAAGGCGAGGTCGCTGCGGTAATTACCGAGGCTGTATTAATGAATGTTGGGATCATGCTGCCTGATGAGGGATATCTCCAAAGTGTGCGTGATATTACGCGCGGGCACGGGGTGCTGCTTATCTTCGACGAAGTAAAAACGGGAGTTACGGTCGCTCCTGGTGGAATTACCGAGTTATATCCTGTGGACCCGGACCTCATCTGCCTTGCCAAGTCAATTGGTGGTGGGATGCCTATTGGTGCTTTTGGTGGTCGCGAAGAGATCATGCGGCGCATTAACCACAAGGAGGTTTTGCATCTAGGGACATTCAACGGTAATCCCATGTCGATGCGAGCTGGCCTGGTCACACTGACGCAGATTTTTACGCCTGAGGCCCACACTCATGCAATAGATCTTTCTAAACAGTTAGGAGAAGGATATGTGGGCATCATCGAGGAATTTGATATGCCCATGCATGTGGCCCAGATCGGCGCAAAAGGTTGTGCCATGTTCCGTTATGAACGCGCGCGTAACTATCGTGCATGGTGGGATATAGATATGCATCTTTCCTATGCGTATTGGCTCTTCCTGGCAAATCGCGGTATTCTCTTCCCTCCAGGTTTTGATGATCAGTGGACAATCTCAATTCAGCACACACAGGCTGATATAGACCATCATTTGCATGTCTTTCAGCAATTTGTTACTGAACTGACAAGATAGATAGACGGCTTAAATAAGGGGAGGGAAAACTCAAATGCTACGAGTTTCCCTCCCCTTTCTTTAACAGCTTACCTAAAGTCCCAAAACTGATTATTAACCATAGCTGTGTTGGACTAACTTCAAGTACTTTGATATACTGGTGTCGTAATTTTCCTGGTGAATGTACACAAAAATATATGTAGAATTGTTGTAAGAAGATGAGTAATCATAGCATCCCTTTATCAGGTGCTGTTTCTGACGAATATGTAGTTGGGGACGTAGATCATACAATTACGGACAATCCGACTGAGCCGCCCGTGGATAATAGAAATCATACGAAGGGTATTTCATCATTTTGGTATGATCGAATAATTGAAATAAGCCTTATCTTGTCAATGGCTGCTTATTACCTTATTGGCAATAAGCATCTCGGTACGGGTTTCCTCTTTGCGTTACATCCATTGTTATCTCTGCCGTTTTTGCTGTTATTCGCGGTATTGTGCTGGTATCGTTTACCAATTGCCATCGCACTATTTCCTTTGACATTACCCTTCTATTTCTACCAAAAGACGATATTTAGCCATTACTCTTTTAGCCTTGCCGAGATAACCCTGGGTGTCTGTCTGCTGGTTGCCCTGTTACAACTTGTACTCCAGAGAAGTAGTTGGCCATACTGGCTTTCTTGGCGAGAGTTGCGAGACCGCTTGGGGCCATTTTCTATCCCAGTATTCGTTTTCTTTTTAGCAGCGACACTTTCAATATTCGTAGCATATGACAAGGATGTAGCTCTTCGCTATTATCGCGAGGAGATCGTTGATCCCCTTCTCTACTTAACGCTGGCTCTCTACTGTGTACGTTCGCGCCAAGATGTAACCCGTTTGTTGCTTGCGATGTTAGGTACCGGGTTGATGGTGGCGATACTTGGCATGATCCAGTTCTTTTTCTTCAGAAACCTCATACAAATCGAGCCCGATGGCATACGTCGTGTTCATGCTATGTATGGTAGCGCCAATAGTATTGGCTTGCTTTTTGATTATATTTTACCTATTGGATTTGCATTGATTGTCGCGAAATCACTTTTCACGCTGAACACATGGGCCTTCTGGAAAAATAGACTACTGGCTATTGCTGTCTGTTTACCAATGCTGTATGTACTCTATTTGACGCAATCAATTGGCGCCTGGGTAGCCATCGCTGTCGCTGCCATTTTTATTGCTGCCATTTCGATTCACAAGCGCAAAGTATTGTTGATAGCTATACTTATTTTTCTCGTTCTCATGGGGATAACAGCTTTTCTGTATCATGCTCGTATCACTAACTTTCTCTTTGGTAGCCATGTTGATGTACACAACGTCAGTACAACGACTAAACGCTTCTACCTGTGGAGAAGTGCGTTGAATATGATACACGATAGCCCCTGGTTTGGCTATGGCATGGATAACTGGCTCTGTCATTATAGCAACAATAAGATTTGTTTTACCCCGCAACTGCATCATTACTGGATTACTCTCGATCCTGTGACGCATATATCAACAGACCTCAAGTTCGAGCCTGATTTGTCCCACCCGCATAATGTTTTTCTGCATGTCTGGGTGAGTATCGGCATCTTTGGGGTTTTAGCGTTTGCTAGTGTATTGATCCTCTTTGCCTGGCTATTTATACGCATTCTGCGATACCTACGTTCTAATGAGGCAAGGGAGAACCTGCCATTCCAATGGATGACGATTGGGGTCGGGGCTGCGATGCTGGCAGCCATGGTGCAGGGCCTGGTTGATAGCGCATTTCTGGAGCAAGATTTAGCTTTCTGCTTCTGGATATTGATAGTGGCACTACTCCTGCTTCGCTTTTACAGTGGAACCACATGGAGAAAGAGCAGCATAAAAGGCAAGGTTTTGGGGAATTGATCTGAAGCTGTGACGCTGCATTGACCATGATCTGCCTTTGTAAACGTCATCTGCTCAAGGTTTGAAGGGCGTAAGTAGCGTCAATCTGACTGCACATTGTGTCTTTCTTCACATATTTTAGGAGACTCAGTTCATTGTTCCGCTATTTCTTCTCCATTATACTCTGGGTAAAGCACTTTTCGTTGAGGAGAGACAATGCCCATGTTTACCACACTCATCGATATCTCGGTACCAACGTTGCTTGTCTGGTTGGCCTGCCATTTTGTCGGTGATTTTGCCTTTCAAAGCACCTGGATGAGTGTCGAGAAGGGGAAAAGTTGGGAAGTAAACTTTTATCATTGCGCCACATATACAGCTGTATTTGTGCTCTTCGCACATGCGTCCATCCTTGCTGCCGCTATACTGTTTGGTACACACTTTGTGGTTGATCCTCTCAAGTCGCGCTATAAGGTGATCGGCCCGATCTGGGCCGATCAATTGCTCCATATCCTCACGATACTGCTGATCCTGGGATTCAAAATTTGACAACACCCGTCGTTGAGCGGAGAGGTATATGTCAACCAATTTGGCGTTAGTGTTGTGGAAATCTCTCAGCAATAGCTCTGACTGGGACAGCCGCAGTGCCTACGGCTGATGAACTGGAACGCATATTGGCAACTGCGTAAGATATCAATGACTCAAGCCTCTTGTTTGCTGTAGTAGTACCTTCCTGCACTCTTTCTCTTCCTTCTCCTAAAAAGTCAACACATCTCGTTTAGTTCCATGTATTGCCCTTATTGAGAGGAAAGCGATGGCAGAACTTGCGGGTGTCCTGGTTGGGGATTATTTCTTGCTGGAATGTCTGGCGCGCGAGGGAATGGCGGAGACGTATTGTGCTCGCCCTACGACCAGGGGTGGCTATGATGTCGTATTACGCTTATTCAGACCACAGTTTCCCGACCCGACATCTTTTCGTGAACATTTTGCTGAAGAAGTGGAAAAAGTATGGCGTTGCCGGCATGAACATATCCAGCCTCTCTTCGAATTTGGCGCGGGAGACGATCTGCTCTACTGTGCGACCGTTCTTACTGATGCAGAGACCTTAGAGCTCTATCTGAAGCGTCAGCCGGAACAACGCCTGCCAGTTCCGCTCGTTCTCAACTATGCCATTCAGTTATGCGCTGCATTGCAGTATGCTCACGAACACGGCATTGTGCACGGTAATGTCCAGCTCTCAAGCATCTTAATGCGTAATCAAGAACATGTCATGCTTCCACTGCTCACTCATTTTGGTATGAGACGCGCCTATCAGGAAGGCGATCCGTTAGTCTCACATATCGATGAGGGGAATGCCGCCTACGTCGCTCCAGAGCAGGCGTTGGGCATGATACGTCCTGCTAGCGACGTGTACGCGATGGGCGTTTTACTTTTTCGCTTGTTGAGCGGCAAACTCCCTTACGATGGAGAGGATGCTGAAGAAATAGCCTTAAAGCACGCTAATGAGCCAATCCCATCACTGCGTGCGCTGCGTCCAGATATTCCTGAAGCGTTAGAATTGGTTGTACGTATGGCACTGTCAAAAAGCCCAGAGGCGCGCTTTGTCAGCCCCGCTGCGCTGGCTCAGGCGTTGCATTCCGCAGTGCTACCGGAAAGCCAGCTGGTTTTTCCTAACGCGCCAGAGCGACCTATCGCAGTGGGCTCGCGCCGTACCCGTTTTAGCTGGTCGCGTGTAGCGTCATTTCTTACGCTCTCGGTGCTTTTATTTAGCTTGTTAGGGGCAGCTATTTTTGTTTTTTCTCTGCCACAGCGTATGTATACCTTAACAGGACTACCATTTTTTAACGTTGGTCAATCAGGAATGCTCAATCGCACGCCTGGGTATGGCTCTGCAACACTTCGTTCAACAGCAGGAGCTCATACGGCAACACCCACTGCACCTGTTGTAGAAGCGAATTCACCTACTCCCACGGTAAAGGTGACGCAAGCTCCGGTTGCCAGGGCTACCGTTTTTGTCGCACCTCATGTTTTGCCAGTACCACCGGGGTACAATTGTGTCTCGGGTACTCTCTCCATAAATGGCTCTCGGAATCTCAGGCCGCTGCTGCAGCAAATCAATGACGACTACCAGAAACTCTGTCCCAATTTGATTACTTCCCTGGGGGCGAACGGCAGCCGTTACGCGTTGAACGCGCTACAGCAGAAGCAGATCAATGTAGCTGCTTCTGACCTGTCGGCACTGCCAACACGAAACCTGGAAGATCACCCAATAGCTGCAATACTCTATGCTATTATACTCAGTCCTGATGTAAAGATCAGTAGCTTGAGTAGCGCAACGTTGCAGGATATCTTCCAGGGACATGCTACCAATTGGTCGGAAGTGGGAGGGCCTGACGAGCCAATCAGGGTGTATCAACATCCCGCGAGCGATATTAGAACGATTTTCCGCACATTTGTGCTCAATGGGGTGCCTGAATATGGCAAGAATATCAGGTTAAAGAAAGGTTGGGCACAGGCCGTTGCGCGCACTCCAGGAGCGATCAGTTACGTTTCCCTGGCGGATGCGCAGGCGGCGAATGTCTCGATAGTTGGTATCAATGGGATATTGCCTGGTGTCCAGGCGCTGCAGCAGGGTAGCTATCCCTTCTGGAGCGTTGAGCACCTGTACACACAAGGGAATGGGTCAGTGCAATTCCGGGCCTATCTGCCATTTCTCGTGAGTGAGCAGGAAGTTCCTGCTTTTAGTCGAA
>WNGN01001284.1_pt1 | contig 24746 bp, 22 predicted proteins | sample 5400561 | NCBI WGS metagenome assembly WNGN01 (sample SAMN13153379, study PRJNA577476) | soil metagenome | isolation source: 115 cm soil or saprolite under Garry oak tree replicate 2 | place: USA:California | collected 2016-06-15 | reverse complement strand
CAACCACGTCCGCAAGGAAATCGAAGCCCACCTCGCGATGATCTTCGCCGGCAACCTTGGGTCGGCACGCCGGACGGACATGGTGAAGAGCATTCGTTTCGTCACTCCCGCGATCGCCGAGGTCGACGCCGATACGGTCATCTCCGGAACCAAGGCCGCCGACGGCTCGGAGGTGCCTCCGCGCAAGGGGCTTATGGTCACCACCATGACCAAGCAAAATGGCCGCTGGTTCATCAGCGTCTTTCACGAGGTGGAATTCCCGCCGGCTCCGCCCGCGCGCTAGGAATGAGCTCCGGCGCGAGGATCATGAGGAGTGATCATGGCGCCAGAGATTGTGTCGCCCCTAAACGGGGCTTTGGAAATCTCGTAACGCTCGCTTCCCAGTGCTCCGGACTGGGCTAAGTTGTTTCGTCCTTGCGGGACACCGGCGCGCGTTGGGGACCCCGCAGTCTCCCGCCGAACAGCAGCGGCGGGACGACCTGAGCTACAAGCTGAAGCTCCTTCGCAGCTCAGGACAAGCCGGCGCTACGTTAAAGGCGAAAGCAGATCCCTGGTTCTTGCACCCCAGCGCGCGCAACACCGACGCGCGCCGGGGACCCCGCAGTCTCCCGCCGAACAGCAGCGGCGGGACGACCTGAGCTACAAGAACCCACCCTTCGGAATGCGAAGGGTGGGGCACCCGTAAAGGCAAAAGCAGATCCCTCGGTCGTCCGCGCTCTTGTTCTCGCGCAAGATCCACTTACGCGGATTTGCGCTCAATTGCGCGGACTCTCTCGGGATGACAACGGGGTGAGAAGAAGCGCGGCTGAAACGGGGCCGAGTTGGTGGATTCGGCAGACCTGTTCCAAGGTACAGTAGCCTGCCCGGTTTGCGGGCAAGTAGTCTTAACTGATCTGAGGGGACGATCTGACTTCCGGTCTGTGAGGCGCGCTTGTTCTGCGAGAATTGTGGGCTGCAATTCCTTCCCGTGCAATCGGTTTGCACCCGCTGTGGGGTGACTTCAACTCGCCATTGGTTCCAACTCATGAGCCTGGTCACGCTGGTGATCGCAGCGACCTGCAATTCCCTGGTAGCTTGCCTGCTGCTGCCGGGCCTGGCCGCCGGAAATGCACATCGGCTGGCCACAGGTAACGAGGGGTTCGCCATTCGCGCCTGGTTGTGGACGGATCTGAAAGCGGCTACCTACGGCTGGGTACCGCTAGCGCTCGGACTCCTGGGGTGGGAGTATTTTGTGCGGCAAGAGTCGCCAATGATGAGCGAGAGGATCAAGGACTGGGCTATTCGCACCCTTCTGATTCTTGCTTTCGTGCCGGGTGTGGCCCCGCTCTTTCAGCGCTGGTTCCGGCCGCCCGCGGCTCTCCTGGTTGCCCATGCCAAGCTTCCACACCTTCCCGCGTTGACGGCGGTTCCAGGCCTGACGTGGCTTCTGCCCTGGGGCATGGTGGGCCTTGCCGCCATGCTGCTCTGCATCAACGCCGAAACTCGCGATGCTCTTCTGGGGCATGGACGCGTTCTGAGCGCGCTCAGCCTCGTAGTTCTAGTCCTTATATTGATGCTGACCCTGCTCACCGTTCCCGCGTAGCGCCCCGCGACTCAGGCCCGCATCCCGCTCGGTCGCGTCACTCAAATTCTGGACTGGCAAATTCTGGACTGGCAAACTCTGGACTGGCAAACTCTGCACTGGCACTCTGGCGAATCGCCGTGTTACGCTCAATTGAAGGCGCTCGCCTGGTCCTGACAGCGGCGGCTGCCGTATCCTCAAGCATGCAGCTGAGGTATGCGTGCTGAAGGTGAGAACACGATGAAATCCAAGCGAAATCGAGCCCTCCTGATTCTCGCGGCCCTCTCCCTCTCGGCGCTTTTCGGCGCTCTATACGGCCCCTCTCTGCGGGCCACGCCTGCCGACACCTCCGCACTGCAGGAACACATCAAGAATTTGACCAGCGTGCTCGCCATGGTTCAGCAGAACTATGCCATCCCCGTGGACACCGATCGCGCTTTGTATGAAGGCGCCATTCCCGCGATGCTGCGCGTGCTGGACCCGCACTCCACCTTCTTCGATCCGCGGCAGTACGCATTGATTCGCGAAGGCCAGCGCGGCAAGTATTACGGCGTGGGCATGACGATCGGTGTGCGTGAAAACCATACCGTCGTCCTTGCTCCCATGGTGGGCTCCCCGGCCTCGAAAGCCGGCATTCGTCCAGGCGACGTCATCAACACAATCGATGGCAAATCCGCCGAAGGTCTGACGACCTCGGAGGTCGCCGATCTGCTCAAGGGACCCAAGGGAACGAGCGTACACGTGACCATGATCCGGGAAGGCGAGGCCGCTCCCGTGAGCTTCACTCTGACGCGCGATGAGATTCCCCGCCATGCCGTGGACGTCGCATTTCTGGTGCGGCCGAACATCGGGTACATCCGCCTGACCGGGTTTGAAAGCGAAGATGCGGATAGCGATGTCACCGCGGCGCTGAAAGCACTGGAGGTGGCAAAGCTCGATGGCCTGATCCTCGATCTGCGCGGCAATCCTGGAGGCTTGCTGGACAAAGCGGTGACCATCGCGGATATGTTCCTCGATAAGAACCAACTCATCGTGTCGCATCACGGACGGGCATCCCAGGAACGACGCTACTACGCCGTGCACGGAAATCGAGGAGTGCAGGTGCCGCTGGTCGTGCTCGTGAACGGCGGCTCCGCATCCGCTTCGGAAATTCTCTCAGGCGCGATTCAGGATCACGATCGCGGGCTCGTGGTGGGGGAGCAAACCTTCGGCAAGGGGCTGGTGCAATCGGTTACGCCGCTCAGCGAAAACACCGGACTGGCGCTGACCACGGCGCGCTACTACACGCCCAGCGGCCGGCTCATCCAGCGCGACTACAAGGACGTCTCTCTGTACGATTACCTTTACAACCACAAGAACCCTCAGCCGACCGAAGTGAAATTGACCGACAGCGGCCGACAGGTCTACGGAGGAGGCGGCATCACCCCGGACGTTGCGGTCGCACCACCCAAGCCCGATGACTTTCAGGAGTCTTTGCTTCGCCGCGACGTTTTTTTTCCGTTCGAGGGAAGCGTCGGTAATTTCACCACCTATTTTCTCGGCACCAAACCTCAGATCAACAGAGATTTCGAGGTAAACGACAGCGTTCTCGCGGCCTTCCGCCGCTATCTGGACAAGCAAAATATCAGCTATACCAGCGCGGATATTGCCGCCAATCGTGATTGGATCGAGCGGCAGATCAAAAAAGAGGCGTTCATCTCCGTATTCGGCCTGCCCACAGGCGACGAGGTCGAACTGGAAAAGGATCCCCAGGTCCAGAAGGCGATTGAGTATCTGCCGCAAGCCCGCACGCTCTATGAAAACGCGCGACGCGTGCTGGCTCAGCGGCTCACTGCACCACTTGCGCAACCCTGAAACTTTTTATCCGGCAAAAGCCGCGTGATGACTTTTTTTAACGCCGCGAAGCTCCTGATCTCCATGACGTTCGCGGCGAGACCCGCTTTTGCCGCTCGACTTCGTTAGCCGCGAAAAGCGCATCTTTGTTGGGCGGCGAAAGCTCATCCTGTTGGTAGACTTTCGCCGCAAGAGGGTAGCCTTTTCGCGGAGGACTGGCCATTCGACGAACCGCACAGTTGTGAGAGGTACTCCGGAGCTTTCAACGGGTTTCGGATTGGCGGTTCGCAGATTTTACTCAGCAACACCCCACCCACCCCGGGAGGTGGAAACCCTCAGTTTTCACCTCCCTTTTTTTATTGGATTTTTTTATGCGATAAAAGCCGCGTGATTCCCACGCGCTTTTATCGCTCGACAACCTCAGTACGCCGTGCTGGACGCGGCGCGAAAAGCGCCGTGATGACCACGGCCTTTTCGCGCTCGACAACCCCAGTTCCTCCTGCTACCGATGATGGGAAACGCGGCGTGGACTTTGTTAACGCGCGAAAGCTCCTGATGACTTCTTTAACGCCGCGAAGCTCATCCTGTTGGTAGACGTTCGCCGCGAGGAAGACTTTCGCGCGAAGAAGGCACTTTTCGGGCTCGACAACCTCAGGACGCCTTGCCGGCAGGTTCCCCGCCCGCGCCGGCGGCAGCCCGCTCGAGCGAAATGCGATGCCCCGGTGATACGTACACGGGTTTAACTGTGCCGGCCATGCGAACCGCGGCACCGATTTGTTCGCCCGTGCCCACATCGACCAACGCCGCCGTAGTTCCGGCTCGCCGAGCTGGTTCTTTGCACTCGCCGATAAGAAGCGATTTGGCGACTCCGATCGATGGCACGTCCAGCAGCACGCCCAAATGACAAGCCAATCCGAAACGCCGGGGATGCGCATAGCCTTGCCCATCGCAGAAAATCAAATCGGGCGAAACTCGCAGCGATTCAAACGCCGCCAGCAACGCCGGAATTTCGCGGAAACTGAGCAATCCGGGAACATAGGGAAATCTCAAAGGCTGGATCGAGCTCGCCCGCTCGACTTCCTCCATCTCAGGAAATCGATAAACAATCACCCCGGCAATCGCGCGTCCTTCGCCTGTGCGCCACGAACCCCTCCCGCGCAGCTCGAAGGCAATATCCGCGCCCGCCACGTGCTCGACCTTGGGAATCCGATCCTCGCGTTCCATGCGCTCGCGAAGCTGGAGTTGTATCTCCCGCGCTTCGGCCGGACTCACGTCCCAGCGATGCAGGTGCAGCGATTTCATGAAGCTCAAAACCCGCACCCTTGAAACCGAAGGGTGCGGCACCCAACCCGGCTGTGCGACCGGACGCGATTCAGGCGCCCTTTTTCAATTCAGCGAGGACCAACCTGGCCACCTCACGCAACGTCTCGAACACGCCTTTTCCCTCGACCGCCACAGCTTCCACGACAGGCTCGCCTTTCAGGCGCAAGTGCTTGCAAAGCGCGTTCGGGGCCATGACGTGGGGGAGATCGCGCTTGTTGAGCTGCAGCACATAAGGAATTGTGCCGAAATCGAGCTTGTGTTCCTTGAGATGCTCTTTCAGATTCTCCAACGTTTCGAGATTGGCATCCAGCCGCTCCTCCTGCGAATCCGCGACGAAGACCACTCCATCGGCCCCCTTCAAAATCAGTTTGCGGCTGGCTTCATAGAAGACCTGTCCGGGCACGGTGTACAGGTGCAAGCGGGTCTTGAAACCTCGAACCGTACCGAGATCGAGCGGAAGAAAATCAAAAAAAAGCGTGCGGTCGGTTTCCGTAGCAAGCGAAATCATCTTGCCTTTCAAGCCCGCTCCGGTGTTGTCGTAAATCCATTGGAGATTAGCGGTTTTCCCGCCTAAGCCGGGACCGTAATACACAAGCTTGCAATTGATTTCGCGTGCAGGAAAATTGATGAAAGGCACGGTGCCCCGGGCCAGCCGGGAGGGTATTTATAACATAGCGAGCGTGAGAGGCCAACGGACGGCAGCGCCGAGCGTAGCCAATTGCCAACGAAGGCAAGATGCAGGAGCCCATAAGCGCGGTGCAAGTCCTGGTGTTGCAGTAAGTTGTGGCTTGCTTCAGCTTGCACAGACATTGTCGCTACGCGTCCCGGCGTCTACCCTCCACCCCGCCACACGCAAAGTCGGCGTGTGGTGGGGGCCGGATTGACGCGCTTTGGAAAGCTGTGCTAAAAATGCGCAATGCGTCGCTCCGGAAAATCCAAAAAAGCCAGGAAAACGAGGCGAGTGAGCGCCCCAATTCAGGTTAGATTTCTGAAAAAAAAGGGGTTAAAGGCTAAGGAATCGTCCCGTTCCATCGTTGATCCGGCGATCGAACAGCAATTGAAAACGTTCGAGGAGGGCGTACAAAATTTCCACCAGCAAAAGTACGCCAAAGCTAAACCTCTATTTGAAAAGGTACTTAGCGGACCCGGCAAAGACCTCGCCGATCGTGCCCGCGTGCACCTGCGCATTATCGAGCAGCGCATGCAGCGCTCCGAGCCTATCATCCCACGCACGCCGGAAGAACATTATCAGCAGGGCGTGGCCATGATGAATATGGGGCGCTGGGATGAGGCGAGGGAGCACCTGCTCCGCGCGCGAAAGTTGGCCCCCAAAGCCGATTATGTCATCTACGCTATGGCGGCTCTCGATTGCCTGACGGGCGAAGCCGAATCGGCCATGGAAAACCTGAAGCTGGCCATCCAGCTTCGTCCCGAGAATCGCTATCACGCGCGCAACGATGAGGACTTTGCCTTTCTCCAGGAAGACCCCAGGTTCACGGAACTGCTTTACCCCGATCGCGACGGTTCTGGAACCTGACGGTTTCCTGCACGTGAACCGTTCAGCGCTGCAGCGCGTTCAGCCCGTACGGATCGTCGCCATCGGCGGCGGCACGGGACTTTCCACACTGCTGCGCGGCTTGAAAACTCACGTTGCTCCGCACCAGCAACGGAATTCCCACCATCTCATCGGCGATCTTGCCGCGGTAGTAACCGTCACGGATGATGGCGGCAGTTCCGGGCGTTTGCGTCGCGAATACGGCGTCCTGCCACCCGGTGACCTTCGCAATTGCATGGTGGCTCTGTCCGAGGACGAAGCCTTGCTGGGCCGGCTTTTTCAGTATCGTTTCCATTCCGGCGCCGGTCTGCGCGGCCATAGTTTCGGCAATCTTTTCCTCACCGCATTGAGCCATGTTACCGGCGACTTCACGCGCGCCGTACGCGTCAGCAGCGAAGTGCTGGCGATTCGCGGACGGATCTTCCCTTCCACGAATCAACTGGTTTCTCTCGAAGCTACTTTGGAGAATGGCAAAGTCATCGCCGGCGAGACACACATCGGCGCTACACGAGCGCGCATTCGCCGCGTCCATTTGGTTCCCCGAAAAGTGAAGCCCCTGCCCGAAGTTCTGGAAGCAATCGCCGCGGCTGACTTGATTTTGCTTGGGCCAGGCTCACTTTTCACCAGCATCATTCCCAATCTGCTGGTTTCCGGGGTGGCCGAAGCCATCGAAAAATCGCGCGCCACGCGCGTCTATATCGCCAACCTGATGACCCAGCCCGGGGAAACCCTCGGTTACACACTCGTGGATCACGTGCGCGCCATCCACCAGCACACCGGAAGAAAGATCATTGATTGCGTGGTCATCAATGATCGTCCCCTGGCGCCCGAAGTTCTGCGGCGATACAAACACCAGGGCGCCGAGCCGGTCTCGATTGATCGCGCCGAGCTGCAGCGCATGGGCCTCGAATGCGTCTTCGATAATCTTCTGGAAGTTCACGGAGTGGTGCGCCACAACCCCACACGGCTGGCTTCGCTCTTAATCGAAAACTTCGTGAAAAAATAGTGCCTGATTGGAAAAGCGGCGCCGATCATCTTGCGCCGCCGGGCACCTGTTCGTATACTGCGGTTTCTTCGCGGGCCGGCACCAAAGCGTTTTATCTCTTCCGGCGCGAGCGTCACCCCGGGATCCGGCTGCGAAGCGGATTCCTGAAACGGGAGATGAGCTTCGCTTTCCTGAAATCCGGGACTGCGGACTTCGCGCGCTAAAAGAGTTTTCTCTGGAGCTAAACTCTGGAGGGACCTGGCGCACCGGATCAATCCTGGAGAAGTAGTTATGTCCACCCCTACCCTATCGCCTCACGACGAGATGAACGTTTACGCTTCGGCGGAAGCGCGCTTCGAAATCGCCGCCAGGAAGCTCGGCCTCGAAGAGGGCGTCTACCGCTTCATGCGCTATCCCAATAAGGAGATCACCGTCTACATTCCGGTCACACTGGATAACGGGCGCCTGCAGGTCTTCATCGGCTATCGCGTGCATCATTCCCTGGTGCGCGGGCCGTGCAAAGGCGGCGTGCGCTTTGCGCCGAACGTCACCTTAGACGAAATCCGCGCCCTGGCCAGCGAAATGACGTGGAAGTGCGCGGTGGTGAATATCCCTTTTGGCGGCGCCAAGGGGGGCATCATTTGCGATCCCGGCAATCTTTCCCGCGGCGAGCTCGAACGCATCACGCGCCGCTACACCGCCGAGTTGAGCGAATGGTTTGGCCCTGAGCGCGACGTCCCCGCGCCGGACCTGGGCACAAACGAACAGGTCATGGCCTGGATCATGGACACTTATTCCATGCACGTCCGCCGCACCACCACGGCCGTAGTCACCGGAAAGCCCGTGGAGATGGGCGGATCGGAGGGGCGCCACTCCGCCACCGGGCGAGGATTGCTGATTGTCTGCGATAAGGCGGTGGCCAAGCTGGGGCGGCGGCGCGCCGATACGCGCGTGATCGTGCAAGGCTTCGGCAATGTCGGCTCAGCCGCGGCTTCCCTGATGCACGCCGCAGGCTACAAAATCGTTGGCCTCGCCGATATTCACGGCGGCCTTTACAACGAAAAGGGCTTCGACGTTCCCGCCGTCGAAGACTGGGTGGTGCGACAGCACAAACCGCTCCCGGATTTTCCGGATGGCGGCGCGCGCATGTCAGCCCAAGAAGTCCTTTTCCAGCCCTGCGACATCTTAGTGCCCGCCGCCATCGAAAATCAGATCACCAGCGAAAACGCGAACCGCATTCAGGCCGGCATCCTCTGCGAAGGCGCCAACGGCCCCACGACGGCGTACGCCGACGAGGCGCTGGACGCTAAAGGCATATTCGTGATTCCGGATATCCTGGCCAATGCCGGCGGCGTTACGGTCAGCTATTTCGAATGGGTGCAGGACCGCCAAGGCTTCTTTTGGCGCGAAAGCATGGTCAACGAGCGGCTCAAAGATGTCATGGAGCACAGCTTCGACGAAGTGGTACGCTATTCGGAGACGAATGGCGTGAATAATCGCATCGCGGCCTATATGCTGGCCATTGATCGCGTCGCTTTTGTCCTGAAGCTCCGCGGTATTTACGCCTGAACTCAATTTGATGCTTCCCGAAGCCATCATTCCCGGCAATACCAAAACCGAGGAGGCGCACCGGCGAGAAATCTGTACGGCCGGCCGCTGGATTCACGCGCGCCATTTCGCTCCCGCGACTGACGGCAATATTTCCGTCCGCCTGGATGCTTCGCGCGTGCTCACGACTCCCACCTGCCTCAGCAAAGGCATGATGACCCCGGACGATCTCGTCGTCACCGACATGCAGGGCCGGGCTCTTTCCGGGGCGCGCCCGCCATCCACCGAACTGGCCATGCATCTGCTGATCTACCGGCTTCGGCCCGACGTTTACGCCATCTGCCACGCGCACCCGCCCATTGCGACGGGATTTGCGGCCGCCGGGGTGCCGCTCGATAAAGCCATTCTCAGCGAAGCTGTGTCCTCCCTGGGCTGCGTTCCTCTGGCGCCTTACGGCACGCCCGGCACCACGGAATTGTGCGATTCGATCGAGCCGCTACTGCGGAATCATGACGCCATTCTGCTGGCCAATCATGGCGTGGTTACCTACGGGCAGGACTTGCTGAGCGCTTTTTTCCGGCTGGAAACCGTGGAGCACTTCGCGCAGGTGTCGCTGGTGACTCAACTGCTCGGCAAGCAAACTGTGCTCTCCGCGGGTGACGTCGATAAACTGCTCGCGGCCCGCGCCCGCCAGACCACCGCCGCGCGCGAATCTGGCTCCCAGTCCCCTACGGACCCAAACAAGGAAATTCCCGCAGGCAAAACGCGGCGGCCCCGCTAGTGCCGTTCCAACTTGATGAGCCTAAGCAAAGGGTGTCCGGCAAAGGCTATCTAGCTGGCCGTGGATAGTCAAAATTAGTTGGAACGGCACTAGGTGGGTGCGGAAGGCCGCGCCAGTCCTTCAGCGTAGAGGAATTCAGCGCCGCATTTCGCACAAAATAAAGGAGTAATCCCTCTGGACGCCTGTTTCCGGCGGTTCCGGAGGAGCGCGGCAGTGCACGGAAGTGTAAGTAATAAATCACTTTTTGCTCCCGTACCGCGATAGTCGCGTGTATAGTGCTGCCTTTATTTAGGCGGCTTTTAAGCGGCAAAGGCGGATCCGCATGGCTTTTGCGCCCAGACCCTTGACCAGCTCCACTACGCATACCAACCGCCCGGAATCAAAACGCAACCAGTGGTTGTTCAGCGTCGATCCGCACAACTACCATTGGGATACTTTGTTTGTTAAAGGCAAAGAGATGTGGCGCGGCGCGGGCTCGCGGCCGGATGCATTGAGGCAGCTCAAGCAGGTACGGCGCGGGGATCGCGTGCTCTGTTATCACGCCGCCCCGGAGCGCTCTCTTTACGCGCTCGCGGAAGTGACACGCGATCCCTATCCCGATCCCCACGATCCGGAAGAAAAGAGCCTGGTGGCGGATCTGCGCGCGCTGGAGCGTTTGCCGCGGCAAGTCAGCCTCACGGAGCTTCGCGCAAACCCGGCGCTGCGAAAGATGAAATTCCTGAAGAATGTTCGGCTGATTATTTCTGCGGTCTCCGACGAAGATTACCAGGAAGTGTTACGCATGGCCGGTATCGTCGCGTCTCCGGGTTTACCCCTTCCGTAATTTTTCGATTTTCATGTAAACATGCCTGAGTTGCCCGAAGTCGAAACCATCGTGCGCGGGCTGCGAACCGTACTGCCCGGGCACACCATTGTGTCCGTCCGGCTGGGAAAAACCGATTTCATCGAAGACCCAGCCGCTCTCTCCGAACTGCTTCCTGGACGCCGCATCGAAAGGGTGGAGCGCCTTGGTAAATTCATCCAGCTGCAACTGAGTGCGGGCTCCGGTGCGAAAAATGCCGACGGGCAGATGAATCTGGTGATACATCTGGGGATGACGGGATGGCTGGGCGTGCGCCGGCCCGAAGATCCCGTTGCGCCGCACACTCACGCATTTTTTGAACTCGAAGACGGGCGTGAACTGCGCTACACGGATATTCGCCGCTTCGGGCAGATCCTGCTGGTAGCGGGCGGCAAGATCGCTGCTTTCAGGGAGCGGCTCGGCAAGGAGCCGCTGGAGATTTCGGCCAGTGAATTCCACGCGCGCCTGGCAGGGCGCCGGGCGCGAATCAAAGCCTTGCTGCTCGATCAAAGCATCTTTCGAGGCATCGGAAATATTTATGCCGACGAAAGTTTATGGCAGGCTCGCATTCATCCGGCGCGTCTTGCCGCGCGGCTGAATTCCGCGGACCTCGCGCGGCTTCGGAAAGCGATTCGGCGCATTCTGCAGCATGCCATCGAGGACCGCGGTTCCTCGATCTCGAATTTTGTGGATGCGGAAGGCCAGCCTGGAGAATACCAGCAGAGACACCGCGCTTATGGGCGCGAGGGGAAGCCCTGTTTTCGTTGCGGATCGAAGATACGGCGTGGGAGCGTCGCGGGACGAAGCAGCTATTTCTGTCCGCGCTGCCAGCCGGCGCCTCGGCGGGCGCGTGCCAGGCGGAACGCGCCGAAGCCGCGGGGCTGAAAACGACATGCGAGCCGTCATCCAACGAGTTCGCCACGCACGCGTGAGCGTTGACGGGCGCGTCGTGAGCGAGACCGGCGCCGGAGTGGTGGTCTTGCTGGGAATCGGCAAAGGCGATTTGACCGAGGCGGCTCATCATCTGGCGGAGAAAACCGCGAATATCAGAATTTTTGACGATGCTGACGGGAAGATGAACGTTTCCTTGCTCGAAAGCGGCGGCGCCGCGATGGTGGTTTCACAATTCACGCTTTACGGCGACGTGCGCCGGGGCCGCCGCCCGGGATTCGAGCGCGCCGCGCCGCCCGCTGAAGCCAACCGGATTTATGAAGAATACGTCGGCCGGCTGAAATCGCTGGGTGTTCCGGTGGAAACAGGCATTTTCCAGGCGCATATGGTGGTGGAGCTGGAAAACGACGGCCCGGTAACGATTCTGGTCGATTCCGACAAGGTGTTTTGAATCGCGCCGGCAGCTCCCGTTTCATCTACAGGAACACGCGCAATTTTTTACTTACGACCTTATCGCTGTACGATATAATTAAGTGATGAGCCGCTCCACCAACACCGCCGAGTATCAAGCCCTTGCGCAGTTCCGCTTCCTGATCCGGCGATTTCTAAATAATGGCGAAAAGGCGGCCCGCTCGGTGGGGCTCGAGCCGCAGCAGTATATGAGTCTGCTGGCGCTGCGCGGATTACCTCCGGAGGAAGAACCAACCATCCGCAGCCTGGCCGAACGGCTGCAGATCCAGCACCACAGCACGGTGGAGCTGGTGGACCGCATGGAGAAACGGGGACTTTTTCGTCGCGAACGCTCCCGGCGAGACCGGCGTCAGGTGTACGTGTACGTAACCCCCAGAGGAGAAAAACTACTGAGCCGGCTGGTGCGCCACCGCATCGCCGAGCTACGCGTGAGCGCACCTGAACTGACTCATGCTTTGCAGGCGGTGCTCGCTTCTGCTTCGCGCGAGCCCAGCATGGCCCGGCGGCGAAGCGCGTATGAGAAAGCAATCGCCCAGTGGCAGAAACAATCCCTCTCTCCTTGAGTTTGTTCTTACTGGCTACGCGGCAATAGGAGCGCTCGGCTTCGGACCTTTCTGGATTTTTGACGGAGAGATTCTTCGCTTCGCTCAGAATGACATCGGACACTAGGTGGCCGGCGCGTGGCGCAGCGCATCGAAGAACTGGCCACGCGGCAATAGCGTCCTTCAGCTTCAGAAACCGCCGCCACCGCCGCCGCCAAAGCCGCCACCGACGCTGCCTCCGCCGCCAAATCCCGAAGTGGCCGAGGTGCCCGAGCTTCGAGGCGCGGAAGCCATTCCCTGCCCGCTACGCGCGGCCATTTGATCCAGACTATTGACGAAACCAATGGGGTGAAATGTGGCCACGCCTGACGTTTGATACCAGGATGGCTGAGCGAGCATTCCATCGAATGCGCCGACCCATTTTTTCTCCACGCCCAGCGCCATGGCAAACGGGAGATACTTCTCGAAATTTTCAGGAGACTGGGGTGTGCGGGCCAGATGATCGGCTTCGACATGGCTTAGGAAATTCTCGAATCCTAATGTAGCGTGAAGGGCGCGGACGCCATCCACGGTTCGCGCCGGCATGAACCATCCGAACGCGGCGATCACCAGACCCGTCAGAATTGCGGCGACGGTGAAGGTTAGGGGCTGCATGCCGGTGTGCTGCGCCAGGTATTGGCCGAACAAATAGAGCAAGGCTGCCGTAATGCAGGCAGCGGCAATGTAGGCCTGCCGAACGATGTCCGGCCGGTGCGCGAAATAGCCGTGCTGCACGAGGGATTCAAAGATGGCCCGGCGAATTCCCGGCAGATTCTTGTAGAACCTATTTTGCAATTCGGAGAGGGCGACTTCGTCTCGCACGCCGACGATGGGCATGCCCCCGAACATTCCGTTCAGCAAGAGCAATTCATGGGACTTTGCCCCGGCCCATTCCGCCGGTTTTTTTCGCAGATGAAAAACGTATTCCTTGTTGGAATACAGGCCCATCAGGTGGGAGGTTTCTTTCTCTTCGATGGCTATATAGCCGCGCACCGCAAGATCGACCAGTGTCGCGGTAATGTCCCGAATACCGGCTTGATCATCAACCAGCGCGCCCGCTTCGCCGGGAGAAAGCCCGGCGGGCGGTTCATACTGCACGGCGATGGCGCCGACTCGCGGATCCCGGCCGCGCGCATACCAGAGCCATAACATGAGCAGAAACACGCCGAGGGGAACGAGCAGCGGCCAATTGCTTTCCATGAATTGCGCGATCTTCTCCGAGCCGCGCGGCTCGCTCACAAATCCCTTGTCCCATCCGGCAACGATGGTGAGGCCTTCATGAAAGGCAAGCGGCCGCTGGCAGTGGATATCAATGTTGCTGCCGAGGATATCCAGCCGCGCGTCCTGCGAGCGGGAGCCAAAAAAACCGGTGAAGTTGGCGGCATGCAGGCCGGTGACTCCGACCGGCAAGATGATGTGGGCGCTGGCGGACTCGATGGGAAAATCCCAGCCATTGCCGGTGACGTTCCAGTAGAGTTCGTCGTGGTCCTCGAAGAAGCGCAGGCCATCGCGAACGCGATAGTGCAGCGAGATATTTCGCGAGGTGTCCTGGGCGGCGGGAACAAAGATCTTCAGTTGGAGATTTTCGGCGCTGCGCTGCTTTTCGATGCGAAGCGGGGCGCCATCGGAGTCCGTGGCGCTGATATCGGTGAGGAAAAGCGAATAATTGAAGCCGCCGGGACCGGCATATTCCACCGGAATATTGCGATAGATTCCCTGCCAGGCTCCGTCGAAATCAACGTGAATGGTCTCGGTGACGTCGAGCGAAGAGTCCGGCAAGACATCGAGTTCGGCGTGGAAATCGCGGATACGCAGGGTGCGTGCGGAAGCGGAACCAAAGAACGCGAGCAGGAGGGCCAGGCAAACGAGCGCTCTTCTGTGAGGCTTTGGGCAAAAATGCCACGAAAAACGGCGAAAAATATTTTCTCGCCGAATCGCCTGGAGACGCACGCTGCCGGCAAAAAGCATGGGGCGCGATTCAGGCCGTCGGCGTGGCGCTGAAGCTGACATGCGGGACTTCGCGTTCCGCCGGAGCCGAGATTTCAAAGAATTCGCGGGTTTTGAAATTGCCCATGCCGGCGACAACGTTGGAGGGGAACTGCTCGACGCGCGTGTTGAAGTCGCGCACGGCAGCGTTGTAATAGCGGCGCGCGTTTTGCAGGGTGTCTTCGATCTGGTTCAGGGTGGCTTGGAGCTGGGCAAAGTTGTCCGCAGCGCGAAGCTGAGGGTAGGCTTCCGAGAGCGCAAAGAGCTGGCGCAAGGCGCCGCTGAGCATGCCTTCGGCCTGCCCCTTGGCCGCCGGACCTTGGGCGGACATAGCCTGATTGCGGGCCGCGGTGACCGCCTCGAAGGTGCCCCGTTCGTGGGCGGCATAACCCTTCACGGTCTCGACGAGATTGGGGATCAAGTCGTAACGGCGCTTGAGCTGCACGTCAATGTCCGCCCAAGCGTTGTCACATTGCACCCGGAGCCGGATCAGTCCGTTGTAGAGAACCACAATGAACAAGGCGAGCAGCGCGACGACGATCAGCACAGGCATCATTTGGCAAGCCTCTTTCTACGCTAAATTAACCGCAGCGAAATCGGACCATTTTTCGCATTTCTCAATATGGGCACCGGCGGGGCTGGTGTAAAGAGCGGAGGCTGAAGGTGCTCCGCAAGAGGCAAGAAGTAACTGTTTGGGCGAAAAGGCTCCCGGCAAAAGGTAGTGGGTCATCTTCCGAGAAGCAACTGGCTAGGCTTTGCCTAGACAGGGACGGAAGAAAGTTGCGCAGATCTGCCGCTTGAAGAATGAATAACTTAGGAGAGGACTTATCGGGAGTTAGCAACCGGTCTCATTCCTGCTGACACAAGAACCCCGGTGCGAGGTCACTCAACCGCAACCCTGCATAGCATCCGGCACCAGCCGCTTTACGAAGCAGGCGGTCGTTTTCCTCAACTGATCCCGTTGCCCCCTCTGGGACCGGAACGACTCCAACTGATTACGGTTAACGCCTCCGCTACGCTTCCCCTTGAGCCTCGAAGAACGGCGCCCGCCACGCCAGTAAACTAACCTTAAGCGAGCCTTCGGCTATGCCGCAAACCGAAAAACAGCAGATTGGCAGATACGAAATCCTGCAGGAGATCGGCCGCGGAGCCATGGGGGTCGTCTTCAAGGGACGCGATCCGCTCATTGGCCGCGCCGTTGCCGTCAAGACGATCACGTCTGGCGTGGCCGAAAGCGCCGATCTGCTGGAACGCTTTTACCGCGAGGCCCGGGCGGCCGGCGGCTTGCAGCATCCCAACATCGTTACCATTTACGAACTGGCTGAATCGGGCGGCGCTCCCTTTATTGCCATGGAGTATCTGGAAGGAGAGAGCCTGGAGAAAATAATCGCCCGCAAGCCTGCGCTGCCCCTCGCGACAAAGCTCGGGTACATGATCCAAACCTGCCGCGCGCTCGATTACGCTCATCGTCGTGGCGTGATCCACCGGGACGTCAAGCCGGCCAATATCGTCGTGACGCGCGATGGTATGGTCAAGGTCGTCGACTTCGGCATTGCCCGCTTAGGCCACACTTCCAATACCCAGACTGGAATGTTACTCGGCACGCTGGCCTACATGTCTCCCGAACAGGTTCGCGGCCAGCCTGCCGATGCGCGTTGTGACATTTGGGCAATGGGAGTCGTTCTCTACGAGCTCATCACCTATCAGCGGCCGTTCACCGGTGAAAACCATGCCGCCTTGCTGCTCAGCATTCTGCAGAATGAGCCTCCTCCCATACGGCAGGTGGTCCCTGAATGCCCGGTTGCGCTCGAAAGAGTCATCTCGAAATCTCTGCGCAAGGACGAGAAAGAGCGCTACGCATCGATGGAAGCGCTCCTCAAAGACGTCGAAAACGTGAATTCCTCCTTGGCGCGAGAAGGATCGAAGGTCGTGGCGCAAATGCCCGGCGTCAAAACCAGCGTGCAGCCCGCCCCGACTGTCCTTCTGGCTTCTCACCCGATAAGTCCCGCAGTGCATCCTGCAGGCGCAGCCCCGATTGCCACACCCGGTGCACGTCAGCCCGTCAAAACCATTCCGAAGCAACCCGCACGGCCGACTTCCCGTCCGTGGCGCAACGCTGCAGCCACGTGCGCGCTTCTGGCAGTCATTGTGCTTGGTGCGATCGGAATCGCTCGTCGCGACAATGCGCTCGGAATCGCTCGCCGCTACAAGATGTTAGCCTTGGCCATTCATCTGGATTCGACCCAGAGCGTCAATGTGGCCGCGCCAACGCCAGCGCCACCCCCCCTGCCCGACGCCACCCCAGAGACGCCGACGCCTACGCCCGTTGCGGCGGTGCAAACACTTACGCCAACTGAGCCAGGCGCGCCGGCCAGACCTACTGCAGACGTCGCCATGCCCGCTGCTGCCAGCGGCCCCGTTCTCAAACCCGCGTCGCCTTTGCTCGATTCCACCGAAGACCCCTCGCGGCAGGAGCAAACGCTCTGGGAGAAAGCCATGGCGGACCTGCAGGCTGGCGACCTCGAGGACGCCGAAAAATGGTTGCGCGACATTCTTACTTTGCCCGAGGGCGGTCATCGCTGGTCGGATGCCGCCCATTATGTTGATCAGGTGATTCCCGAGCGCCGCCAGGATGAAAAGCTTTGGGCCGCAGCTCAGCTCGAATCCACTTCCCAGGAGCCCGGCCATCTTTTGCCAGAGGTAAAGGCACTCGATGAACTCTTAGCTGTCCGGGGCCCGCACAAACAGGAAGCGCGCCAAATGCGGGATACCGTGATCACCGAAATGATTCGCGACGATGCACGAAGAAATCAGATGGACACGCCGGTCGTGTCCGATGCCGATCAGTGGCAAATGACGCGGTTTAAGAATCACTTCGACGAGTTGGTGGAAAAGGGCGACGCTGCTGCGCTGAAACAGCTTCAGCAGTTGCGGCCCAAGTTCAAATCTCTGGCGGACGCGCAAGGCCCCCTCGCCATAGACGCCCGCGACTACCTGAATAACGTGATGCCCAAGGCGCAGAAGCGCATCGAAGATAGTCTTGCCGCCGCCAAATCCAACTCATCTGCAAACGCCGCTTATACGAGTGCCGTCAAGGCGTACGACCGCGCAGTCGCCACCCAAAATGCCGCTATGCTGCGCGACCAAGTCTTACCTCTGTTCAGCCAAATCGCACGATCCAGCGGTGTGCGAGCAAAAGAAGCCCAGCGCTATGCAGATGTTTTGATTCCGGCGGCACTGAAGAAATCGGGACAACAAAATCAATAGACTTCAGCTTTCGTCCGCACCGCTTTTGGCGCCTACTCACTCAACTTCATCCGTTCGCAAACCGCCGAGCAGACTGACCGGCGTGAGGTCGGCTTGTTACAACGGCTCTTGCCACTACCGGACAAAAGCACCTCTGGCGCCGGGTATCCAGTTGGTTTACCCTTGCGGCCGGAGTTCCGCTTCCCTCACCCATGCTCTTCAAGGCGCTCAGCGCGGCTGTCTTTGGCATCGACGCTTACGTGGTCGAAGTCGAAGTCGATGTGGGTTCAGGGCGCATGGGCGATTTCAACGTGGTGGGTCTCCCAGATGTTGCTGTTAAGGAGAGCCGCGAACGAATCAAAGCGGCGCTGAAAAACTGCGGCTTTGATTTTCCCAATCCGCAGAGCGTGACCATCAATCTTGCGCCGGCCGATATTCGCAAGGAAGGCTCGGGGTTCGATCTGCCGATGGCCCTGGGAATTTTGGGATGCCAGGGAACGTTTTTCGGCAAGCCTCTGAACGGACAACTGTTTCTGGGCGAGCTATCGCTCGACGGCAGCGTGCGGGCGGTGCGCGGTGCGCTTTCGGCCGCTCTTTGCGCGCGCGAACAGGGCATCCGAAGCGTGGTCGTGCCCGAAGCAAACGCTCAGGAAGCAGCGGTTGTGGAAGGCATTGAGGTTTACGCGATCCGCTCCCTGCCCCAAGCCGTGGACCTGGTGAACGCGCCCGAATCGTTCAAGCCTGTGCAACTGGACGCGCGCGCATTGCTGGCCGAGGCGGCGCAATATCCGCTGGACCTGCGCGACGTCCGCGGACAGCAGGGCGCGAAACGAGCCCTGGAAGTGGCCTGCGCGGGCAGCCACAACATTATTTTTTTAGGTCCGCCCGGCGCCGGCAAAACCATGCTGGCCAAGCGCATGCCGACGATTCTGCCTCCGATGTCGCTGGAGGAGGCGATCGAGACCACCCGAATCCACAGCGTGGCGGGATTGCTGGAGGACGCGCGGGGCCTCGTGGGCACGCGCCCGTTTCGCTCGCCGCACCACACCATCAGCGACGCCGGACTGATCGGCGGCGGCGCCATGCCGCGTCCCGGCGAAGTTTCGCTGGGACACAACGGAGTTCTATTCCTGGACGAACTGCCGGAGTTTCAGCGCAACGTGCTGGAAGTTTTGCGGCAGCCGCTCGAAGAAGGCGCGGTAACGATCTCGCGCGCGGCGCTTTCGGTCACGTTCCCGGCGCGCTTCATGCTCGCGGCGGCCATGAACCCGTGTCCCTGCGGATTCTTCGGCGACCCCTCTCACGAATGCCACTGCACGCCGCCGCAGATCCAGCGTTACGTCTCCAAGATTTCAGGTCCGTTGCTCGACCGCATCGATATCCACATCGAGGTACCCTCGGTCAAATACAAGGAATTGCGCGGAGAAGCTTCCATTGAAGATTCGGCGGCGGTGCGGGAGCGCGTGGTGCGGGCGCGAAGCCGCCAACTCCAAAGGTTCGCCTCGGAAAAACGCGTTTACGCGAACGCGCAGATGCCGCCCAAGCTGATCCGCAAGTACTGCACCATTTCGGCCGAGGGCGAGAAGTTACTGGAGACGGCGGTGGCGCGATTGGGTCTCTCGGCGCGGGCGCACGACCGGATTCTGAAGGTTGCGCGGACCATTGCCGATCTCGATTCCGCTGAAGAAATCGCACCGCGCCATTTGGGCGAAGCCATTCAATACCGCACGCTCGACCGCACCTATTGGGCCTGAAGATTCACCGAATGGGCCTGCGCATTTCGCGAACGCAGCGGCGGCCGCTTTGGTGGGCTTTGCAAATGAGCTATGCTACGGAGTGACTCTGCTTCTGAAATGACGCTATGTCGAATGCCGCCAACCGCATCGAAGTGACCATGGAGACGCTGCTCGACAGCGTGGCCTTGGCCGAAGGCATAACCGAGCGCGTGGCCAGAGCGGCGGGCTTCAACGAGGACGATTGTTTGAAAATCGCCATGTCCGTGAGGGAGGGCGTGATCAACGCCTTCCGCTACGGAAACGAAGAGCAGCGGCACAAAAAGATTCAACTCAACTTCGAGGTAACCGACGACAAATTCGTGGTGCACATTGTCGATCAGGGCCGCGGCTTTGACCTCCGTCAGGTGGCGGACCCGCTTGCGGAAGAGAATCTTTTGAAGACTTCCGGCCGGGGAATTTTCCTGATGCGCACTTTCATGGACGAATTAGAGGTACGCCGCTCGGCGCAGGGCGGCGCGGAATTGATCATGACGAAAAAGCTGGGCTGCCAGCCGCACTCCGCTCCCCACCTGCAAGATAAGTGAACCACGACCGAGCGAGCGGTCTGCGTTCAGAAAAAGCAGATTCCTCGTTGCGCGGCAAAATCGGTGAGGGCGCAGAATGCGCGACGCGCTCCTCGGAATGACGTTTTCGCTCTGATCCTCAGGGGCTAATGGCGGGGCGACGCGAGCGAGACAGATGCCGCCCTGAAGGGCGGCGCTACAGTGCTATTCGGGATCATTCCCTGCCACAAGTCGTTTGCTGCGCGTGCTAGAGAGGCCAATCACAGTGATGCATTGATCGCGCGATGCCTACAAAGGCTCTGGACAGGGCGGGCAGTTTTGTGCCAGCATGGCGCCGCATTTGATTGGGTCTTGTAATCCCGTAGTGGTGCAAGGGCCCGTCACCCGGGTAATTCCGAGCTCCACCGACTGGCGTTACACCCGGCAAATGGCGAAGATCACGACGAGGAGCGAAGAAGTTGAGCAGAGAACAAGGTGTGGTGAAGTGGTTCAACGTCGGGAGAGGACGTATTCGTCCATTTCTCGGCGATTCAGATGGATGGTTACAAATCGCTGACGGAGGGACAAATGGTAGAGTTCGAGGTCAAACAGGGGCCGAAAGGCTACCAGGCCGAGAACGTTACCGTACCCTAGTGCCGTTCCAACTAGATTGGCCAAACGCGCAAGCGAACGACACCGAGAGATCGCCGTAATCAAGACGAAAGACGATTTGCTCAAACAAGTTGGAACGGCACTAGAAGCCCAGGTCCATCGCTTCAATGATTGAGGGGCCCTGTTCGCCATGCGGACGGGCCCTTTTCCTTTGTATTACCATGCGAGCGCGACTCCAGCGGTTCGATCTGCAGCCTTTGCCGCAGCATATCTCGCGCAAGGAACTGAAAAAAGACGAAGTCCGCGAGACCCTGAGCCACGGCGCTGAGGCTATTTTTTCGCATCAGCAGCAGATCTGGACCTATGGCAGCGTCGCACTGCTTATCGCCCTCGCGGTGCTGGGCTGGCGCTTTTATACGCAGAACCAAACCGCCAAAGGAGCGGCCGCTCTGGCGGAGGCCATGAAGGTCTACCAGGCGCGCATTCGGACCGCCGCGGAACCCGCTCAGCCGGACGAGATTACTTACTTGGACGAAAAGAACAAATACGGCGACGCGGTGAAGAAATTCGCGGACGTTGCAAAGCGCTATCCCAGAACCCGGCCGGGACAATTGGCGCGTTACTATGAGGCTTTGAGCCTCGAAAGGCTGGGGCGTTACGACGAAGCGGAAAACAATTTGAAGGCTTTGCAGTCCAGCAGGGATGAAAGCCTCTCGGCGCTGGCGCGATTCAAGCTGGCGCAAGTCTATGACGAAGCTGGAAAAGGTTCGCAGGCCGTGCAGCTCTATCAGCAGCTCGCCAGTAAGCCAACCCTGTTCGTGCCCAAGCCGATCGTCTTACTCGCGTTAGCGGATCACTACAGCGGTTCTGATCCCACCCAGGCGGCCAAACTTTATAAGCAAGTCAAAGACGAGTTCCCAGACACTCAGGCGGCTCAGGTGGCGGACGAGCGGCTGCAATTGCTTCAGGTGAAGGGCTAAGCTCGCCTAGCTGTTTCCGTTTCTACCAAGCTTCCCGGACTTTTTTATGCGCGAAAAGCGCCGTGACTTTGTTGACGCGCGAAAGCTCCTGATGACTTCTTTAACGCCGCGAAGCTCCTGATCTCCATGACGTTCGCGGCGAGGATGACTTTCGCGCGAAGAAAGGGCCTTTTCGCGCCCGACGACGCGGAGTCATGGTTGCTCCGCCGGCTCGAGCGCCGTGGGCCTGCCCAGGGAGCTGATCTGAGTTTTTCTCCTCTTCCCGCCCTGACATAGAATGACCGCATGGATCTGGCCGCTGTAGCCATGGATGCGGGCCGTTCTCGCGGGCGTCGCTGGCCAGAACCTGTGCACCCCTACCGCGGCGAGTATGCACGGGATCGCGACCGCGTGATCCACTCGCGCGCCTTTCGCCGTTTAGAGGCAAAGACTCAGGTCTTTACCACCCGCTACTCCGATCATTTCCGCAATCGCCTGACCCACACCATCGAAGTGGCGCAGATTGCGCGCACCGTGGCACAGGCACTCGGTTTGAATACCGATCTGGCGGAAGCGCTCGCGCTGGTGCACGACATCGGACATCCGCCATTTGGACATGCCGGCGAAACGCGCCTTAACGAGCTAATGCGCGATTTCGGCGATCGCTTCGACCACAACTTACATGCGCTGAGAATCGTGGAGCAATTCGAGCAGCGCTATCTCGATTTTCCCGGGTTGAATCTCACTTTTGAGGTTCGCGAAGGCATCGTCAAACACTCGCGCGACTATTCGCCGGCGGATTTTCCCGAACTTGCCGAATACGAATTGGATTTGCGTCCTCCCATAGAGGCTCAATTGATGAATGCAGTGGACGAGATTGCCTACAACTCCGCCGATCTGGACGACGGCTTTGAGGCGCGCCTGCTGCAAATCGACATGCTCAGAGAAGAACTGCCTTTCCTTACCGGCATCTACGATGAGGTGGACCGCGGCCATCCCGGCGGACGTACAAAGCTCAAGATCGGCGAGACGATCAAGAGGCTTTTAGATTATCTGGCGACCGATTTGATCGAGCAAACGCGCAGGCTGGTTTCAACCACAGGCGCAAGGAATACTGACGATATTCGCCGGTGGCCGCACCGCCTGGCTGGATTCAGCCCGCAAGTGGCGAAAAACAATAAAGCGCTCAAAACCTTTCTCTACCGGCGGCTTTACGATCATCCGGCAATCGTCGAGGAGCGCGACCGTTCCGTGGAGGCGCTCGAACAACTCTTCCGCTACTATCTGGCGCATCCGGAGTCCCTGCCGAAATATTATTCGGAATTGGCGGCGCGGGAGCCACGCCACCGCGTGGTGTGCGATTACATCGCCGGGATGACCGATCATTTTCTGCTGCGGCAGCATCGTGAACTCGTGGGTATGCCGGCATCCACCTAATAGCTTGCTGGCAACCGCGCGGCGGTAACGGGTTTTCGGAATGTGGCCTACTAGCTCTCCAGTTGTTGTTTCCGGGTCGGACAAGCACGAAGGATAGTAAGGCTAGAACTACTGTTAGATTGATCCCCTCCGTACCGTAGGTTTCCCGCAAATCAGACCGTATATCAACTAAGAGCTAACGAACATGCGCTCACTGTTAACCGCAGTGCTCCTGCTCTTTATACTCCTTACCTCCGCTCACGCACAGCATCCGCCCCAACTAGAAGGTCACTTGGGCAAGCAGCACTATAGTCGCGGAGCCTTCTGGACCGAAGTAGGGGCTTACTCGGCGGCGAACCTCGTGGACGGCATTACCACAGTGCGGAACTCTCATGATCATTTTGTTGAGCAGCCGTTCCCACGGGGCAGTCAAGAACTTCTCGGACGCTATCCGACGCCGCTCCGTTACACCGCGGTGATGGGAGGGATAGAGCTGGGTAGCGCATTCTTGTCTCGTCGCTTGGAACGTTCAGATAGCGGATTCCTTCGCATTCTTGGTCATACCTTGATGCTGACGGGGACGGTAGCGCATGCGGAAGGAGCAATTCACAACGTCACGACACCGGGAGTCCGGTAAGGAACGATTCCACACGAAGGCAGCCGTGTAGATTTCCGAGCGACCGTCGGATTGACGACCAACGTAGGAATCAAGCAGGACCTGACGCTCACGACAGATGCCAATGGTTCATTTTCAGCGGAGCTGCCATCCGGTTTCTACGATGTTTTGGTCACGGCCACCGCCTTCTCGCCGGATTGTCGGAAGATTCGACTTAACGCCCGGGCAAACGGCAACTTTCAACGCAAAGTTGAGTGTGAGTCTTATTGTGGTGAAAGAACTCCCAGGTCCACGCGTTTCCGCACCAAAATGATGCTCCCAACCAATATACAAGGAGCCAAGTCCTGCTAAGTCGGGTTTTCGGAAAATGGCTTCCCGCCCGGATTGGTAGTTTGGGGATGACCGCGTCGATTTGAGCATCGCCTTGTTGGGCACGCGTTGACAACACGCTGGGCTGTTTTCTTGACATCGCTCGGGTGCACCGTATAATGACTTTTCGCTCACGAAGGTTTCCTGTATGTTCCTCGATGTCAAAGAACTGGCGCTGCATAAGCTGCGTCTGCACCAGAGTTACGCGCCGGGCGCGGTCGATTATCATACGCGCGACTTTCGCCAGACCGATCCGCTCGAAGTTCGGGCAACCGCGGAAATGGTGGACAGCCAAATCCGTATTTCCGGCGAACTGCATACTCGCGTGGAGATTGCCTGTGCGCGCTGCTTGGAGCCGGTAATCGAGGAGGTGAGCCGCGACTTCGATCTCTATTACCGGCCCATGCAATCCATATCCAGGGAGGAAGAGGTTCGCCTGAAACTGGACGACACCGAGATCGCCTTCTTCGAGGGCGACGGGCTCTTCCTGACGGATGTGCTCGCCGAGCAGGTGTTGCTGGCCATACCCATGAAGATCATCTGCCGCAGCGACTGCAAGGGCCTCTGCCCGCATTGCGGCGCCAACCTCAATAGCGACGAGTGCCGCTGCGAGAGCCACCCGGGTGATCCGCGAATGGCGCCGTTAGCGCGCCTGAAGCAGGACTGGTTCAAAAAGCAATAGCCATAACGATCAAAACGCCATAGAATCCCGCGCAATACAGCGCGATCCGAGCGAGGAGTTTGCATGCCCAATCCAAAACGGCGACATTCCAAAAGACGCACGAGCAACCGGCGGGCGCATGATCATCTGGTGGCACCAGCGTTCACCGAATGTCCGCATTGCCATGAAATGAAGCAGCCCCATCGAGCTTGCCCGCATTGCGGCTATTACAA